>Ga0316194_10001805_pt1 | contig 14868 bp, 9 predicted proteins | sample CroRivsedime1_MG_FD_204936 | JGI IMG/M metagenome (GOLD analysis project Ga0316194, IMG submission 204936) | Coastal sediment microbial communities from Maine, United States - Cross River sediment 1 | ecosystem: Environmental > Aquatic > Marine > Coastal > Sediment | place: USA: Maine...
ATGGCCAGTGACATTTCATAATATTGTATGGCCGTTTCTTTTTGCCCCATATCCCTGTAATTTGTGGCAATATTGGCATAATCGATGGCGGAACCCGGGTCGAGCTGCAACACTTTTTTGAAACACTCTATGGCCTGCTCGTGTTCCTTGAGTTTAAAATGGCTGAAGCCCATTGAGTTATAAATATCCGTTCTTTCGTTATCATGCGTTTCAGCCTTTTTTAATACATCAAGCGCTTTCAGATATTCACCCATCTCATTGAAGGAGACACCCATGTATGAATAGATGCTGGGCACATCCTGTTCTGTAGGATCAAGTTCAAGAGACTGTGTAAAATATCCCAGCGCTGTTGCAGGATCATTGAGGGCGAGGTGACATGATCCGAGGTAAAATTTAATATAATACCTTGTCGGAAGTAGACGTTCGATTTTTTTAAGTTCTTTAATGGCAACGTGAGGCGTTTGATTTTCGGTTATAATTTTGGCTGAAAACATCCCCACACTGGTTCCAAGAGATCTTTCCCTGAAATGAGCGCCGGGTATGATGGTATAAAAAGCCGGTATATCAAGCAGGGAATGCATGGTATCCACCACAATCACTTCCATACCCTTTTTTGCCAAAGCAGATATACAGTTTTCAACTTCAATTTTAATATTTTCGTTTGAAAGTTCGGGAAGCGTGTTAATATCGATTCTTTCTCCGGGGTTGATGATAAATTCGGCGTCTTCAATTTTCGTCGGTTTGGGAAGACCACTGGCCACATATTTGGAGGCAGTATCAAAATCTCCGGCAAGCTGAGCCACTTCCGTAAGTGCCCGGCTTAACGCCTTTTCCGGATCAGGTGTTGTTCCGGCTGTCCAGACGATTTCACTTCTTTCCGGAAACGTCGAGGGGTCATATGCCAGCACACCGACACTGGGTATTCCCATATCCAGTGAAAAATCTGAAATGAATATGCTAATCCCGGCTTTCCTGTATTTTCCTATCATTTCAATAACCATTGGATCGGTTACTGAATTTGCCCGAATTGCAGGTACTTTTAAGTGGTTTTGACTGATTATCGAAGATACATGTCGCTCTACAATTTCACAGATGCCTTGGCTTAGGGCTTCTTCCACACAATTGCCGGCAGATGGACCATTGAATTCATTAATCGTATAGAACCAATTAAAAGGAATAAGAATTTCTTGATTTCGGGTTAAATTAAACGCCTTTGTCCACTTTAGCGGCAGGTCTTCAAATATTTTTCTTGAGATATTTAGATCTTCTGAATTGTCGTGGACGGATTGGGCAATCATCTCAAACGGGATTACATTTTCTTTAAGGTTGCAATATTTTTCAACAAAAAAATTTTCGGGATTTTTGCAAAAACTGAAAAAACTGAACCTTTCAGCCAGTTCCATAACAGCGCTTGCTTCAGCCTGATGGGGTGTAGCACCTTTTCCCATCTGCTTTTTCGTTCCGATTATTTCGATGGCATCTCTGCCACAACTGCTGAAATAAACCGGGAGGTCCAATCTCCCTTTATCGATTCTTACCGTATATTCAAGGATATCAAGATCAACTTTTTTCAATTTATTTTTAAAACGGATAACCGTCTCTTCGGGTGGCAATATCTTGTCCTGGTCCAGCGTAAAACGCTTGAAAGCATCTTTTAAAATAATTTTACTGGTCATAGTTGTTCCTTTTTAAAACACATTTTCTCAATTTAGGTTAAGGTAAAATCCTAAGGGTCAAATATTTATATATGCATAAAAACTGTATGGGTCAAATATTTTTGAACATCTCATGCCGATGAGTCCAGTGTTGGGTATTTTTTTTAAATTGACCGATTCTTTGGGGTTTGATATGAAAAAATAATCGTTTTTGTGGGGATGTAGCTCAGCTGGGAGAGCGCGGCGTTCGCAATGCCGAGGTCGAGGGTTCGATCCCCTTCATCTCCATTTCAATTAAAACAAGGACTTGAAAAACTTCTTCAAGTCCTTGTTTAATTTGTTGTGGTTTTGTAAACAGGTAAGTTGTTTTTTATACAAATTTGTTATAAGAAAAAGACGTATTGATAAATTCAACAATCCAATCTACAATTCAAACAATTAAGTTTGTATGGTTGTAGAATCTGTTCGGCGCAACAATGAACGAATAAGCAAGGGGCATTAATCTTATGGAGCGTACAGCCGAAGTTGAACGGAAAACAAAAGAAACATCGATTCGTATTGTGCTAAAGCTGGGAGGTAGCGGCAAAAATGAAATATCGACGGGAATCCCGTTTTTTGATCATATGCTGACACTCTTTGCCGTTCATGGCTTTTTTGATCTATCCATTGACGCTGATGGGGATATCGATGTTGATTTCCATCACACAATAGAAGATGTTGGGCTTATTCTGGGGGATGCGTTTGACAGTGCTTTAGGCGACAGAAAAGGGATAAAACGATTCGGCCATGCTGTAACTCCGATGGATGACGCACTCGCTTCTGTAGCCGTCGATTTGTCCAAGCGTCCTTTTTTGGTTTACAATGTTCCGTCAAAAGCAACATCCGATGGACATGCTTTCACATCTCTCACCAAGGAATTTTTAAGGGCGTTTTCAATCCGGTGCGGAATGAACCTTCATGTTAATGTTTTTTACGGTGATAATGAACATCATATTAATGAATCTATTTTCAAAGCTGTCGGAAGGGCTTTGGAGCAGGCTGCTTCTTTTGATGGCCGGATAAGAGATGTTCGTTCATCAAAGGGTGTGTTGTAATCATACTTACCCCTTCTTAACCCGGAGAAACCGGAGCCAAATTGAAAAATGACGATTGAAAATTTGTGATATCGCCTCTTGCTATCTTTTTATTAATACTTCACCGATATTTTGTTACAATCACCTGAAATTTAAATTATATCGAATATTTTATCACTCTTGTCATTAAATATTCAATCTTCTACGATAAGTCGGGATCTACGTTTCGCTCCGATAAACGGAAATCGTCAATCGTTTGTGATTAAGGAATTACTCAATTTGGATATTTTGCCATAAAATATACAAAATTCATAATTAAAGTATCAAGAATTTTAGCCGATGAAGCCATTACAAACATATAACGTGTTGCTTAAGGTTTTTATTTTGACAGGTATAGTGTTTTTTTCAGCATGCGGTGGAGATAATATTGTAAAGGAAAAACCGCCAAATCTGTATGGAATAGAAAAAATATTGATTCTTCCTTTTAAGGATATGGCTTCAGTATTTGGAGAAAGTGCGAACGGTCGTTGTCCGGTGTGCGGAAAGGTGTTCACTACCGGAGAAGTGGCAGAAAGTGCAGCCGGTATGCTTACTGAACATTCGTTTATTTTATTAAAAGGTCGAAAAGGTATTCAACTGATACCCAGTAGCCAGGCCCAAGGAGTTATGTCAGGACTGCTGGCGGGAAGCAATAAAACGTTGCAGGAACGAAACTTGCAACTTGAAATAGGACGTGCACTAAATGCCGATGCGGTTTTTGCCGGGTACATTTATCGTTTCAGAGAAAGAGTCGGTGGTGAATATTCAGTCGATTTGGCAGCTTCTGTAGCGTTTGATATACACCTTATCCGTGTTGAGGATGGCCGGGTGTTATGGAGCGCTCACTTCGATGAAACGCAACAAGTATTGTCCGATGACCTTTTTCAGCTGGGCCTCTTTTTAAGAAGAAAGGCCAAATGGATTACCGCAAAGGAGATGGCAATTTCCGGCCTTGAAGATATGCTTAAAGACTTTTATATTCCTGCTGAAACCGAAACATTGGAAAGTAGATAAAGCGATGCTTATTATCCCTGCCGTTGATATAAAAAATGGAAAGTGTGTGCGGCTCTCCCAAGGGCGTATGGATGCAGAAACGGTCTTTTCCGATAATCCTGCGGCTATGGCAAAGAGATGGGAAGATGAGGGAGCTGAAATTATTCATGTCGTTGATCTTGACGGTGCCATTGAAAAAAGTCCTCAGAATCTCGATTCAATAAAAATAATCATAGATAGTGTAAATGCAGATATACAGGTTGGCGGTGGAATTAGGAACGAAAGAACTATCAAAATGTTTTTCGAAATTGGGGTCAAGAGGGTTGTTATTGGTACTGAAGCCATTCAAAATCCGACACTCGTAAAAGATGCTTGTAAAGCCTTTCCCGGCCAGATTGTTGTCGCCATTGATGCGCGTGGAGGGTTGGTTGCCATTGAGGGGTGGACTAAAACAACCCAAGTGGATGCTGTGGACCTTGCAAAACAATTTGAAGATTGTGGCGTTGCTGTTATCAACTTTACAGATATCTATCGAGATGGAATGAAAACAGGCCCAAACATCAATGAAACCCGTCGTCTTGCTGAAGCAGTTTCCACACCGGTAGTTGCTTCAGGTGGGGTTTCTTCTTTAAAGGATATTCAAAAACTATTGCCATTAGAAGCCGTCGGTGTCGTTGGGGTCATTACCGGTAGAGCTTTATACAGTGGCAGCTTAAATCTTAAAGAGGCCATTGAGACTGTAATAGCCAGACAATAAAAACTAACCGACGCATCAAATAATTGAATAAACAGGATAAAATATAATTATCTTGACAAACCAACAAATAATAGTTATCGTAAATAGTTAAAATAAAATAGAAGATAATTGATCATATTTGACGGTTTCTAAAAAAGTTTTTTTTGGGTTGTTCAATGACGAGTCAGGGATTTTGGTCATCAAAAGACTTTTAAAAATCCAATAAACCTGAGTTTTAGATTTAACTTTTATGTAAAATAAAGATAAATATGTTCAATTATATCGATGCAAACAAACCATTACAGTTTTTTGGCTTCTTCTCATTTAAGAACCTCCCATAATGATCGGTTCCTTTATTGCCAGTCATACCATTTTTATCTCGATGGAGGTTGGTCTTTTTGACAATTTTTATTCCTGAAGATAAGGTTTTAGAGATTAGACATGCAGCCGATATTGTTGAAGTCGTTTCGGAAAGCGTGCTGCTGAAAAAAACAGGGAAGAACTATGTCGGTCTTTGTCCGTTTCATTCTGAAAAAACCCCGTCCTTTACCGTAAGTCCTCAAAAACAGATATTTTATTGCTTCGGCTGTGCTGCTGGAGGGAATGTTTTTAGTTTTATTATGAAACGTGATGGTATTTCTTTTCCAGAAGCTGCACGGATTCTTTCCAGACAATATGGGATCAATGTTCCGGTTCAAACGATGTCAAAAGATCAAAAAAGGCTCAGGAGCGAAAGGGAAAAACTGCTTGAAATAAATAGACAGGCGATGGAATTTTTCCACAACAATCTGTTTAGTGCTCCTTCAGGAAAACAGGCGTTGCTATATCTTAAGCAAAGGGGAATAAGCCAAGAGACGATGGAAATATTTAGGCTTGGATATGCTCCAGAAGGTTGGAATAATATCAACAATTTTTTCAATAAAAAGAAGATCCCCCTCGATATTGTAGAAAAAGCCGGGTTGATTGTTAAAAGAGAAAACAAAAACGGTTTTTATGATCGTTTCAGAAACCGAATAATATTTCCAATATTTAATGTGAACATGCATGTGATAGGTTTCGGCGGACGAGTATTGACTGATGATTTGCCGAAATATCTGAACTCTCCGGAAACGCCGATTTACAACAAAAGTTCTTCTTTATACGGTCTTCACCGGGCCAGGCAAAAATGCAGAGAGACTGAAACAATTTACATTGTTGAGGGGTATTTTGATCTGTTGGCCTTGCATCAGAATGGTATTCAAAATTCTGTTGCAACATTGGGGACTTCTATTACTACGGATCATGTTCATATTCTCAGAAACGTTATCGGCAAGGATGGCCATGTGGTGCTCGTTTTTGACTCTGATGATGCGGGTATGAAAGCTGCGCTGAGAAGTCTAGGAATATTTATGAACGCCGAAGTCGATGCAAATATTATGCTTTTACCTTCAGGACATGATCCTGATTCATATCTTTTTGAATTCGGATACGAATCATTTTTTGATATTGCTAAAAGTGCAAAGAGCCTTATATCTTTTCTCATAGATACTTTGATAGAGAAATACGGACTTACCGTTGAAGGAAAGATTCGTGTGATTTCAGAGATGAGAGAAACGCTGGCATCCATTGATGACAGTGTGGCAAGATCTTTGTATATAAAGGAGCTTGCTGAACGTGTTGGGATTGAAGAAAACGCTCTTTTGGAGAAGGTGAGGGAACTATCTTTTCGAAATAGAAGCAGCACCAAAAGGGATACATTTTTTAACAATGACTTTGCTCGCAACCACAGAAAAAACGGTTTTCGGAAAGCGGATAAAAGAAAATCATTTCATGGCAAGTGGACAAGGCTGGAGCAGCAGATTATTTCAATGATGCTTCAATTTCCGCCGGTTTTATCCGAAATTGGTGAGCGAGGCATACTTGATCTTTTTGAGGATAACCACTTAAAAGCGATTGGAGATTTAATCCTGGCACATCAAGATTGTTCGGATATAAAAATCGATGACGTTATCAACTTAATTGAAGACGACGAAGAAAGGGGCATTGTAGCTTCCATGGCAATTGGAGAGAATAAGTGGGATTATGATGGATGCCTCAATATTTTAAACCGATTCGAGTCGATACGTAATAAAAAAGAAGATACTCTGATAAAAAAAATAAAGGAAGCTGAAGATAACAACAACTTTGAATTACTTTCAAAACTGTTGAGTAAAAAACAAAAAATGGCAGTGCTATCTGAAAAAAAGAAGATGGCGTTATTGAAATAAACACAAAATCAAATGGAGCCTGTAGGAGCTAAATACATGGCAAAGAAAGCCGCTACAAAAAAGAAAAAAAGTAAAAATATTACAAAAAAAATGCTGGACAAGCTTATTTCAAAAGGAAAAAAGAAGGGTTTTCTAACTTATGATGAGATAAACAAAGCGCTTCCGGATGATGCCCTTTCATTGGAGCAAATTGATGAAACGCTTATCATGTTAAATGATCTTGATATTGAAATCATAGATGAAAAAAAGAACAAGTTAACTCGAACAAAAAAGGTTAAAATATCCGCGACTCCCGCACCTGACTTTGGCTCTGTAACTGATCCTGTCAAAATGTATTTACGTGAGATGGGGTTGGTAACCCTTTTAAGCAGAGAAGGTGAGGTTGTTATTGCCAAGGAGATAGAAGCAGGAGAACAGGAGATTTTAAAGGCCCAGATAGATACAAACATCGCCGTAGAATGCATTATGGGACTTGGAATTAAAATAGAAAACAGGGAGATACGACTAAAACAAGTATTAAGAGATGTCAGGGATATGGACGACACCGGTGCATATATTGACGAAACGATTCAGATCGAAAGGTTTTTAGAAACAGTACGTGCTATACGGTCCATTCATGAAGAAAATAAAGTATATCGGGAGAAACTTTTTGCATCAAGCCTTAAATCTGATGAACAGCGTCGTATCAGAAGGTGCATCACTCGCAGGAATAATAAAATATTTGATTTGCTTAAGGAATGGCGTTTTGAGGGTGGAGTTATTGATAAGATTGAGAAACTTATCAGGGAAAATATTGAATGGTTCGATTCCATGAATAAAATAATTGTGATGTGTGCTGATTCCCTTGGCGTATCGGTTACAGAACTTCGAACCAATTTAACGACCAAGACCAAATTTTCCCGGTGGGTCTGTTCACGTTGTGACCTTTCAAAGGGAGAAGGTGCCTTGCTTTTTGCCGAGTTGAAGACAATAAAAGACCACATTGTTGCTCGGGAGTATACTTTTAAGGCCAAGAACCGATCTTTAAAAAGGATCATGTCAAGTGTAGATGAAGGGCGTTTTAGAGCTAAACTTGCGAAAAGTGAACTGACCAAGGCCAATTTACGACTGGTTGTCAGTATTGCCAAAAAATACACCAATCGAGGTTTACAATTTTTAGATTTGATCCAGGAGGGAAATATCGGCCTGATGAAGGCAGTTGATAAATTTGAATATAGACGTGGTTACAAATTCAGTACATATGCTACGTGGTGGATTCGACAGGCCATAACGAGAGCAATTGCTGATCAGGCAAGAACCATCCGAATTCCTGTTCATATGATTGAAACAATAAACAAGCTTATTCGAACATCCAGATACCTAGTGCAGGAGCTTGGACGAGAGCCGACGCCTGAGGAAATATCGGAAAAAATGGAAATCCCCTTATCCAAAGTTCGAAAAGTCTTAAAAATTGCAAGAGAGCCAATTTCATTAGAAACGCCCATAGGTGAGGAAGAAGATAGCCATCTCGGAGATTTTATAGAAGATAAGAAGTTTATGCTGCCTTCAGATGCAGCAGTCAGTCTAAACCTTGCCGAGCAGACAAGAAAGGTTCTTGCGACGTTAACCCCCCGCGAGGAAAAAGTACTGCGTATGCGATTCGGAATTGGTGAAAAGGCGGATCATACCCTCGAAGAAGTTGGACAGGACTTTGCCGTAACACGCGAAAGGATCAGACAGATAGAAGCCAAAGCTTTAAGAAAACTCAGGCATCCCACGAGAAGCCGGAAACTGAAAAGTTTTATCGAACAGACCCAATAATTTTACGAGCAAGCGCGTCGATGAATATGTTAGGTGGGTTCGTTTAATACCTTGTATGAAAATCAATGAGAATCTTTATAATCCTTATTCAGGTAGTATCAATTAGAGGATGATTATTTTCCCAGCTTTAATACCCGGTAAACGCTTGACAAAATCATTTTTAGCGATTAGGTAATCAGTCTTTATGTGAATGTTTGGGCCCATAGCTCAGCTGGCAGAGCCACCGGCTCATAACCGGTAGGTCCCTGGTTCGATTCCAGGTGGGCCCATCAGTTTGAAAGTAAAAAAACGTAGGGTTAAAATCGTGACAAAAACAAACCATCCGAGTGTAATTTTACAGGATAGACTTATTAGCAACATGGGTCTTAACATTACTCAGCCACATACCCCTCGGTATTGCTTATGAGTTATGGGAGTTAATAAATATGAGGAATTTAAAGCGTGGCTATAACAATGGCCACGCTTTTTTTATTACAAGCCATCACAAACATACATTTAACGCCCAATTACGGCGTTGCGAACCTCTTCAAAATGCTCACATACTCCCATGTATGCTACGCTTTTTCATCGGTTCGCGCCTTGCCCTTGAACGTAATCTGCATTTTTGAGATGGCTTGTAGTTGGAATGGTATTTATCCATTTAGCATAGCAAAAATGAGCGTACGTTTTCACAGGATTTGCTTCCCCGTGGACACGTACAAATGGGTTAGCAATTTATGACGAAAACAACGATCGCCGATATTATCGAGGTCATGGAATTATATGCTCCAAGCCGGCTTGCTGAAGAATGGGATAATGTTGGGCTGCAGATTGGAGATAAGAACTGGCCGGTTCAGACTATCCGGATTGCTCTGGACCCAACTCCTGATGTTGTTCAAGACGCTTGCAGAAACGGTGTTGATCTTTTAATTACACACCATCCTCTGATATTTCGTCCTCTAAAATCGATCAATTTTAGCAAGCCTCTGGGTTCCATCATTCAGATGGCATCTCAGCACCGGATGGCGATATTTTCAGCCCACACCAATCTTGACAACGCAATGGATGGTCTTAATGATGTCCTGGCTCGTCGTCTTGGGCTTAGAAATTTAAAAGTATTGGGACATGCCAAAAAAGATGAAATGTTTAAACTGGTGGTGTATGTTCCGGTGCCATATGAACAGGATGTTATTACTTCATTTTTTGAAACAAAGGCCGGTGATATCGGTTCGTATAGCTGCTGTTCGTTTAGAAGTAAAGGTAAAGGTACGTTCAAGCCGGGACCTTTGTCCAAACCGTTTGCCGGCAAAATCGGCGAAATTTCTCATACCGATGAGGTCAGAATCGAAACTGTTGTGCGGAAAAATGATTTGTTTGGTGTTATTGATCATGTGAAGAAAAACCATCCTTATGAGACAATGGCATACGATGTTTATCCGTTATTAACATCCGAAGACACACAAGGTTCCGGGCGCATTGGAAAGCTTGATAAAAGTATGGATCTTACGTCTTTTGCTGCGTCGATTAAAACAAAACTAGGCCTTGATTACATAAAGGTTGCAGGAAATCCTGATCTGATTATAAAAACTGTTGCTGTATGTTCGGGGAGTGGTTCAAGTTTTGTAAATCACTTTGTAACATCCGGAGCCCAGGTTTATGTTAGCGGAGATTTAGGATACCATGATGCCAGAACAGTGGAAGCAGAAAATTTGGGTCTCATCGACATCGGGCATTTTGCATCAGAGCATTTAATCGTTGATGAGCTTGCAAATCGGCTTGAAAAGATTTTGTCTGAAACAGACATCGATGTCAAAATAGAAGCATATAAACTTGAAAAAGAACCTTTTATGGTATTATAATAGTGCTGAATTCGTTCAATTTTGAAATCATCTTGTTTTCAGATAAGGGATTAGAATTATGAAGAGGCAAATACTAATTGTCAACAGTTATTGGACAGATAAATGGTGTAAAACGACATGAAGGAACAGATTAAAATATTGGTGAAACTACAGCATCTCGATACAGAAACCGTAAGAATTAAATCAACATTAAATGATGTGTCAAAAAAACTGGAAAACCTTGATTCAAGCCTCAAAGAAATTGAACAAACCATAAAAGACCAAGAGTCTGTTCTCAGTGAATTGACAAAACAGTATCGGGACTATGAATCTGAGGTTAAAATTAACCTTGTTAAAAATCAAAATAGCCAGGAAAAACTTAGATTAGTAAAAACGAACAAAGAATATCAGTCATTGTTAAAAGAAATTGAAGCCGTGAAGTCAAAAAACTCCTCGATTGAAGATAAAATGATAGAATGTTTGGACCGTATGGATGAAACAGAGGAGATTATTGCAAAAAAACAGGATGAATATTTGCAATTTTCTGATCGCATAAAAAGCGAAAAAGAAAACATCGAACATGAAGCCGGCATTAACAAAAAGAAACTTGATGAACATGATATGGATAGGAAAAATATTTCCGGCCTTATTGATCCTCAATTATTAAAAAAATATTTAATAATAAAAGAACAACACCAAGGAGGGCTTGCTGTTGTACCGGTAAAAGATGCTGTATGCTATGGATGCAATGTAAATCTTCCGCCCCAACTGTACAATGAGCTTTTTCGATGTGACAGCCTTAAGTTTTGCCCCAACTGTCATAGAATAATATATTTGAAAGAGTAATATATTTATTTGCAGGCCGTCTCAAAAATAAATCATGGGAAGAAGTATTTCCATTTAACAACAGATGAAAAAATAATTACAAATAGCTATGGTTCGAGCAGTCCAGACGATCGCTGGATTAAATAGATGATTCAGAGGAAAGTCCGAACACCACAGGGCAGGGTGCTCCATAACATGGAGTCGCGGCAACGTGAAGGATAGTGCAACAGAAAGTATACCGCCTCGCCTTCGGGCGGGGTAAGGGTGAAACGGTGCGGTAAGAGCGCACCAGTTCTCCGGGTGACCGGGGAAGCTTTGTAAACCCCACCCGGTGCAAGACCAAATAGGGGAGCGTTTGAGAACGGCCCGTTCAAGTTCCCGGGTAGGTCGCAAGAAGTGTCGGGCAACCGGCATTCAAAGATGAATGATCGTCAACCGGTCAAGGGGTAACCCTAACCGGATACAGAATTCGGCTTATGGACTGCTCGGACCGTAGCAAACTTTACAGACCTTTTTTATATGTATCAAAAACCATTAGGGCGGTTTGTGAAACCCAGAAGGAAATGATGTAGATGATGAAATTTCAGAAGACGGTTTGTGACATATCTTTTTCAGAGAAGGTTAGGATATTTTCTCACGATTACTTGAAGTGTTGCATTTATATTTCTAATTTTAGTTCATCTCGGTATCTTTTTACAAAAATGCTCTTTTCAAAACTCATCGGTTCTTCTCAGGTTCTTGAAGATTTTCTTGACTTTCATGGTGCTAAAAACAACACAAACTTATATTTTTACAGAGAACTTTCAGCGGCTGTCCGGCATTTAAGCCTTGGTGGATACTCGCAGACTCATATTTTAAATCGGCTTGATTTTTATGGACTTCCAGAGGGCGAAACATTTGAAGAACAGGGGACCGCCACACTATATTTTTTGAGAAAATCCCTCACCAAATTGGCGCCGGTTATTATAAAAGAGGCTCAAAGGCTTAACATACCGTTACCGCATGAAGATAGATATGATATGGATGATTTTCCAGGCATCATAACCGGGGAGACGCTTGATTATGATATCGACGATATCGATAAGGATCAGCAAAAAAAACATATTGTTCAAATTGCCAGTGAATTTCTAAGCATCTCGGAAAGTTTTGATGACCTAAAATTTTATGAGCCATACGACCTGAAAGAGATGTTGAAGATTGTTCCGGAAAAAGTCAATGAAGTTAACATGAGGCGTTTTGAAATGCTTGTTCATAGCCTTCAATCTTCTTTTGATACCTATGTGATTCATGGTGGATATAGATTCGGTAATAAAAAACTTAAAGATTTACGGGGTTTTTTTTCAGTCGTATTTCATCTTCTTCAACTGATGGGAAGGCTCCTCCATTTTTATGAGCGTCATCTCCATAAGGCAGGATACAAAAATATCTATAAAAAGGTTCAAGATCGATTATCATCTTTAATTGATCCCGAGGAACTTCTTGATCGAACCATTAATTACGGCCTTTACTATATATGCCATTTCCTTACAAGAGGTAGAGAATTGGCCCGAGACATTCTGAACGAGAATGTTGAGCGCGCTTCCATTAAGGTGGGTGTTCCCGTGAGTCTTGGTTTCCATAGCCGGCCCAGCCTTTTGGTGGCAAAGACTGTTCAGCATTTTGGTGGACAGGTGGAACTGTGTGTCGGCGAAGACCGGTTTGATGCCAGCAGTGTGCTTGATATCCAATGGGCGGGAGGCAAAATTCAGAAAGAAAATTATACCGAAGTCATCTTTGAAGGTGATGTTCGGGCGCTGAACGATATTAAAATCCTTGCCAGTGTCAATTATGGTGAGGATACCATGGGAAAGGGTGTTCCTCTGCCTAAAGAGCTGAGCTACCTAAAATGATCGAAAATTGAATATTGACGATCGATGAATTGAGAAATCAGATCGATATTTGTAAAACAAGAGCCTAACCCGGATAAACCGGAAATAACAAATCACAAGCATCAAATTTCAAATAAATTCCAAAATACAAGTTCCAAATTCCAAATACTAAAGAACTAAACAATTTCAATTTTTTCAGTATTGATGAAAAAATCTTTTTCAATTCGTTTGCCTTTCTTCAAGATCATCTACTGGTTTGTTTTTTGGGATTTTGGTCATTGGTATTTGCTTGTTATTTGAGATTTGTTATTTCGAATTTTCACTATCTCAATTACTTCATGAATGGATACGAAAAAGTCTTGCCATAAAAGGCAAAGAAATCACAAATAAGGTGCTAATATGGTTTCTGCGATTATTGTAGCTTCAGGCAAAGGTGCCCGGATGAAGGGTACGATGCGAAAACAGTACCTGGATCTTTCGGGACGACCGGTTTTAGCGCATTCGATAATGGCTTTTGATTCATGCAGCTTGGTAGAAGAAATCTTTCTTGTCGTTCCAGAAGAAGACATCGATTATTGTCAAACAGAAATCCTTTCATTACTCGACCTTAAAAACCAGATAAATCTTGTCTGCGGCGGAGCCGAGCGCCAAGACTCTGTATATAACGGACTTCAAGCGATAGACAAAGATACAGAAACCGTTGTCATCCATGACGGGGTACGTCCGTTTGTTCATCCTGAAGACCTTAAGGAATGTATTCTCAGTTCAAAAAAATTCGGCGCTTGCATTCTTGGCACCCCGGCCAGTGACACATTAAAAAGTGTCGACAAAGCGGATATTATCGAAACAACACTTCCCAGAGAAAATATTTGGCTTGCCCAGACGCCCCAGGCGTTTCAATATGATCTTATATTAAAAGCTCATGAAACTGCACGGCGAGATGGATATGTCGGCACTGACGATGCATCGCTTGTGGAGAGGTTGGGGGCGGACGTAAAAATCATTAACGGCAGCAGATTCAACATTAAAATTACCAAAAAGGAAGATCTTGCGGTTGCAAAGGCGATGTTCGACGCAGGGTTGATTTGAAACATAAAACTAATGATGGCGTATATGAAAACGTAACGGCTCGCAATAAAGACAGTCGACTGTTCATTCATGATAAACCCGAAACGCTCCCTGATTTGAAAAAACCATTAGAGATTAGCTTATAATAGAAGCGATGATGCACATAAAATTGTGCATTCACGCACAGATTTATGTGCTTAATGAAAATATTCTGATTATTCTCGGCCCCTCATATCCTACCAATCCAATTCGCCCATCTTTTTATTTCAAATAATAAAAAGTGCGGATCTGTTTTAAATACAAGAACTTTAAAACACCAAAATTCACATCGGTACAAATTACATCCTATATCCAGACCTCTTTCTATAAAAAAACAATTCATGGCATGATTCTTGGAATACGTTTCATCTGACCGGGAATTCCCTCTTGCAATGGTTATGCTTTTACTAACGACGATTCATTAAAAAAAGGAGGAAAAAATGACGAGAGCAAAAAAAATGGTATTCTTGTGTATGGCATTGGCAATGGTTGTGGCGTTTAGTGCACCGTCATGGGCGGGGGATGCAGGAAAGATTAATCTCAATAAAGCAACAGCGGCAGAACTTTCCCAACTCAAAGGGATCGGAATGAAATATGCGGAAAGGATCGTGCAATATAGAGATAAAAATGGTCCTTTCAAAAATGTTGAAGATCTCTTAAACGTTCAGGGTATCGGTCCAAAAACATTGGAAAAAAATAAAGGCCGAAT
>Ga0316194_10001807_pt1 | contig 14862 bp, 11 predicted proteins | sample CroRivsedime1_MG_FD_204936 | JGI IMG/M metagenome (GOLD analysis project Ga0316194, IMG submission 204936) | Coastal sediment microbial communities from Maine, United States - Cross River sediment 1 | ecosystem: Environmental > Aquatic > Marine > Coastal > Sediment | place: USA: Maine...
TATTTTGCTCGAGATTTCCATGAAGAAAGTGATAATTTCCATAATAAGAAATTATATTTGCCTTATAGAACGGAAAAACAGTACTTAAAGCTCTATCGCAGATGGAAAAAAGAAAAGATCGCTGGTGAAGCTTCCTGGACAAATTTGTATTCCATGGTTGCAGCTAAAGAAATTGGTGGTTTTAATCAACAGGCAAAAATTATCATAATGTTTAGAGAGCCTGTTGATTTTCTGCATTCTTACCATTCAGCAGCTATTTTTTCTCTGGGTGAAGATTACAAGGAGTTTATAAAGGCTTTAGCTGTTGAAAAGGAAAGAAAAAATGGAAACTGTTTGTCAAACAGGGTGATAACGCCGTCATGGCTGTATTATACAGAGTTTATAAAATACGCCGAGCAAATTAATAGATTTTTTTCCGCTTTCCACGTTGACCAAATTAAAATAATTGTTTTTGAATATTTTATCAACGAAACTCAAAAGATATACAAGGAAATATTGGAATTTTTGAACGTTGATGCTGACTTCACACCTGAATTTAATATCATCAATCCCAACAAAATACTGAAATGGCCCAGATTAAAAAAATACACTCTGGACTCTCCTTATTTTCGTAAAACATTACGTTTGTTATTTTCAGATGACCAATATGCAGCAATGAAAAAATTCTACAAAGACAAAATTGTTACTTATCAGCCAAGACCACCCCTTGATAAATCCCTAAGAAAGGAATTAATGACCAAATTCAAAGCGGAAGTTGAAAAAACAAACGAGCTGCTAAAAATAGATTTGATAGCGCTGTGGGGATATGACAAGATTTAAAATGAGTTGAAACACGCTTAATCCATGAAAATTTCGGTTATAAAGCCCTTTTTAATATTATTACTGTTCTTTGCCCTGGGATACGGGATTTATTCCAATACATTGGAAGTCAATTTTATTTATGATGACATTCCAAAAATTAAAGAAAATCCCCATATCCGAATCACAGAACTTTCCCTTAAGGAACTTGCAAGGGCGGGAGTTAAAAGCTCTTCAACGCGCCCTTTTGGTTTCATTACATTTGCCTTGAACTACTATTTTCATCAGTTCAACATCAAAGGCTATCATGTAGTTAATATTATTATACATATTTTAACTGCTACTTTACTCTATCTTGTTGTCAAAACGACGTTGAGCATTCCCCTATTATCGTCCCGGTACAGTCGCCCGGAAGTTATCGCCTTTTTTACCGCTTTAATCTGGTTGGTTTATCCACTCCATACGCAGTCGGTCACTTACATCGTCCAACGGCTTAACAGCCTGGCAACCATGTTTTATCTGCTTTCCCTTTGGCTCTATATTAAGGGACGGCTCGCTGAAGAAAAACGAAAAAGCTGGCTATGGTTTACCGGTTCAGCCTTGTCGAGCATCCTGGCAATAGGGTCAAAGCAAAACGCCGCCATGCTACCGTTTTTTATATTGTTATATGAATGGTACTTTTTTCAGGATATGGACAGGAATTGGCTGAAACGTAATTTGAAATACATTTTCGGCGTTGCTGCCCTTTTTTGCCTGATCGCTTTACTCTATCTGGGAACCAGTCCCCTAGAAAAACTCAAAACCATTAATGATTTTGCTCATAATGAATTTACCCTTTCAGAACGAATATTAACTCAGTTCCGGGTGGTGATATATTATTTGAGCCTGCTGGCCTATCCCAATCCTTCCCGTTTGAACCTGGACTACGATTTTCCGCTGTCCTATTCTTTGCTCGATCCTGTATCCACCCTTCTTTGTTTGTGCCTTATTGTCGGGCTTGTAAGTCTCGCCGTTTATTGGGCCAGAAAAGAACGTTTGCTGTCATTTTGTATCCTGTGGTTCTTCGGAAACCTGGTCATAGAGTCTTCGGTGATCCCGTTGGCCATTATTTATGAACACCGGACCTATCTGCCATCCATGTTTATATGCCTTTTGGCAGTTTCGCTGGGTTATCGATATATAAAGATCAAATGGCTTGGGGTTGCCTTGGTAGGTATTGTGGTTACGGTGTTCTCCTTCTGGGCATTTCAAAGAAACAGCGTATGGAGCGACCCGATAGCCCTTTGGAGCGACTGTGTTAAAAAATCTCCCCAAAAAGCTCGGCCCCACAACAATCTAGGACTGGCGCTTGAGACTCAGGGAAAGACCTCAGAAGCCGTCTGGCACTATAACGAGGCATTACGAATCAATCCAAGATTTGCAAGAGCCCACTTCAATCTGGGAGTCGTACTAAAAACTCAGGGAAAGACCTCGGAAGCCATCGGGCACTATAACGAAGCATTACGAATCAATCCAAGATTTGAAAAAGCGCACAACAATCTGGGGATCGTACTAAAGACTCAGGGAAAGACCTCAGAAGCCATCGGGCACTATAACGAGGCATTACGAATCAATCCAAGATTTGCAGAAGCACACAACAATTTGGGTAACGCTCTAATGGTCCAGGAAGGTGCCACAGATAAGGTCATCAAACATTTTAAAGAGGCGTTGCGATTAAACCCTAAACTTGTGGACGCTTACAGCAACCTTTCAGTTGCCATGATACATATGGGCAAAATTGATGAGGCCATCATCCTACTCCGAAAAGCTATACAGATTGATCCCAACATAGCTGCCACTTATGTCAATTTAGGAGGCGCTCTTATGCTCCAAAATAAGAGTAATGAAGCAATGATTAATTTTAACAAAGCATTACAGATAAATCCAGACCTAGCGGAAGCATATGTCAATTTGGGGATTATTTTGTCCAACAAGGAGAGGTTTGACGAAGCACTTGTCCACTTTTATAAAGCATTGGAGATAGATCCTGACAATGATGAAGCGCAATTCAACCTTAATAAGACGTCGGCATTCTTAAATGAAATTGATGTGAATATTGAAAGAACCCAAAAGGATCTGGCGCTTAAACCGGAACAGCCTTCTTTGTATCTTGAGCTGGGGAATATGTATAGCATCAAAGGAGAATTGAATAAAGCTATTGCTCAATATCAAAAAGCAATTTCTTTGCAACCGGATTTTCCCGAGGCTTTGTATCATCTGGCAAAACTTCATATTAAAAGGGGTGAACATGAAAAGGCCTTGTCTCTTTATCAGAAGGTGATAACCCTAATTCCGGACAATCCATCAGTTTACTATAATATCGCATGTATATACGCCAACCAGAATAAACCCGAAGAATCTGTTGTATGGCTCAAAAAAGCCGTTGAGAAGGGCTTTAACGACTGGGAGCATATCAAAACCGACAGCGATCTGGACAACATCAGAAGTTCTTCCTATTATAAAGAGTTTATAAAAGAACACTAGTTTTTGGTTTATCCATGGAGTTTTTGCATCAGCCATTCGATCCAGGAATCAAAGCCCTCTTCTGTTTTCGCGGATATTTCAAAAATCGGCATTGGGGGATTGACTTTATGGATATTTTGAACCGCGGCCTCTCTGTCATATTCAAGATGCGGAAGTAAATCTATTTTATTGAGTAACGCCGCATGGCACACACGAAACATCAGCGGATATTTTAACGGTTTGTCCTCTCCTTCGGTGACGCTGAGAACGACAATCCGCAAATTCTCACCCATATCAAACTCGGCCGGACAAACCAAATTCCCCAGGTTTTCGACGATCAATAGATCAATTTCATCCAGGTTGAAATTATCGACCGCTGTTTTAATGACATGGGCCGCCAGATGACAGTCACCCCCGAAGGCATCCGTATTGACTTGCACAACCGGGGCACCGCTGGCAGCCAGCCGGTCGGCATCGTTGGATGTACAGATATCTCCCACAATCACGGCAGTACTCACATCATGCATGATATGTGACAGTGTTTTTTCGAGAATAGCGGTCTTCCCGGACCCCGGTGAACTCATGACATTAATGACAAAGACATCTTTTTCAGCAAACATGTTTCGATTCTGCTGCGCAATGGCATCATTAACGTCCAGTACCTTTCGGACAATCTTTATTTCCCGGGACCCCCGTTTCTTGCTCTCCGAGGCAGCACCATTACCGGCATGAAAATGGCGGGGTTTTTGAAAATCCTTGTGGTGGTAGTATCGCTGACTTTTATACCGATCTATCGGCATCTGTCGTGTCCTCATCGACGACTTCAATGGAAATGATATCCAGTTCTCTTCCCGAGATAATCTCAACGGAACCGCTGCTGCATTCCTGACATCTAAACACCGGTTCGCGAACGATCCACTCCACATGACAATCGGCGCATCTTGCGACAACGGGAATCTCTTCTATATGGAGATCCGAATTATACAGGGGGGTATCCTGAATTGCAATTTGGAAACAAAAATGAAGGCTTTCCGGCACGACTGCTGCCAGCTTTCCGACTTTCAGATTGACCCTGTCAATCCGTGCATTCTTCAGATCATCAGGTATTGAAGCGATGGCAATCTCAACAATCTGCATCGCAATACCCATTTCATGCATATGTAAACATTTCCATGATATTATAAAAAAACCTCTGCGCACAACTCCCCAAAGGTGCCGAGATTCTCACAGATATGAATTCCCGCCAATTTCATTGCATCAATTTTTCCCTGAGCGGTTCCGCTGCCGCCACTGACGATGGCGCCTGCATGGCCCATGCGCCGCCCCGGAGGTGCGGTCAAACCTGCAATAAATCCCACTACAGGTTTTGTGACATTCTTTGTTATAAATTCAGAGGCTTCCTCTTCAGCAGTCCCGCCGATCTCTCCGACCATAACGATCCCTGTGGTCTCGGAATCTTTTTCAAATGCATCCAGACAGTCGATGAAATTCGTGCCGTTGACCGGATCGCCGCCGATACCGATACAGGTGGTCTGTCCGATTCCCTGAGAGGTTAACTGGTGCACCACCTCGTAGGTGAGAGTCCCTGATCTTGATACAACGCCGATGGGACCGCCGGGCAGATGAATCGGGCCCGGCATAATGCCGATTTTACACTCACCCGGCGTAATGATTCCCGGGCAGTTTGGGCCGATGAGGCGGGACTTGGAGCCCTCAAGATAATTTTTAACCTTCACCATATCCATTACCGGAATACCTTCTGTGATCGCTACGATAAGATCAACCCCGGCATCCGTTGCCTCCATAACGGCATCCGCCGCAAATGCCGGTGGAACAAAAACCATGCTGCAGTTCGCGCCTGTCTGATCCACCGCTTCTTTCACGGTATTGAATACCGGAACGTCATCCATTTTTTGTCCGCCCTTGCCCGGCGTTACCCCGCCAACCACATTTGTTCCGTAATCGATACACTGCCGTGCATGAAATTGCCCTTCCTTACCCGTGATTCCCTGAACCAACAAACGCGTATTATTGTCAACGAATATGCTCATTCTTCATCCCTCGATTTTTTGTAATCTTTCATTTTTTGAAGCAAGCCGGCTCCGAAAAAGCTTCACGTATGATTAAATTTTATGCTGGAAGCGATCCTTTCTCAGAAAACGATCGTGTTACGGTTTTTACTTATCCGCAACGAACTGGGCGACCTTCTGTGCTGCATCTTTCATATCGGCAGCGGTAATCAGATTGAGCCCGGATTCGGCCAGAATTCTCCGGCCCTCTTCCACATTGGTCCCTTCCATACGCACCACCACAGGAACACTGATACCGGTTTTTTCCGCTGCACTGACAACGCCTTTTGCCAGCACGTCACAGCGCAATATCCCGCCAAAAATATTGATCAGAATTCCTTTGACATTTTCGTCACTGAGCATGATTCGAAAGCCGTTCTCAACCATCTCGGCACTGGCCCCGCCGCCTACATCTAAGAAATTTGCCGGTTCTGCACCGGCAAGCTTGATGATGTCCATGGTCGCCATGGCCAGGCCTGCGCCATTGACCATATTGCCGACATTGCCGTCCAGTTTGATGTAGTTGAGATTAAATTTGGATGCTTCCACCTCAAGGGGATCTTCCTCATCGATATCACGGTATTCAAGAATATCTTTATGACGATAGAGGGCATTGTCGTCAAAGTCGACTTTGGCATCCAGTGCTATCACCGTCTCCTCGGCGGTAATGACAAGAGGATTGATCTCCACAAGCGAGCAGTCATAATCCATAAACAGCCGGTACAGACTTCCAAGCATTGAAACAAACGGCTTCATGACCGCCGGCGCCATCTTGAGACCAAAAGCAACCTGACGGCAGTGATACGGTTGAATCCCCATAAGGGGATCAATATACACCTTGATGATTTTTTCTGGGGTGTCGGCTGCCACCGTTTCAATATCCATGCCACCAGCCTCACTGGCCATGATAACGACCTTCGCCGTTGCCCGGTCCGGAATAATACTCAGGTACAATTCCTTTGCGATGTTGAGTCCTTGTTCTACCAGAACCTTCTTGACGATCCTTCCTTCCGAACCTGTCTGGTGGGTTACCAGATTCATTCCGATGATATCACCGGCAATGGTCGTCACTTCATCCATAGATTCTGAAAGTTTGACCCCACCCCCTTTGCCCCGCCCTCCGGCATGGATCTGGGCTTTGACGACAACCGGAAATTGACCCAGGTCTTCGGCAATTTCCCTGGCTTCATCCGGATTGAAGGCTACACCTCCCTCGGGAATAGGGATGTTGTATTTTTTGAACAACTCTTTTGCCTGATATTCGTGGATCTTCATTAAACAAAGTCTCCCTTTTCAAATATTTCAGCCAATAACACACAGCACATCGTCCTTGGCTACGGAATCTCCGCTGGAATAATTAATCGCCTTGATGGTCCCGTCCGCAGGCGCCTGAAGGGCATTTTCCATCTTCATGGCCTCAAGGATGACCACCGTATCCCCTTTGCTAACCAAATCTCCCACCTGCTTTGAATATCTAACAATCATCCCCGGCATCGGCGCTTTCAGCGGTGTGCCGTCAACGTCCGCAGGTGCGGGAGCCGGAGGTGCAGCCGGTTTGGGTGGAGCCGGTGCCGGTGCTGCAGGTGCTTCAGGTTTGGGTAGAGCCGGTGCCGGTGCTGCAGGTTTAGGTGGCGGCGCTGCTGCAGGCGAGGCAGGTGCAGGCGCTGAAACCGGAACTCCGGCCGGCATTTGTTGAACATAACTGATCATCGGCGATCCACCGGGTTCTTCCACGCCGACTTCAAAGTATTCGTCATCCACGAACACGCTGAATGTCCGCAGAGCATCGGTCTTGGGCGGGCCTTTCTTTTCAACTTTTTTAACCAGCCGACCGAGTTTTGCCAGTTTAACCAGCTCTTCTTCTTCTTTGATCTGTTCCAGAGTCCGGGACTTGACTTCCGGAGGCGGATCTTCCTTGCCGTACTTCCAGTTCAAAAACCGTTTTCCTGTCACCGGAAAAATGGCATACAAAACAACATCGTCTAAATCCTGGGCCAGACCCTCGGTATCTTTTTTGGCCTGTTCCAGTTCAGGTTCCAAAACCTCAGCCGGCCGGCAGGAAATCGGTTCTTCTCCCCTTTCATAGCCCTTGAGTGCTTTCTTTTGAACTTCAGGATCTATGGGAATGGCCGTCTTACCGTATAAACCAAAGCACAAATCTTTGACCTGGCCGGTAATCATCTTGTAGCGCTCTTCATCATCGTCAAAGAGCACATTGTTGACGGTCTGTATGCCAACAATCTGGCTGGTCGGCGTTACCAAAGGAATCTGTCCCAGTTCTTTTCTGACTCTGGGAAGCTCTTTGTAAACCTCATCGATCTTATGCAAAGCGTCCATTTCCCTTAACTGGTTCACCAGATTTGAAAGCATCCCGCCCGGCGTCTGGTGAAGTAAAACATTGATATCGATGATGGATACCTTGGAATCGTCCAGTAAGTGTTTATACTTGGGCATCACTTTCTTTTCCAGTATTTCGTTGATTTCCGCCAGTTGCTTAATATCGAACCCTGTGTCACGATTGGTGCCAAGCAGTGTCATCACCAGCGGTTCTACGGCTGCATGGGATGTCCGATAGGCATACGGCGACATGCAAGTGTCTATGATATCGACACCGGCCTCGATGGCCTTCAAATGGCTCATGGGAGACATACCGGAAGTAAAATGGCTGTGAAGGTGAATGGGGGGTTTCACCGCCGCCTTTAAGGCCTTGATAATCTCATACGCATCGTAGGGGGCAATCAAGCCCGCCATGTCCTTGAGGCAGATACTGTCGGCCCCCATGTCCTCCAGAGCCTTAGCCTTGTTGACATAGTAGTCGATATTGTAAACTTCTCCGCCCAGCCGCGGTTCGGTCATGGTATAACAGATACAACCCTGAAAATGTTTCCCGCACTCTTTAATAACCTCGACAACCGTTTCAAAGTTACGATAGTCGTTCAAGGCATCAAATGTCCGGAAAATGTCCAGGCCGTTTTCAGCTGTCCGCTCCACAAAGGCCCGGGCAAGATCATCGGCATAATTTCTGTAGCCCACAAGGTTTTGTGCTCTTAAAAGCATGGAAAAAGGCGTCTTTGTCATGTAGCGTTTTAATGTCCGGAGCCTTTCCCATGGATCTTCATTTAAAAACCGGTGCATGGTATCAAAGGTGGCACCGCCCCATGTTTCAACGGCCCAGAACCCGACCTCGTCCATTTTTTCGGCAACCGGAATCATATCTTCGGTCCGCCCTCGGGTGGCAAACAGAGATTGATGGCCGTCACGCAGGGTCAGGTCCTGTATCTTAACGGGATTGTCAGCCACCGGCCTGTCCTTGCTGTAATCCATGGTCGTTATTTTCACCTGATTGTGATCACTCATTTTAAGGTTCTCCTCTTATAAATATTTTTTTATACTCCTATTTAAACGCCGCAACACCGCTTTATATAAAATTGTGAAGCGATCTTATTTAAAGGTTCTCATCTGCATCAAGTTGCGCATCTGCATCTGGGCCTGTCGGCCGCTTGCACCCCAAAGTCTCACCGGTGCACCAGCAGATGGGACCGGGGTCGGCTTAACCCCAGGCACAGCCATAGACTGAATACAGATCGCCTCTTCCTCTGTTGCGATATAGTTCAACACTGCAGCTGCGGCTGCGATCTTCTTGCGTTCTTCCATAGTTTCACCACTTTCATCGGTTATGGGTCATGAATCATCGGTTATGGGTTTTTGAAAATATCCTATTACCTTTAACCTATTACATCGGTATATTCCCATGTTTCTTCGGCGGGAGGGTCTCCCTTTTGCTGCACATGACCTCCAACGCATCGATCAGGCGAGGCCGCGTCTGGCTCGGTACAATCACCGCGTCCACAAAACCCCGGCTGGCGGCGCAGTATGGATTTGAAAAGAGTTCCTCGTATTCACTGATCAGCTCCTTGCGCTTTGCCTCGGGATCATCGGCGCCTGTGATCGCCCTCCGATGAATGACATTGCACGCCCCTGCAGCACCCATCACCGCTATCTCTGAACTGGGCCAGGCAAATGCCATGTCAGCACCAAGATCTTTTGAACACATGGCAAGATAAGATCCCCCGTAATCTTTACGGGTCACCAGAAGCAATTTGGGAACGGTTGCCTCTGAATAGCACCAGAGAAGCTTTGCGCCGTGGCGAATAATCCCACCCCACTCCTGCTGACTCCCGGGAAGGTACCCGGGGACATCCGCTATGGTCAACATTGGAATATTAAAGGCATCACAAAAACGGATAAAACGGGTGGCCTTGTCCGAAGCATTGATATCCAGACACCCGGCAAGAACCTGAGGCTGATTGGCGATAATCCCGACACTTCTTCCGTTCAGCCGCGCCAGGCAGACGATGATATTCTGGGCAAAGTACTCATGGGGCTCGAAAAAATCACCATTGTCCACGATTAAACGGATAATATCCTTCATGTCATAAGATTGGTTGGGGTTGTCCGGAATAATAGTGTCTAATGCCGGATCAATGCGCCGGGGATCATCACCGGTATCGACGATGGGCGGATCTTCCATGTTGTTTGAGGGCAGATAAGAGAGAAGTCTTTTGATCTGATTGATGGCGTCCTCATCGTTTTCACAGGCAAAATGCGCCACGCCGCTCTTTTCATTGTGGGCCATGGCACCTCCAAGTTCTTCAAAGGTGATTTTCTCACCGGTTACGGATTTTATAACATCCGGTCCGGTAATAAACATATAGCTGGTATTTTGGACCATAAAAATCCAGTCCGTCATGGCCGGCGAATAGACCGCTCCCCCGGCTGTCGGCCCCATAATCGCTGAAATCTGGGGGATAACACCCGAAGCCATGGAATTTCGGTAAAAAATCTGGCCGTATCCGGAAAGGGAATCAACGCCTTCCTGGATCCTGGCCCCACCGGAATCATTCATGCCCACAAACGGAACCCCGGCCTTGAGCGCCATATCCATAATTTTGCAAATCTTTTTTGAATGCATTTCTCCCAAACTGCCGGCCCTGGAGGTAAAATCCTGGGCAAAGGCAAACACCGGCCGTCCTTCCACAAGACCATGGCCGGTGATGACACCGTCGGACGGAATATCAACCTTTTCCATGCCAAAATTTACACATCGGTGACTCACAAACATGTCGATTTCTCGAAATGTGCCTGAATCAAAAAATATGTCCAGTCTCTCCCGGGCGGTCAGTTTCCCTTTTTCTTTCTGTTTGGCAACCGCTTTTTCGCCGCCCATCTGCAGGATCTTCGCTTCGCGTTCTTTTAGATCCTTAATTTTATCTTCAATAATACCCATTACCAAATTCCTTTCATCTTTTGATATTGACCTTTAGGTGTTCCGATGCGTCATTCGGCATCCGGTCAATAAACTACCGCTTCTAATAAACCAAATAGAGAATTGCAAGGTCTGCCTTTTTAATAATAAGATTTCTTCTAAGAAACCTGTAGCTCTATTCAATATTTCGCTGTTTAATCATACATATAGATCTCATAATCGGTTTTCTCGCCGAGCAGATGGTCAATTTTCTCCTGGGTTCCCTGCCTGGCATCGGCAAGCACCCATTTCCTCCAGTCGTCCATGGACTGCCACGTGCTGACCACCAGACTCTCCCCGGGACGGTCGATTCTTTTAAAGGTTTCCCCTGAAATGTAACCGGGTTGTTGCATGGCCAGATTTCTAAGTTTCTGAAGAAGAGGCTTTAAGGCTTCAGCCTTGTTCTGCGGAACAATTCGTTTAATGATTATTTTAACTGCCATTTTGCAATCCTCCTTTCATTGATTAAACCATCTCTTTTGATTCTAAACAGAAGGGTTATTGTCAAGCAAAAAAAGCAAACGAGCTGCAGCCAATGTGGATGCAGTCTTACCACTCTCTACTTCCTTTAAAATCTCTGGAAGCAACTTGTTCACTTCTGGGTTTTGATAAAAACGTTCTTTTAGGCCTTCTTTGACAAGGGACCACATCCAGTCCACTGCCTGTCTTTTTCGGTTGGCCTCCAGCTCTCCGGTAGGTGTAAGTCTTTTGCGATGCGTCAACACGGACTCCCAAATTGTATCAATGCCGATCATTTCTATGGCGCTGCAGGTCAACACCGGCGGTGTCCAATTGGGCGAAGAAGGTGCTAAGAAATGAAGCGCTGTTTCATACTGTTTTCTAGCCATTTCCGCTCTTTCAATATTGTCTCCGTCCGCTTTGTTAACGGCAACGGCATCCGCCAGTTCAAGAACCCCCTTTTTTATTCCTTGAAGTTCATCCCCTGCGCCTGAAATCATCAGCAGCAGAAAAAAATCGACCATGGAGGCCACGGTGGTTTCAGACTGGCCGACACCCACGGTTTCAACAATCATAACGTCAAAGCCGGCGGCTTCACAAACAATCATTGTCTCCCGGGTTTTTCTTGCAACACCCCCCAACGTTCCCCCCGAAGGCGATGGCCGGATAAATGCATTCTCCTCAATGGACAGCTTCTCCATGCGTGTTTTATCTGCGAGTACGCTTCCACCGCTCCTTTTACTGCTTGGATCAACGGCAAGAACTGCCACACGATGCCCTTTTTTTACAAGCATTGTGCCGAGGCTTTCAATGAACGTGCTTTTTCCAACACCCGGCACGCCCGTAATCCCAAGGCGTATCGCCTTCCCGGTGTGTGGAAGCAGTAGATCGATAATCGTCCGAGCCAAGTCTTGATGTGCAGAAAGAGAACTTTCAATCAAGGTAATGGTCTTTGCGAGTACGCGCCGATCGCATTTTTGAACCCCTTGAACATAAAATTGGGAATCATCGGATATCATTTTTATTGCTCAAGAGCATTCAAAACCTTGTTTGCCGAATCGGTGACGACGGATCCAGGCCCAAATACACCCTTTGCTCCGGCTTGATACAAAAAGTCGTAATCCGCCGGAGGAATGACGCCTCCCACAACCACATTAATTTCTTCACCGCCTTTTTCTTTGAGAAACTCGATAAGCTGGGGCACCAGGGCCTTGTGCCCTGCGGCAAGGCTCGACACGCCCACAACATGTACATCGTTTTCAACCGCCATCTGGGCTGCTTCTTCCGGTGTCTGGAACATGGGACCGATGTCCACGTCAAATCCGAGATCAGCGAATGCCGTGGCAATTACCTTTATCCCTCGGTCATGACCGTCCTGTCCCATCTTGGTTACCAATATCCGCGGCCTTCGTCCGTGCTTCTCCTGAAATCCATCGGTTCTCTTACGTATGGAGTTAAAGATTTCACTGTCGGCATATTCTTCGGCATATGCTCCGGATATACACTGGGTCGTGGCCACAAACCGGTTGAAGACCTTTTCCATTGCATCTGAGATTTCGCCGACAGTAGCACGTGCCCGTACGGCGGGAATACAGGCTTCCAAAAGATTCCCTCCGGAATCGGCGGCGTTGGTGACGGCCTCCAGTGTTCTTCGGACTTCATCTTCATCCCGTTTTGCTTTTATTTCTTTTAACCTTGCCATCTGTTCGTCTCGAACGCCTTCTGAAACCTCGAGAATATCTCCCAGCGGTTCTTCTTCTATTTGATATTTGTTGACACCCACAATGACATCTTTCCCCTGGTCGATGCGGGCCTGTTTCCTGGCTGCCGCTTCTTCTATCCGCATCTTCGGCATTCCAGTTTCAATGGCTTTGGCCATTCCGCCAATTTCCTCGACTTCCTCGATAATTTTTCCGGCGGCTTTGATAATTCCGTCAGTCAATGCCTCTACATAATAAGAACCGCCCAACGGATCGACCGTATGACAGATTTGAGACTCTTCCTGAATGATAATCTGGGTATTCCTGGCAATTCTGGCGGAAAAATCGGTGGGAAGACCCACAGCCTCGTCAAAGGAATTGGTATGCAGAGACTGGGTTCCGCCCAACGCTGCAGCCAGCGCCTCCAGAGTGGTTCGAATGATGTTGTTGTAGGGGTCCTGTGCGGTCAGGCTCCAGCCTGATGTCTGAACATGGGTTCGCAACATGAGTGATTTTGGGTTTTTAGGGTTAAACCGGGTCATGATTTCGTGCCACAGAAAACGGGCAGCCCTCAACATAGCGATCTCCATGAAAAAATTCATGCCAACGCCAAAGAAAAACGAAAGCCTCGGCGCAAATGCATCGATATCCAGCCCTGCGGTCAGGGCGGCCTTAACATATTCGAGCCCGTCAGCCAGGGTAAATGCCGTCTGAAGAACAGAGTCGGCCCCGGCTTCCATCATGTGATAACCGCTGATACTGACCGTATTATATTTGGGCATGTTTTTGGAACAGTATCCGATAATGTCGGACACGATTCGCATGGACGGTTCAGGTGGGTAGATGTAGGTGTTTCGAGTCAAGTATTCCTTTAAAATGTCGTTCTGAATGGTTCCGCCCAACTGCTCATACTTTACGCCCTGCTCCTCCGCCGCAACGATGTACCCGGCCATGACCGGCAGAACCGCCCCGTTCATGGTCATGGAAACCGTTATCTTGTCCAAGGGAATCCGATCGAAAAGAATTTTCATATCCTCCACGGAATCCACAGCCACACCGGCTTTACCGATATCTCCAACAACCCTCGGATGGTCCGAATCATACCCTCTGTGGGTTGCAAGATCAAAGGCCACCGAAAGACCGGTCTGACCGGCGGCAACGTTTTTCCTGTAAAATTCATTCGACTCTTTGGCTGTGGCAAAGCCCGCATATTGGCGGACGGTCCAGGGCCTCCCGGCGTACATGGTTGCCATGGGACCCCTTACATACGGTGAAAAACCCGGAAGGGTGTTCACATGTTCCATCCCCTTAAGGTCTTCTTCGGTATAGAGAGGTTTGACTGGAATACCCTCAGGGGGCATCCAGTTCAAATCTTCAAGGGGTCTTCCTCTGAGTTGCTTGGTGGCAAGATCTTTCCATTTCTGCAAATCAGGATGTTCAGACATGGGATTCTCCTTTTCTTACTTTTTAAAAAATCGTTAATCGCTGATTACCTTTCACACAATTCTACCAGAACGCCGTTGGTGGCTTTGGGGTGTAAAAAAGCAATTTTTGCGCCGCCTGCTCCTTTTCTCGGGTTTTCATCAATTAGACGTACCCCTTTTTCCTTTAACTCTGCCAGGGCCTCTTCAATATTCTCTACACGAAAGGCAATATGATGCACCCCTGCCCCTTTTTTCTCCAGGAACTTGGCGACCGGTCCGTCCGGTGCCGTTGATTCCAGAAGCTCCACCTCGCTTTCTCCCACCGGGAAAAAGGCTGTGGTGACTTTCTGCTCTTCTACGGTCTCGGTACCTTCAAAAGCAAGCCCGAGGGCATCCGTCCATAAGCTTTTACCATCTTCGATACTGTTTACCGCTATTCCGATATGGTCTATCTTTAATATCTTCATAAAAACCTCCTTTGACAGCTATGTAAAAAGTCTTTTGTGAGCGACCTCGAGCAATTTTGGAGAAAGATTCATGATGAGTCTGGCGTTAAAAATTGCAAGTTGTTTGAGAGCGTTAGCCCGAGTTCTTGCAATTTAGCC
>Ga0316194_10001809_pt1 | contig 14853 bp, 15 predicted proteins | sample CroRivsedime1_MG_FD_204936 | JGI IMG/M metagenome (GOLD analysis project Ga0316194, IMG submission 204936) | Coastal sediment microbial communities from Maine, United States - Cross River sediment 1 | ecosystem: Environmental > Aquatic > Marine > Coastal > Sediment | place: USA: Maine...
CGCGCGCATCGCTCGCAAGCACGTGCAGTGGTACATGGCGCGTATGTATCCCGGTGCCACCGGGCGTGCACTTGCCCGTGCATTCAATGGGTTCGAGGTGGCCGACCAGCAGCTGAGGTTTCTAGCTAATGCGGGAGAGGGGCGGGCGGCATGAGAGTGCCAGACGGCATGCAAGTGCCAGGAAATAAACGGAAAACTGTGGAAGCCTATGAGTCAGATTGAACTGAGGGCGATAACTCGAGCGCTGATCAGCGTGTCGGACAAGACCGGTATCGTCGACTTTGCGCGGACCCTCGCTCAGCAGGGCGTCGAGTTGCTGTCTACCGGTGGTACCTTCCGTGCGCTGCAGGAAGCGGGAATCGACGTCACGGAAGTTTCCGAGCACACGGGCTTTCCGGAAATCATGGATGGGCGCGTGAAAACTCTGCACCCTGTTGTTCACGGCGGCATACTCGCGCGCCGCGACCGGGATGCCGCCGTTATGTCGGAGCAAGGCATCGCGCCGATAGATCTCGTTGTGGTCAACCTCTATCCCTTCGAGGCGGCGGTGGCTCGAGAGGACTGCACCCCGGAGATTGCCATCGAGAATATCGACATCGGCGGTCCGACGATGGTCAGAGCCGCGGCCAAGAACCATCGTGACGTGCTGGTGGTGGTTGATCCGCAGGACTACGACGAATTGCAGGCGGAACTGCACGAGGACCTGACAACGGCGCTCGAGCTGCGCAGGCGCTACGCGGTAAAGGCGTTTCGGCATACGGCCCGCTACGATGCCATGGTGGCGGGGTATCTCGGCGCGGAAGAAGCACTACCAGATTCCCTGTCGATGAGCTTCGACAAACTCATGGACATGCGTTACGGGGAGAATCCTCATCAGGCCGCAGCCTTCTATCGGCAGGTGGTTCCGGGCGGGGCGCCCAGCGGCACGGTGGCCAGCCTGGTTCAGCTGCAGGGCAAGGAACTCTCCTACAACAACGTGGCGGATACAGATGCAGCACTGCAGTGCGTCAAGGTCTTCGAAGGCCCGGCCTGCGTTATCGTCAAACACGCCAATCCCTGCGGCGTGGCGGAATCTGAAAACCTCTTGGACGCCTATGAACGGGCCTTTGCCACGGACCCGACATCGGCCTTTGGCGGCATCGTTGCGTTCAATCGGCCGCTTGATGGTGCAACGCTAGAAGCCATTCTCGACCGGCAGTTCGTGGAAGTAGTCATCGCGCCCGAGGTGCGCGACGAAGCCGTTGCCGTTGCCAGGCGCAAGAAGAACGTTCGTCTTCTCACCTGCGGTCCGTTGCTGAGTGCTTACCTGGGCATGGATTTCAAACGGGTTTCCGGCGGGCTGCTGGTGCAGTCGATGGACCTGCTCTGTCTGGACGAGCAGGCGCTGAAGGTCGCAACTTCCCGGCAGCCTACAGAGTCGGAAATGGCAGACCTGCTGTTCGCCTGGAAGGTGGCCTGGTTCGTGAAGTCCAACGCGATTGTCTATGCCAGAGACGCACAGACCGTGGGGATTGGCGCCGGGCAGATGAGTCGAGTGGTCAGCGCGCGGATTGCCGGTCTCAAGGCCGAAGAGGAGGGGCTGGAAGTCACAGGCTCTGTGATGGCATCGGACGCCTTCTTCCCGTTTCGCGACGGTATAGACGCTGCCGCTGCCGCAGGCATCACGGCGGTGATTCAACCCGGTGGCTCGGTTCGTGACGAAGAAGTTATTGAGGCCGCGAACGAGCATGGCATGGCCATGGTGTTTACCGGCGTACGGCACTTCCGACACTGAGCGAAGCGGGAGCACGCGGAGTATGAAAATTCTGGTGATTGGTAGTGGGGGTCGAGAGCATGCCCTGGCATGGAAGGCGATGCAAAGTCCCGATGTGGAGAAAGTTTTTGTCGCTCCCGGCAACGCCGGTACCGCCAGGGAACCGGGCTGCGAAAATGTGGCAATCGCGACCGACGACTTTGCCGGGCTCGTGGATCTCGTGCGTCGGGAAGACGTCGGGCTGACCATCGTTGGCCCTGAGGCGCCGCTGGTGGCCGGTATCCGCGATCACTTTGATGCGTTGGGACTTCCCTGTTTCGGGCCCAGCAGTGGGGCCGCCCAATTGGAAGGGTCGAAGGCCTTTACCAAGGATTTTCTTGCCAGGCACGGCATTCCCACTGCGGCCTATCGAACCTTCACAGATCTGGCGCCGGCGGAAGCTTACATCCGCGAGCAGGGAGCCCCCATTGTGGTGAAGGCCGATGGCCTCGCTGCGGGCAAAGGGGTGGTGGTGGCTCGAACGGAAGCCGAGGCGCTTACGGCAGTTCGCGACATGATCTCCGGCTCGGCGTTCGGCGCCGCCGGTCAGAAGGTCGTGATCGAGGAGTTTCTGGAGGGGGAAGAAGCCAGCTTTATCTGTCTGTGCGACGGGACCCATGCTGTGCCGTTTGCGAGTTCCCAGGATCATAAGGCCAGAGACGACGGTGATCGGGGTCCGAACACCGGCGGCATGGGCGCATATTCGCCGGCCCCTGTGGTGACCCCGGAGGTCCATGCCCGGATCATGGCGGAGGTCATCGAGCCTACAGTTGCTGGTATGTCTGAAGATGGATATCCCTATGAAGGGTTTCTCTATGCCGGCCTGATGATCTCGCCCGACGGGGTGCCCAAGGTGATCGAGTTCAATTGTCGCTTTGGCGATCCTGAGGCACAGCCGGTGATGATGCGTCTGCGCTCGGACCTGATAGACCTTTGCCGGTCCGCGCTGACCGGGGGGCTCGAGTCCGTGACCCTGAATTGGGACCCACGGGTCGCGCTGGGCGTGGTAATGGCCGCGGGGGGGTATCCTGGTGATTATCGCAAGGGAGATGTCATCAGCGGTCTTGAAAGCGGTGATGGAGAAGGGCTCAAGACCTTTCACGCCGGTACAGCGCTGCTGGATGGCAAGGTCGTCACCAACGGCGGGCGGGTGCTGTGCGTGGTGGGTCTGGGCGGCGACGTTGCCCAGGCTCAGCAGCGCGCCTATCAGGGTGTTGTCGGAATCAGCTGGCAGGATCACTATTACCGCAGGGACATCGGGTACCGCGCCGTCAATCGCGAGTTGTAGCCGTTTTCCTACCTGCGGTGCCGACGTAGCCTGATAGAATCGGCCGCGCGCCTGGGCGACGCTTAGGCCATGAAATCAAAAAAGACGCCAGAAAGTGCTTTAAAAAGAGCTTCAGCAAGTGCTTTAAAAAAAGCTCCAGAAAGTGCACTAAAAAGAGTTTCAGAAGAAGCTTCAAAAAGAGCTTCAGAACGCCTTCGCCTCTTTGAGCCTTTTGTCGATGCCCATCCGCGTGTGCTGACCTGGGCTGCCCAGCGTTCCAGCTTGCTGCGCCTGCCCCATCGCCGCTGGCTGGTCCGGTCCGGGCGTCAACTTCAGGGCTGTTTGTATCTGATGCGCGGGCAGGTGCGTCTTCTGCTGCCTGGCGGCAAGCACCTTGAAGTCAGCGGGCAGACGCCAAGAGCCCGCTGGCCCCTATATCCAGGTCCGTCGGCGGTTCGGACCCTGACCCAGGTGCAGCTGCTGCGGCTTGATGCAACTCGCGAAGAAATAGAGGCCGCTGCCCGGTTTGGCGGCAGCGGCGTGTCGGAGGCATTGCGACTGCCGGAACTGCAGGCCCCGGAGCCTTGCTGGCAGCATCGTTTCCTTTCCTCGGCTCTTATGCAGCGTCTGTCTGCGGCGGTCTGGCAGCAACTGCTGCGTGCCATGGTCACCGCCAGCTTCAGGGCCGGCGATGCGGTGTTGGTCGAAGGTCGACCGGGAGATCTGTGTTATGTGCTGCGCACGGGTCGTGCCGAGGTGCGTCGCAGTGGTCGTGTGCTGGCAACACTTGCTCCGGGAGATCTGTTCGGCGAAGAGGCGTTGATCACCGGCTCGGGTCGCAACGCCAGCATCGTAATGACTGAGGACGGCTCGGTGATGACCCTTTCAGTTGAAGCTTTTCAGCGCCTGCTGCTCGCGGAAGTGATGCGCACTGTCGACGAACCTGGGCGCCGCGTGCCGCTGCAACTGGTGGACATTCGGCAAATGAGCCACGCTGGACACGCAGGAAGGGTTCCCGGTCAAGGTGCCGTGTGTCTGCAGTTGCAGAAACTGCGCGAAGAAGCTTCGAGTTTGCCTAAAGATGCTGCCTATGCCGTCTCTGGAGCCTCTGCGCCCCATCGGGCGCTGGCTGTGTTTCTTCTCGCTCGGCAGGGCATCGTCGCGGTTCCTCTGGGACCCTGAGTCTCATGCGGGGACGGTTCGGTCCCTGGCCCAATCCCTGAGCGCGCTGATGCTTTCTGCGCGCATCACCGAAACCGGAAACGTTCGATTTACGGCCCCCAGTAAATCTTCCTGCATCACGCTGTCGCCGCGGGCCCCTGCCAGATAGCGCGAGGAGACGATCGCCTCCTCGATCTCCGCGCCGGTAAAGCCGTCCGCGGCATCGGCCAGCGCGCCCAGCTCGAATTCGGATGGATCCATATTTCGCTTTTCCAGGTGAATACGGAATATGTCCTCGCGGACGGCCTTGTCCGGCAGATCGACGAAAAACACTTCGTCAAGACGCCCTTTGCGCATCAGTTCGGGTGGTAGCTCCGTGATGTCGTTTGCGGTGGCGACGATGAACACCGGGCTTTGATTCTCGGCCATCCAGGTCAACAGTGTGGACAGCACGCGTTTCGAGGTTGCGTTGTCCGACTGGCCGGTGGCCAGACCCTTCTCTATCTCATCCATCCACAGAACGCAGGGTGCCATCAGCTCGGCCTGGCGCAGCGAGTTGCGAAGGTTGCGCTCTGTCTCACCGAAAAATTTGTTGTACAGGGTGCCGAAATCGAGTCGCAGCAGGGGGATGCCCCAGAAGCCGGAAACGGCTTTGGCGGCCAGGCTCTTGCCGCCACCCTGCACCCCGAGCAGCAGTACGCCCTTAGGTCGATCCACCGTGTCGGCGGCCAGAAAGGCGTTCTTCCGTAGCGACAGCCAGCGCTTGAGGTTGTTCAGCCCTGCTACGGCGCCCAGGTCTCCAGTGTCATATTCGAAATGCAGCACGCCCTCCGAGTCCAGCAGCTCGAATTTCAGTCGGTTGACCTCCGGGATGTCCGATTCCGTGATGGCGCCGTCGCCGAAGATGGCGTGGCGGATCAGCACGAGAGCGTCCGCGTGAGAGACGCCACGCAGGTTGGCTACCAGCTTGTCCAGCGTTCGCTGGTCGGTTCTAACTCGCATTCCCTTGTTTGTCTCCGACCATGCCTTGGCCTGAGCACGCACCAGTCCGACCAGCTCTTCGTCGCTGGGCAGGCGGAGATTGAATTTGGCGGTCAGGCGTCCGAGCTCCCGAGGTACGGTAAACTCATGGCTGACCAGCACTACCGTATTGCGCAGCTGCTCGTTCGCCAGCGCGATGTCCTTGAGGTAGCGGATGTTCTTCGGGTCGTCCACCAGATAGGGGTGGAAGTCGCACAGAGCGTACAGCCCCGGACCGGGCGTCGTGGCGATGTGTGCGAGCAGAGCCTCCGGTTCAGCCAGCTCGTCCTGGTCTTTCGGCGCGCTGCCGAAGCCGCCCAGTTCCAGACCGCGTGTTACCCGCCATTCGTAAAAGCTCAGACCCTCCTGCATTGCGAACCGCAGCAGCAGGGACAGCACGCGACGTTCGTCCGCCGACTCTACAACCACGATGGGTATCTGAGCCCGCAGAATCATAGTCAGATCTTTGGTGTCCGCCACAGGCGCCTCCTTGCGTTTGCCCTGTTCATCCGGCCGTTGGATCGGGTACAGTCCCAGCTAAATCCGAGCCTTGGTCCGTGCCGCCGTGAGTAGTGACTGCCTGTTCTGCAAAATCATCAACCGAGAGTTGCCGTCGGACATCGTCTACGAGGATGAAGAACTGCTTGCCTTCAACGATATCAGCCCTCAGGCACCGACCCACATGCTGATTATCCCGAAAGTCCACGTCGCGACGGTGAACGATTTAACTGAAGCCGACACCGGGCTGTTGGGAAACCTGGTATTGAGAGCCCGTACGCTGGCCGATGAGAACGGCATCGCAGAGTCGGGTTTTCGGCTTGTTCTCAACTGTAATGGAGAAGGCGGTCAGACGGTTTACCATCTTCATATGCATCTTCTGGGTGGGCGTCAGTTGCGAGGACTGGGCTGATGTCGTCGCTTGCTGATCAGCTGGTCGCTGAAGTCGACAAGGCGCTTCGGACGCTGACGGGCCAGCGTTCCGGGGAGCGCCCCAATCCCGCCGGCGGTCTGCCGGAGGCGGAGATGGAGGGCGAGGCCAGGCGCCACGCGGCGGGTTTGATGCGGGTCAATCACACCGGTGAGATCTGTGCCCAGGCACTCTATGAAGGCCAGGCGCTGACAGCGCGGACACCTGAAGTTCGGCGGCTGCTTGAATCTGCAGCGGATGAAGAAGCCGATCATCTTGCCTGGTGCGAACAGCGGCTGCACGAGCTGGAAAGCCGTCCCAGTGCCTTGAACCCCGTTTTCTATGCCCTTTCCTATGCCATGGGGGCAGCTACCGGCCTCCTGGGAGATAAAGTAAGCCTGGGATTCGTCGAGGCGACGGAGGATCAGGTCTGCAGCCATCTGGAAAAACATCTGGCTGCATTGCCGCCTGAAGACCAGCGCAGTCGGAAAATCGTCAGGCGCATGCATGAAGACGAGGCGCGGCACGGCTCGGCCGCGCTGGAAGAGGGCGGAGTGGCCTTTCCCGAGCCGGTGAAAAAAGTCATGACGGCGGTCTCGCGGATCATGACCGAAACCAGCTATCGGCTCTGATCCCGAGTAACCTCGTCGCCGGATCAGCTGAGGGGCTAGATTCAGCGATTGGGCTGGGATATCGGCGGGTGATAGATCAGCTGTACCAGCGTGCCGTCGGGGTCGTGGAAGTAGAACGAGCGGGCGCCGTCTCTATGGGTTTTCGGCGGTTGGGCGATATCGACCCCGTGGCTGACAAGGTGTTCGTGCCAGACGTCCACGTTCTCGATGTCGTCGATGATGAAGCCAATGTGATCCAACCGCTGGCCGCCGCCGTGAGGTTCAGAAGCCCTGTGTAGAGCCAGGTTATCGTTGCCGGAGCTCAGATAGCAGTTGTCCGAATCGGGCTGCCACTCGATCTCCATGCCCATGAGCTTCGTGTAAAAGGCCGTGCACGCCTCCAGGTCCTGCACGTAGAGCGCGGCGTGACGCAGTCCGGCGTGGCGCGGCGGCTGGTTGCTCACTGGAAATGCCCCTGCTGGTTATTCGACAGTGATGATCTCGTAATCGTGGCTGATCTGCACCCCGGCACGTTCCAGCATGATGGACGCGGAGCAGTACTTGTCGGCGGAGAGGCTGACGGCCCGTGCGACCTTTTTGTCGTCGAGGTTCCTGCCGCTGACAATGAAGTGGATATGGATTCGCTCGAATACCTGAGGCACGGCCTCGGCGCGATCTGCTGACAGCTCCGTCACGCAGTCGACGACGTCCTGCCGTGATTTCGTCAGGATATTGACGACGTCATACGAGGTGCATCCCCCCAGCCCCATCAGCACCAGTTCCATCGGTCGTGATCCGCGATTCTCGCCGCCGGCTTCGGCGGGTCCGTCCAGAGGTATCTGGTGTCCGGAATCCGCGACGGCCGCAAAGTGAACCTTGTTGCGCCATTGTATTTTTGCGCGCATATGCCGCATTTCTCCTGTTCGGGATTGTTCGATCGAGACATTTTCCAGCAACCGGGAGTGATCTGCGACCGCTCGGCGTGTGAAATAGTGCCGTTTGTCGACCAGATCACGTCTCGTTTCCAAAAGCTCTGCCAGTATTAATGAGCAAAAGGTTACGAAGGAGCGGAACAAAATGCTTGCTACGAAAAGTTCTCAGATGGCGGGATCCGGACCGGGCAGACCGTTGATGGCGAAAGGGTTCCAATCCCCCCAGCCGGAAGACTCTGGTCATCTCGATGCCTTTCTCGCGGCGGCGCACCGCCGCAAATATCCGGCAAAGAGTACTCTGATCTATGCCGGCGACAAAAGCGACTCCATCTATTACATCCTCAAGGGCTCGGTTACCGTGCTCGTGGAAGATGAATCTGGGCGGGAAATTATCGTTTCCTACCTGAACAAGGGTGATTTCTTCGGCGAAATGCCCCTGTTTACGGAGGATTCCCCGCGCTCGGCCTGGGTAAAAGCCAAATCCGAGTGTGAAGTGGCGGAACTCAGCTACGGCAAGTTCAAGGAGCTGGCGCAGAAGCACACGGATCTGCTTTACGCCGTCGGCGGGCAGATGGCTGAGCGTCTTACTGCTACCACGCAGAAGGTCAGCGATCTCGCATTCCTCGATGTTACCGGTCGCGTTGCCCGTACGCTGCTCGAACTGACCAAGCAGCCGGACGCGATGACTCATCCGGATGGCATGCAGATCAAGATCACGCGTCAGGAGATCGGTCGTATCGTCGGCTGCTCCCGGGAAATGGTCGGACGGGTCCTCAAAACTCTGGTTGACCAGGGTTTGGTCTCGGTCAAAGGCAAAACGATGGTGGTCTACGGAACAAGGTAGACGCGCCAGCGGTTGCCTTGTTCCCCGGTACGAAGGTAGACGCGCCAGCGGCTGCCTTTTCCGCGGCTAGCCGAACAGCGTGCGCAATGCGGCTCCCGGGTCGTCTGCGCGCATGAAGGCTTCTCCCACCAGGAAGGCGTGCACGCCGTGCTGACGCATGGTCGTTACATCTTCCACGGTGTGGATGCCGCTTTCGGTGACTGTGAGCACGTCGTCCGGGATTCGCGGCAGCAGATCGAGGGTGTTCTGCAGGCTGGTCTCGAATGTCTTCAGATTGCGGTTGTTGATGCCGACCATCTGCGGGTGCAGCGACAGAGCAGTTTCCAGTTCTTCAGCGTCATGCACCTCGACTAGGACATCGAGAGACAGTGACGCTGCCAGATCTTTCAGCTCGCTCAACTCGGCGGCCTGCAGTGCCGATACGATAAGCAGCAGGCAGTCCGCACCAAGCACTCGAGTCTCGTAGACCTGATAGGGATCGATGATGAAATCTTTTCGCAGCACAGGCAGCGCTGCTGCTGCGCGAGCGGCCTGCAGGTAGTCGTCGCTGCCCTGAAAGAAATCCTCGTCGGTCAGTACGGAAAGGCAGGCGGCGCCCGCCTGCTCGTAGCTTCGGGCAATGGCCACGGGGTCGAAATCCTTCCGGATCACGCCCTTGCTAGGGGATGCCTTTTTGATCTCGGCGATCACTCCTGGATACCCGGCATCCAGTTTTCTCCGCAGCGCCGCAGCGAACCCCCTGGGTAGAGCCATCGTCTTTGCCGCGGCAGCCAGTTCGGGCTGTGGACGCAGGAGTTTCCGCTGCCGGATTTCTTGCTGTTTGCGTGCGACGATGGTCTCCAGGATTGTGCCCGTCATGCCTCGCCCATCAGCTTGCTTATGCGCACGAGTTCTTCCAGGCGCTCGTTGGCGAGTCCGGCCGCGATGGCGTCCTGCGCCATGGTGACGCCGTTTTCGAGGCTGGTGGCGACGCCGGCTGTGTAGATGGCGGCGCCTGCATTCAGACTCACGATATCCGCAGCGGCCGAGTCGGGTTCGGTCAGGGCCTGCTTTACCAGTGCGAGGCTGGTTTCCGGAGAGTTGGCCTGCAGTTCGGTCATCGATCGCGGTTCGATGCCGAAATCCTCGGGCCTGATCTCGAAACTGGTCGTGGCGTCTTTTTTCAGTTCTACCACGAACGTGGCCCCGTCCAGGGCGATCTCATCCAGGCCGTTGCTGTGCACGATCAGGACGTGTTCTGCACCGAGGAGCTTAAGAACCTCGGCCAGCCGTGCCTGCCAGACCGGGCTGAACACGCCGATCACCTGGCGCTTGGCTCCGGCAGGGTTGGTCAAAGGGCCCAGAACGTTCATCATCGTTCGCACCCCCAGTTCCTGGCGCACGCTGGCTGCGTGACGCATGGCGCTGTGGTGTGTCTGCGCAAACAGAAACCCGACGCCGACCTCGGCGATGCACTGGGCAATCTGCGACGGCGTCAGGGCAAGATTCACGCCTGCGGCTTCTAATACGTCGGCACTGCCGCTGGCGCTGGTCATTTTTCGGTTGCCATGCTTCGCGACATGGGCGCCGGCAGCCGCCGCTACGAAGGCGGCTGCGGTAGAAATGTTGAAGAGATTTTTGCCGCTCCCGCCGGTACCGCAGGTGTCCACTAGATAGTCGGCTTTCACCTCAACCCGTGTCGACAGCATCCGCATGGTTTCAGCAGCGCCCGCGATCTCTTCAGCGCTCTCGCCTTTGACCCGCATGGCCATGAGCAGACCACCGATCTGTGCCGGTGTGGTCTTGCCGGACATGACTTGCTGGAAAACCTCCCGGGTTTCCTGCTGAGACAGATCCTTGCTTTCAGCCAGCCGTGCCAGTGCGGCCTGAATCTCCATAGTCACCCTCCAGAAAATTTCGTAGCAGGTCGTGACCGGTCTTGGTCAGGATGGACTCCGGGTGGAACTGCACCCCTTCTATGGGGAATTCCCTGTGCCGCAGGCCCATGATTTCGTCGAAGTCACCGGAACCCGCGTCTTCAGGTTCCCGTTCGGTCCACGCGGTGATTTCCAGGCAGTCGGGGCAGGATTCGCGAGCAACCACCAGCGAGTGGTAGCGGGTGGCTTCGAAGGGCTGGGGCAGGCCTCGGAATACACCCTGGCCGTTGTGGTGAATCATCGAAGTTTTGCCGTGCATCACCGCGCGTGCCCTGACCACTTCGCCGCCGAATACCTGGCCGATGCTCTGATGACCGAGGCAGATTCCCAGGGTAGGAATGTGCGGACCGAATGTGCGAATCACATCCATTGATATCCCCGCCTCGTTGGGCGTGCAGGGGCCGGGAGAAATAACAATCTTATCCGGCGCAAGTGTTTCGATTTCGGCGAGAGTGATCTCGTCGTTTCGGTGCACCACGACTTCGGCGCCCAACTCGCCCAGGTACTGGACCACGTTGTAGGTAAAGGAGTCGTAGTTGTCGATCATCAGCAGCATGGATCTTTTCCGCTACGGTCTTGGGGCGAAGTGTGGTTTTCCCGGTGCTCCGGAGGGCTAGCAGTTTAGCACGGCGAGGGCTGCTGGGAGCGCGCGCCATTGCCGCCGCGGGGTGCAAAAACTCCGGGGCGGAGAAAGAAGGTAAGATGACGTGGATCGACACCGGAGGAACCGCTGATGAAGAACTTGTGCGCTCTGATGGTTGTGCTGCTAGGCGGCTGCGCTGGCGATGCGACGAAGCCCGATTACGAGGCTCAGGAAGAGTCCATCGACCAGATTCTTACGCAGCCTCTGGCCGAAAATGAGTATGCGGAGCAGGTTCGCTGCCTTGCCACCTATAGCTATAATTCAGTGGAAGTCCTCGACAGTCGTCATATCGTTTTCAAAGGACCCGGGGGCAGATACTGGCTGAACAGGCTGCGCAACCGATGTCTCGGACTGCGTCGCAATGATACGTTGAAGTTCGAGCTGAGAACCTCTCAGATTTGCGATCTGGACACTTTTGAGGCGGTAAGTATCGCCATTGGCAGTCCGACCCGTACCAGCGCGATCTGTTCTCTGGGCAACTTTACACCGATGACCAAAGACCAGCTGGGAGCGGTAAAGGCGGCCCTGGAAAGGGTTGAGGAGTAGCGCGCGTTTCGCGACAGACTTCGCGCCGGTCAGCCGGATTCCCGCAGTATCGCGCGTACGCCCTCCAAGGCAATGCGCACCGCCTGGGCACGAACCTCGTCCCGGCTCCCCGAGAACTCGAAACGTGATGCCTGTATGCAGACGGGGTCGGGGTTCTTGACTGCCCAGGCGAACCAGACGGTACCCACCGGGGCAACAAGATCGCCGCCGTCGGGTCCGGCCACCCCGGTTACCGATACGCTCAGCTGCGCGTCGCTGGCCCTCAGAGCGCCAATGGCCATCTCCCGTGCCGTAGGCTCACTGACAGCGCCGAAGTCGTCCAGCGTCTCACGGCGGACGCCGACCATGCGCCTTTTGGCTGACAGTCGGTAGGTAACGAAGGCGCCTTCAAACCATTCGGAGCTGCCCGGAACGCTGGTCAGCTCAGCGGCTATCATCCCGCCGGTACAGGACTCTGCCGTAATCAGGGAAAAGTCGTTCTTCAACAGATCCGCCGATACCGAGGCGATCAGCTCGGTCAGCGGTTGATTATTGTCAATCATGCTCGAACAATAGTCGTCTGCCTCCGGGGACGGACATACGTATTTTCACCCAGACCACTTCTTTCTTTGCCGAACGGTACCTGCGTATTCTGGATTTCCCCCGGATCATTCTGGCTTGCCTGTTTGCCCTGTTGTGCCTGTCCGCCTACTACGCCGGCAAGTTCAGTTTCGACGCTTCCTCCGATACCCTGGTGGTCCAAGGCGATCCTGATCTGGCGGCCTATCTGCGGATTTCCGCGCGTTTCGGAGGCGATGAGTTTCTGCTGCTGACGTTCACGCCCCGTCAGGGGCGCGCACTGGATCCCGAAAACCTTGCACTTCTGCGACGCCTTGACGAAGAACTTACCCGGCTGCCCAGCGTTGCCGGGGTCTTTTCTCTTCTCGACGTGCCGCTCCTGGAAAGCCCTCCGGTTCCCCTGGCGCAGCTTGCCCAGGGCTTTCGAACGCTGGAGTCCTCGGACACGGATCTGACCCTGGCGCATAAGGAGCTGACCACAAGCCCGTTGTTCGCTGAACTCCTAATCACGGCGGATGGGGGTACGTCGGCGATGCGTATCGATCTCGCCCTGGATGGCGAACTGCTTCTGGTTGATGAGGCACGTGCAGCGTTGCGCGTCACCGAACGAGCATTGGAGTCCGAAGGTCAGCCGCTTTCGCCAGAAGATCAGGCGCGACTCGCAGAGCTTGACGTTGAGCACCACGCGCTGCGCGAACAATATCTGGAACGTCGGGAAACCCTTATCGCCAATGTCCGGGAGGTGCGTGACCGGTACCGCGAATACGGCACTCTGTATCTCGGCGGAGTCCCCATGATAGCGTCTGACATGATCGCCTTCGTGCAGAACGATCTGCTGGTCTTTGGAAGCTCGGTGGTGGTGATCATCATGATCATGCTCTACTGGTTTTTTCGCCATCTGCGCTGGGTGCTGCTGCCGGTCGCCTGCAGCGCCCTGACAGTTCTCTTCACCATGGGGGTCCTTGGCGCGGTCGAACGGCCCGCTACGGTTGTTTCCAGTAATTTCATTTCGCTGCTGGCGATCATCACCATCTCGCTGATCATTCATCTGATTGTGCGCTATGGGGAGCTGCTGCATCGAGACGGAGATGTCTCGGCTGAAAGCTCGGCTGAAAGCTCGGCTGAAAGTCCGGTTGGCGAGATCGTGCGGGGTACCATGCGCAGCAAGTTTGCGCCCTGCCTTTACAACACCCTGACCACAATGGCCGCTTTCGGGTCGTTGATGGCGAGCCGCATCGTTCCCGTGGAGGACTTCGGCTGGATGATGTGTCTGGGCATCGCCATCGGCTTCGTGGTCACGTTCACATTCTTCCCGGCGGTGCTGCTTCTCCTGCCGCCAGGGAAGGCGTCAACTCAACTTAACGAAGAGCTGGCGGTGACCCGGGTGATGAGCTACCTGTCTCGCTGGGGCTATATAACGGTGGTGTTGATCGCCGTGCTCTGGGCGGTGGTTGCTGTAGTTGGGGTCGGACGGGTTTCGATGGACAATCGGTTTATCGACTACTTCCGTGCGGACACAGACATCAACCAGGGGATGCACTACGTGGACGCCAACCTGGGCGGCACCGTGCCGTTCGACGTCGTCGTCCGCTTCGCGTCCTATGAAGAGTATGCGGATGCTGACGACGACTTTTTCGCGGAGGACGTGGACGTCTACCCGCAGCGCTACTGGTTTACGCGGGACAAGCTCGACCGCCTGGCAAGGCTGCATCGCTATATGGAAGGTCGGGACGAGGTGGGCAAGGTGGTATCCCTCTACTCGCTTGACGCCCTTGCGGCCAGATTCAACGATGGCGAGCCTCTGTCCAGCCTCGAAGTGGCGGGCGTGCTGGGAGAACTCCCGGATAGCCTGCGCGGGGAGCTGATTCAGCCCTATGCGTCCCCTGAAACTGGGGAACTGAGGCTGAATGCCAGGGTCATCGAGAGCGGTCCGCCCTTCGACCGGGCCGCTTTGGTTCAGGAGGTCAGGGCCTTTGCCGAAAATGAACTCGGTTTCTCTCCCGAAGATGTGGAGATCACGGGCATGATGGTGCTGTTCGACAGCATGCTCAAGCAGCTCTTTCGCTCTCAGGTGGATACCCTGGTTTACGTTCTGCTGGCCACGTTTTTCATGTTTCTGATTCTGCTGCGCTCGGTTCTTTACGCTGTCCTCGGCCTGATTCCCAACGTCCTGGCCGCGGCCTCGGTTATCGCGATCATGGGGTATCTGGGAATTCCGCTGGACATGATGACCATCACCATCGCTGCCATCAGCATCGGTATCGGCGTGGACGATGCTATTCACTATCTGCACCGTTTCAAGGAGGAGCGGCAGGGTGGTAAGGACGCCCGATTGGCGGTGGCCTGGAGTCACGCGACCATCGGGCGCGCCATGTATTTTACCAGCCTCACGATTATTGTCGGCTTTTCGGTGCTCACCCTGTCTAACTTCGTGCCCACCATCCTGTTCGGCGTGCTCACCGCGGCGGCCATGCTCCTGGCACTGGTGGCCAATCTGACCCTGCTGCCCAGCCTGCTGGTTCTGTTCCTGGCGCCTAAGCGACGTCGACCGCCCGTTCTCTGAAACGGCCTGTCTGCCGCTCCTTCTTGAAGTAAACAAGTTGGGGCTGCGGGTCAGGCGGGAACCAGTTTCAGGCACCCCCCCCGAACCAGCTGG
>Ga0316194_10001812_pt1 | contig 14839 bp, 11 predicted proteins | sample CroRivsedime1_MG_FD_204936 | JGI IMG/M metagenome (GOLD analysis project Ga0316194, IMG submission 204936) | Coastal sediment microbial communities from Maine, United States - Cross River sediment 1 | ecosystem: Environmental > Aquatic > Marine > Coastal > Sediment | place: USA: Maine...
AAGTCGCTCATCTTCGGGTTGCATACCTTCCCGCAGGTTGAAACGGCGGATTAAGGTGGCAACCTCCTTGGCCTTTTCTCTGAGATCTGCCTCACCGGCTTTCAGTCCCGTAACCGCATGGATGATTTCCTCCAGAGGCTCCCACAGATAAAAATCCCGGTAAAAGCGACATAACACTAGGGTATCGAAAATAGTCAAACGGTCTTCAAATTCCAGGAAAAGCTCCGCCTTGCCCTCGATCTGTTCCGGCGGGATCATACCGGCGAGCTCCGGTTTATAGAAAGTCGCCCTCAGGTGGCAGGCACCACGATCCGATGTTGCGTAGGCCAGACCCATTCCCTTGAGTGCCCGGGGATCATAGCCGGCGGGTTCCAGTCCCTTGACATGCACGGCGATATCTTCCAGGTCCCATTTTTTTGCGGCAAATTTAATCCCCTGGGATAATACCTCGCCGATATCTTCCCGGCGGGCCATTTTGTGCAGCAAATCGTCAATGGCATCCACATCGCCATAATCGATTTTGAAGTCAATCTTACCCCGCCGCGCCGCTTCAATGGCAAAGGCACAAAGATTTCCCGCCGTAATTGTGTCCATTCCCAAACGGTCGCAAACATCATTCAAATAAGCGATTTCCTCGATACTGTCTATTAAACACAGACCGCCGAAAGCATAAATGGTTTCGTACTCCGGTCCCTCGATCTTAAGACCGGTATGGCGCCCTTCCTTCACGGTACCCAGTTGTCCGCAGGCCATAAAACACTTGCCACAGGCATTCGGTGTGGGGTCCATTTTTTCAATCAACGCTTCGGCACTTATTTTTTCCCATTGATCCCAGGAGCCTGCGGTCCAATAGCGGGTGGGAAAAGCTCCAGCGGTGTTGGTCAATTTGACCAGCATGGGAGTCCCCAGGGTCCGGTAAGCATTGGCCGCCGGACTGTCCTTGAATTCTGCCATTATTCTTTTAGAAAAGTCTTTAACGGCCTTTTCATCAAAGTGCGGCCGCTTGCGATCGCCCTGAAATAAAATGCCTTTGAGCTTTTTGGCCCCCATCACCGTCCCTGCGCCGGTCCTGCCGGCCGAACGCCAGTAATCGTTCTCAACCACCCCAAAGCGAACCAGGTTCTCTGCCGCCGGCCCGATGACCACCGCACCCTTTTTACGGTATTCGGATCGTACAAAGCGTTCTTTGACGGCATCTTCCGCCGGGTAGGTCTCCATGCCCCAGATGTCGCCGGCATCATGAAAATCGACCCCCTCGGGATGAACGGTCAGCACCGTCGGTTCCTCGCATTGCCCCCGGATGACAATGGCGTCAAATCCGGTGGCATCGATGGCATCCGGTGTTCTCCCGCCGGCATAAGACTCCGTAATAAAGCCGGTCAGCGGTGATTTGGTGTACACCCCGTAGCGGCAGGAGCCCCAGATTGTACTGCCCCCTAGAGGACCGGTGGCAAAAATCAGGGTATTTTCCGCGGACAGCGGATCAACTCCCGGCGGATTTAACTCGTATAACAAATAGGAGGCCAGGCCTTTACCGCCCAGATAGGTTTCATAAACGTCATCGTTGATGGTCTCAATGCTTTGGTTTTTTTTGCCAAGATCGATGTTTAAATATCTGCCGTAAAATCCGTACATGATATTTCTCCTTAATTTCCGTTCTTTTTACAATTATTAAGACACTATTAAATTGAGTTATGAAAACTTACAAAATAATTCCCTCACCCGGAGAAATATGTATACTATAATTAAAAATTTAATTCAAAGTATGGAATCATTTATTTAAATTTACACTTCCTTCCCAATACAACACCAGACCAAAAAAATCAATCGCCTTCATAAACCTTTCGATTTGCCGGGCTCGGGCAAATAGCGGATTAGAAAGAGTGCCGCCAGGGGAATAAATGCGAGATAGCTTAAGACCGTCCGAATCCCGAATGTGTCGGCCATCATACCCGCAAAGGGCATCAGGATTCCAGCTGTCCCAAGCGCCAAGCCCATAACGATGCTGGATACCAGGGATCGACCCTTGGGAGCAATTTTCTGGGCCAGCGCCAATGCAGGAAACAGGGTGGCTAAAAGCAGGAATCCGCACAGAAATGCCATCGGATACATCTTCCACCCGGAGCCGTGAACGAACAGAAGCATGCACGGAGAAGACAAGGCAAAGGAAAATAAGTAGACGGGTTTATAACCGATTCGATCCACCAGGTGGCCGCTGACGATGGCACTGATAGATCCACCCACGGTAAACAAAGAAAGGATGCTGCCCACCGACACCAGTGAATGTCCCTCAGAGGATGTCAGTACCGGCATGAAGGTGAGGAGAGTTTGCTCCACGAATGCTCTGCTGAAAGCGATCGCCCAGATTGTCACAACCGGTTTCCATACTTCACCGATGCTTTCCCGTAGAGAGCCCATAAAATCTCTCTGGGTTAGACTTGCACCATCAGATGCCGGTATCAGGACAAAAAGGAGTACAAAAACCGACAGCCCCAGCAGGGTGAGGTACGGCAAGCGATGCAGCCCCCAAAGGGTAATGTACCCTGCAAACACAACGGGCCCCAAGGCAAACGCCAGTGTACCCCCCAGGCCGAAAATCGACATGCTCAGCCCGGTGCGTCGGCCTGCGTAGTCCGAAACCATCCCGGCCGCAGTGGGATGATATATGGCCGAGCTGATGGAACCCATACCGATCAGCAGCAGGACAACCCCGAAATATGGAGCGATCCCCACCAGGGGGATACAGATCGCTCCCACGAACGACCCGATCAAAAGGATCAGCCGGGTTCGGTAGCGGTCGGCCAGGTAGCCGAATATGGGCTGGATCAGAAAGGCCATGAAGGTGGCGATCCCGGTAATCATGCCCACCTGGGTCAGGTTCAAGCTGAATTTGTCCGCCAGCACCGGTAGCATCGGCCGAATAAAAGACTGGAAAAAATCACCGATAAAATGAATTAGAAACAGAGCGAATATTGCTTTTTTGTTGATTTGGGCGGCGTCGGTCACAGTCGTTCTCACTTGAGGCTTTTTTTGGTTCCCGCTCCTCTAACATTTTTAGTAAACCATATGAAACATTGGCAACGTTTCTTTAATGATCAGACTGGACGCTGTTCAGGCCAGGGACGGCGCTCTTATCTGGATCAATGCTACAATTTGGATTGTTGCTCAACTCCGCAGATAAGAGGCACCGTTGACGTCGATGATGCTGCCGGTGAGATAATCCGTGCCATCTGCCGCCAGGAACAACACGACTCCGGCGACTTCTTCGGGGCGCGCCACACGGTTCAGGGGGCTTTGCGCACGGATGGCATCTCCGCCAGGTCCGGAGAGCACGGAAGCGGCCATATCGGTTTCCACAAATCCGGGCGCAACGGCGTACATGAAGATGTTATGAGGGGCCAGGGCCTGGGCCATGGATTGACTGAAGGCGTTGAGTCCGGCCTTGCTGGCACCGTAGGCCGGGGCGTCCGGCTCCCCTCGAAAAGCGCCCCGCGAAGTGATGTTGATGATTTTTCCGCCGCCGCTTTTCATCATGTGACGGACCACATGAAAAGACAGATGGGCCGGTCCCAGCAAGTTGGTGAATAGGGTCTTTTCCCAACTTCGCTGCCATTCTTCAAACGTTGTTGAGGCCACCGGATGAAATTCATACACCCCGGCATTGTTGACCAAAACATCGATTTTCCCCATTTCTTTAAGGACTTTTTCGGCCATGTTGCCGACAGCGGCGGCATCGGCTAAATCGGCGGATACCATCAGGTGAGAATTACCGCAAAGGTCGGCCAGGGTTTGCTCTGCCGCTTGGCTGTTTTTATGAAAATGTACCACAACCCGGGCACCACTGTCGGCAAACCGGCGGGCAATTTCCTTTCCAATACCACGGGATGCCCCCGTTACCATCACCACCTGGCCTGATAAATCTTTTTTCATCTTTAATCCATCCTCCCTTGTTTCATGATAGATTGAGGGCTCAAATCTCAAAATTGAAGGCTGAAAGCATAGATAAGACACTCTCGTAAAAAGTCATTTTAACGTCTGGATACCCGCCTTCGCAGGTTACAATTATGCCATACAGGATTTTTTAAAAGATGAACATCGAACATCGAATAATGATGTCGCTCCGCTCCGCAATATAATTTCAATTGCTTTCAAAAATCCGATATCAAACCTTGAATGGCTATATCTGTTTCTATTCAGCGGTTAGGAACTCGTAACGAAAACTAAATTTATTCTTCTGCTTTCTCTAAAATATCATTCTTTATGATTCTCACCGAATATTCGAACAGCGATGCTTCCATGTCATAAGCCTCTTTCTTTCCCTTTCCTCAAGCGCCCATATTTTTTCATCACCTCGCTGAGACGATCGTGGGGAATCGCTATCACCTTGTGATCATCCCTGCCGATCATGGATTCAGCCGCCACCAGAGCATTGACAATGGCTTCCTCTACCGCTGAGACAGTCGCGTCAAAGATCGGGTCCAGTTGTTCGTTGGGGACCATGGTTAACCGAACGATTTCCTTGGCCATCACCGCCGTGGCGTTGGCCGTGGAAAAGGCCAGAAAAATGTCTCCCGAAAAATTACTGCCGATGCTGCCGGTACGTCCGAGCCCCAGGCAGGCCCGACGGGCCAACCGCTTTAACTGGTGGGGCATCAGGGGTGCGTTTGTGGCAACCACAACGATAATCGAGCCCTCGTCCCTGGATTTGACCAAATTTTCGGTAATTTCTATCCCTACGGGAACACCGGCAATGCGTAGCTGATGTCTCAGCCCATGGTTGGCCTGCACCAGCACCCCCACCGTAAATCCGTCTGTTTTGTCATCCAGACGCCTGGAAGCCGTACCGATGCCGCCCTTGAATTCATGGCAGATCATTCCCGTACCGCCGCCTGTATTGCCTTCGGCCACCGGGCCGGAGCGGGCATTTTCGATGGCGTCAAACACATGTTTTTTACGAATATGAAATCCATTGATGTCGTTTAAATAGCCGTCAAAAGTTTCCGCGACAACAGGCAGGGACCAGGGTTGACTAATTTTAGCCTTACTCGTTTGCCATTCAATAACGGCATCCCGCACGATACCGACACTGTGGGTATTGGTCAGCATGACGGGGCCTTCCAAAAGGCCGGATTCTTCCACCCAATGCATACCGGTCATCTCGCCATTGCCGTTTAGGGAAAAATACCCGGCAAAAACGCGATCGCAACCAGCATTTCCGTGCGGCAATATTGTTGTCAATCCCGTTCGAACCGGGCCCTGACCGACGACTAATTTACCTTCTCCGGAAACGAGGGTCACATGACCTACGGTAACCCCATCAACATCGGTGATGGCATTCAACGGTCCCGGCGACCCTTCAAAAGGAATGCCAAGATCCCGGGCTCTTGGTTTTAGTGAAATCATATTCAGCATTGTCTCCTATTATCTTTTTTCAGATATATTATCTGCGGATTGCTCATATAATTTGTCCTTGATTTCAGGTTATTGTTGTATTAGTCGTTAATAAGGCAACTTATCGTCGAACCTCCAAGTGAAATCCGAACCGTTCAAGATCATACATGTCAGTTTCGCATTGCAGCGATATGAGCATCGATCCTTTCAGCATAAAAAGATTTCTTCAGCAATAGAATTGTAAATGAGATAAATTATACAAAAACATTTGCAACAGATCGGCATTGAATGCAACACCTTTATTATTGAATTAAACAAATACATTGAAGAGAGGAATATCATGAAAAAAAAATGGGTGTTTATTTTGTTAACAATCTTCCTGTCCTATGCTCCAAATGTTGGAGCTGATAAAACCATATTGGCTGGTGGATGTTTCTGGTGTATGGAGTCAGATTTTGAAAAGCTTGAGGGTGTAACCGATGTGATCTCAGGGTTTACGGGTGGGACTTTAAAAAATCCGACTTACAACGGCAACCATGAAGGTCATTATGAAGCCGTTGAAATAACCTATGATCCCGATAAGGTTAGTTATAAAGAGTTGTTAGAGCACTACTGGGTTAACATTGATCCCTTTGACGCAAAAGGACAATTTTGTGATAAAGGCTCAAGTTATTTAAGCGCTATTTTCGTAGCTAACGAAACAGAAAAGAAACTTGCTGAACAATCTAAAAGGAAAGTTGAAGAGCAATTTCCCAACAAAAATGTTGTGACGCCAATATTGAATACATCAATCTTTTATCCCATTAAAGGTAACGAAAGTTATCATCAAGATTATTATAAGAACAACCCAATTCGTTACAAGGCCTATCGCTGGAATTGTGGTCGTGATAAACGATTGAAAGAAATTTGGGGTGATAAAGCAAAACATTGAAATGTCGTAATCGTTAGCATACTGTCACGCTTCAAAAAGGCGAGGCTAATTTACCCAAAAAAAAGCGTTGTAAACGTATCTCAAAACTTCACTGTAAATAAAAGCGATCTTTCAGAAAAAATCGGGTCACTATCTAGATTCTCTTTAACGGTCCATTCTCTTATGAAGTTTAAGCGGTCCCAGTGACTTAAAAAGTTTCCCCTTGCGGATGTCATCCTGGTAGATGGGAAATTTGCCCTTGAAATTTCCGAGATCCTTCCACAATTGACTGGTCCCTAACGTGCCGTATTCCCTCACCCGCGAAACAAGATCCAGATCAATTACTTCCGTCATGATCAGCTCGCTTTCCCCCGAAGTTTGCAGAACACGTCCCTGGGGATCAACGAAAATTGAGCCGCCGACACCTCCGACGCCCAGGCCGTTGACATTAAAGAAAAAAAGCTGGTTTGAAATTGCATTGGCCTGTGCCAGGATCATTTCCTGGGATCGATCCGAAGTATAGGTTGCCGTAGGGCAAAAAACCGCTTCGGCCCCCATCCAGGCCAGATTTCGGGTTACCTCGGGAAACCATACATCGTAACAGATACATAGGCCGAATCGACCTTTTCCCGGTATGTCGAAAACGCAAAAATCCCCACCGGCTTCGGTTTCTTCCAGGGGACGCCAGGGGAAAATTTTACGATATCTGGCGACAATCTTACCGTCCGGTGAAATGACCACCGCCGTGTTATAAATTTTAGCGTCTTCTTTTTCGTAAAACGATCCGGGTATGAGCCATTTTTTTTCTTTTTGGGCCCAGTCAATGAATCTGTCCAGCGATGGGTTCGGAATGGACATGGCCAATTTCTTATCCACGCCACTGAGACACAATTCACTAAAAAAAATAACATCCACCCAGGGGAATAAAGCGACCACCCCCTTCAATTTTTTCAGCATCCCAGCCGTGTTGTCTTCACCCTGGACCACGTGCATTTGTATCCCGGCAACGCCAAGATTTCTGGCCATATTTCCTCCATTGTTAATAGTTTATGATGCAATGCACATCTCTCATAAAATCTGCCGCTTTGACTGCCTGCCGTTTCTCAATGAGCTCAATCAGGGTCAGATGCTCATCATAATTCATTTGCCGCATTTTTCTGCTCCAATCCTTCTTGCCGAATTCAAATAAACGCCGGCGAATGATATTGACCTGATTTAGCAGGGGAACATTCGAAGACAGGTCAAGGTAGACGTCATGAAAAGCAGTGTTAAGATCCCAGTATCGACTGAATTTAGTCCCCGAAATATTTGCCATCATTTCATGATTGATTGCTTTCATTCCATCGATTTCTTTGGATCCGATTTTGTCAACCACCGCAAGCAATGCGCGTGAATCCAAGGCCCCAAGCATTTCGTAAAAGTCTTCAATGTCCTGCTGGCTTAGTTCATTGATTCGGATTCCCCGTTGTGGCAGAAAAGTGACAAATCCCTCGGTTTGAAGCTGTAAAAGAGCGTCCCTGAGCGGTGTCCGGCTGATACCCAACTGCACTATCAGTTGATTAATACTGATAAACATCCCGGGTTGGAGTTTTTCTTCCTTGAGCTCAGTGCGCAGGAATTCATATACCTGGGTCCGCAGCAGCTGGGGGCCGGAATAATTTGATATTTTCATGGCAGATATGGTTTCCATTTTTTCTTTACTATTTCGTCAATGCGGTTCATGCCAAATGGCACGCCACCTGCCGCTGGCCCAAGATTCTGAGCTCCGGCTCCTTTTCACGGCATATGGACTCAACCATGGGGCACCGGGAATGGAAACGGCAGCCAGCGGGCGGATTAATCGGTGACGGCACCTCCCCCTCCAACAAGAGATGCTTTTGCCTGACACTCGGGTCAGCCTCTGGAATTGCCGACAGCAGCGCCTGGGTATAAGGGTGCAGAGGTTGTTCGAACACGGGCTCCACGGGTCCGGATTCGACGAGTTTTCCCAGGTACATCACAAGAATCCGATCAGCAATATATTTGACCACGTGCAAATCATGGGTAATGAATAGATACGTCAGGTTCTTGCTGCGCTGGAGATCCCTGATCAGATTTAAAACCTGCGCCTGGACCGACACATCCAGGGCGGATGTCGGCTCGTCAAAAATTAGAAACTTCGGGTCCAGCGATAGGGACCTCGCAATGGCGATACGTTGGCGCTGCCCGCCACTGAACTGATGGGGAAACCGATTCAAATGTTCGGGTTTGAGTCCCACTTGCTCCAGCATTTCAGAAACCTTTTTGCGGAGGCGGGCGCCTTTGATTTTGAGGTGGGTTTTCAAGGGTTCTCCTACTATTTGGAGTACTTTCATGCGAGGGTTAAGCGATGAGTAAGGATTTTGAAAAACGATTCCCATCTCCCTTCGCAAGGTCTGGCGTTCGGAGCGGTCCATTTTGAAAATGTTGTGCCCCTCAAAAAACAGTTTGCCCCCACTGGGTTCGACGAGTTTCAGAATCGTACGGCCAATGGTGGATTTGCCGCAACCGGATTCGCCGACCAGCCCGACGGTTTCACCCGGTTCGATATAAAAAGATACGTCGTCCACCGCCCGAACCACGCCACTATCGGTATGGAAATACTTCTTAAGATTTTGTGATTGAACACATGGCTGCATCATTCCTCCAGCTCAGCGCAAGTGGCAAGCCACCTTGCGCCCATCCTGGCGTTCACTCAAAACAGGTGACGCTTGTTGGCATATATCTTCGGCCAGGGGGCAGCGCGGATGAAAGCGGCAGCCTGCCGGCAGGTTTACCAGGTCCGGCACCATGCCCGTGATCGTCGCCAGATCCTCACCGCGGTTGCCACGGCCGGGAATAGACGCTATCAATCCTTCAGTATAAGGATGCAGCGGTCGTCGAAATATGTCATTAACACCTGCCTCTTCAACAATCAGCCCGGCATACATAATGGCCACCCGATCGCAGATTTCGGCCACCACACCCAGATCGTGGGTAATCAGCATAATCGCTGTCCGGGTTTTATCCTTAAGATCCAGCATCAGGGTTAAAATTTGGGCCTGGATAGTAACATCCAGGGCAGTGGTGGGTTCATCGGCGATGAGCAATTCGGGCTGACACGAAAGAGCCATGGCAATCATCACACGTTGAAGTTGGCCGCCGCTGAGCTCATGGGGATATTTTTGCAGAAGCCGATTGGGATTGGCCAACCTTATCAGGGAAAACATGTCAACAGCTCGCTGCCGGGCTTTTTTTTGATCCATACCCTGGTGGATGCGAATAATATGGCAAACCTGATCGCCGATGGTAAAAACCGGGTTCAGGGAAGAAAGGGGGTTTTGAAAAATCATGGCCATGCGCCCGCCGCGGATGGCGTGCAGCTGCTTGTCTTTCAAGGCCATGATATCTTCGCCGTCAAGCAAAACCTGGCCGGATACGATCCGTCCCGGTTCAGGAACCAGCTTGAGCAGTGAACGGACGGCGACCGATTTTCCACAACCTGTCTCCCCGACAATTCCCAGCACCTCTTCACGGTGAACATGCAGGTTTATTCCGTCTACAGCCTTAACGATTCCATTATAGGTGTAAAAGTAAGTTTTGAGATTTTTTATGTCCAGCAGTGCTTGTTCCATCTTAAGCGTTCACAGGGTCAGAGGTTCGGAGTCACAGATTCATAACGGTATATAGGCGCTTAGCGGCGCCGTATCGACAATTTGTTGTCGATGTTGGATAAGCTTTTATATTTTATTGTTATAAATGAACTAAAATTCAAAATGACTAAAATGATCTAAAATTGTGGAATGTTATCTTTTTAGATAGACAGGACACCTTAATTTTAGTCATTTTAGTCATTTTATGCACTTTAGGCATTTGCCACTTATGTCTCTGCTCTCAAACTGCCTTGAAGAGGCCACTTTTTCCGAGCATAGTCTCGAAAAAAAGCTTAGTCCCTGATCTTGGGATCCAATATGTCTCTCAAACCGTCGCCCACCAAGTTAAAGGCCAGGACGCTTATGAAAATGGCCAATCCCGGGAATGTCACCGTCCACCAGTAATCTAAAAAATATGCTCTGGCGGTAGTTATCATCAAGCCCCACTCCACGGTGGGTGGTTTGGCACCAACCCCAATAAAACTTAGACTCGCCGCCGTCAGGATTGCATATCCCATATCCATCGAGGCCTGGATAATGACCGGTGACAGAACATTCGGCAAAATGTGTCGGCTGATAATCACGGGCCGGCTGACGCCGATGGACCGGGCGGATTCAACATACAGTTCTTCTCTCACGGTTAAGACCTGAGCCCGAATCAGGCGCACATACCAAGGAAACCAGGAGATGGAGATAGCAATCATGGCATTGATGATGGAGGCCCCCAGAGCCGCTGCAATCGCCAAAGGCAACAGAATGGGAGGAAACGCCAGAAACATATCGGTCAGCCGCATAATGATTTCATCAATTTTTCCGCCGAAAAAGCCGGCGATCAATCCCAAAGGAACACCTATCGCCAGTGAAAGCAAAACGACGGTCAGCCCGATTTTTAGCGACATGCGGGCCCCGAATACCACCCGGGTGAAAATATCGCGCCCCAGCGCATCAGCGCCAAAGGGGTGCTGAAGACTTGGCGGTTTAAGTTTTTCAGCAAAATTGATGCCGTGCAAAGCATCTTGCGGATAGGGCGTGATATAGGGAGCAAAAAGTGCGGCAATGACCAGTGCGGCCACCACGGCCACACCGGTTATAAAGAGCGGATTTCTGCGAACCAAATGCCACAGGTAATGCAGCCGCCCGCGATTGCCATAGCTTTTTTCACTCACTGCTTTCATGTTGTCCTACCCGCTGGTTCCCGGAGTTTTGATGCGCGGATCAATAAAATAATAAATCAGGTCCACCATCAAATTTAAAAGAATATAAGTTAACGCAAATAAAATGGTCACGCCCATAATCGCCGGAAAGTCATTGGTTTGAATCGACAAAGTTGTGTAGCGGCCCAGTCCGGGCCAATCGAAAATTGACTCTACCAAAAAAGAACCGCCCAGCATCATGCCATAACTTAGACCGACCACCGTCACGGTGGGAATCATGGCATTTTTTAAGGCATATTTGTAAAGAATGTCGCGGGTGCTGACACCATAAGCCATGGACGTCTGAATATAATCCTCGCGCAGCACCGCTAACATGGATGAACGCGACATGCGGGTAACCACCGCCAACGCAGCACTGGAAAGCGTGATTGCCGGCAAAACCATGTGATCCATCGCGCTTAAAAAAGCGGGCCAGTTGCCGGTAGCAACAGAATCAAATAAGTAAAAACCGGTAATCGTTGCAACAGGGTGGTCAATCAACACCTGGGAGTCAATGCGTCCCTGGAGCGGGAACCAGTCCAGGCCGCCATGCAAAAGTAACTGGAGGGTCATTCCCAGCCAGAAGATCGGTACGGCCACACCGGAAATGGACACGGCCCGGCTGACATGGTCTATTGGTTTATCCTTGTGAGTGGCGGACAGGATGCCCACGGGGAGTCCCACAACCAGGGCGATGAGGATCGAAACGGTGACCAGTTCAAATGTTGCCGCCCAGCGTTTGGCGAGTTCTTCGGAGACTTTCCGGTGGGTTCGCAAAGAGACGCCCAGATCGCCTTTGGCAAGATTTTTTAGATAAATCAGATATTGCGTGACCAGCGGTTTGTCAAATCCCAACTCCTTGTTAGCAGCATCGAGCTGTTCCTGGGTAGGTTTGGAGCCCACCCACATGGCCACCGGTGAGCCCGGAATTACGCGGGACACAAAAAAAATGATGACCGAAACTCCGGCAAGGACCAAAAGTGCAAAGGCCAGCCTTTTGACCACGTATTTTTTCATTGATCCCTCGGTTTAAGGATGGAGGCGTGGCCTCCACCCTTTTCTGTACTGAATTACTTCCGGTAGAGCTGATAAAAGAATAGACCATTGTACGCCGGGTTGTAGACATAGCCCTGGACCGAGGCTCGTTTGATGGTGCGCGCCGCGATGTCTGCATAGAAAATGGCCGCGGCATCTTCCACAATAATTTTCTGAGCAATCCCATATGCCTTGATGGCGGCATCACGGTCGATACCTTCCATTTTAACCCCTTCGTCTATTAACGTATCGACCTTGAGGTTGGAATAGTGCGAAAGGTTGAAAAGTGCCTTTTTTTCGGTTTTGAACATTCCGAGCAGCCAGTCATTTGGGGTGGGATAGGTCGGCCACCAGGTCATGGACTGAAGGTTCGGTGCGGTGTCAAGGTTCTTGGCCTTCTCCCAGATAGTACCCCATGGCCCCGGAAGCAGTTCCAGCTGAACGCCGATTTTGGCCAGATTGGCCTGCAGAAGCTGTGCGCAGTTTTCATACTCTTGGGATGTTCCGATGTAAGCAAGGGTTAGTTTGAGTTTATCTTTGGGAATACCGCTTTCCTTGATCAGTTGCTCGGCTTTTTTAAGATTGAATTCGTATTTTGGTAGGTTGGGGTTGTGTCCCCACATGGTTTTGGGTATCGGGCCTTCGCCTATGGTAGCCAGGCCGTTGTAAATGGAGTTGACCACAGCATTATAATCCCAGGCATAACTGAGAGCCTGCCGGATTTTGGGATCATCAGTGGGAAACTTTCGGGTGTTAATCAAGAACATGGAATTCTGCCAGGACTTGGGTGTAATGACTTCCACCCCCGCAGTTTTCATTAATCCCGGAAGTGAATCAACCGGTGCCAGAGAGGCAAAATCTGCTTCTCCGCTTTTGATCATTTGAACCTGGGTGGATTTTTCCAAAACGATTTTGAGCACCACGCGATCAAAGTGGTTGCCATCCCAGCCACCCCAGTAGTCTTCAAATTTTTTTAGAACCACCTGCTGGCTTTTTTCCCAGCTATCCACTTTGTAAGGCCCGGTACCGGCAGCATTACCCTGCATGAACCAGTCGGTGCCTTTCTCCCCGGCCTTGGGCGAGAAGATATAAGCAGCGTATTGGGACGAAGCGATCAAATCAATTGGCGCCGGCTCTTTGAGCAGGAACTGCACCGTATCATCATCCACAACCTTGATCTCTTTAACCGCTGACCAGACATAATATGCACCTTTTTTCATCTTCATGGTTCGATCAATGGAGTATTTGACTGCGGCGGCATTAAAAGGTTCACCATCATGGAATTTGACGCCTTTTCTTAAATGAAAGGTCCAGGTCAGTCCATCATCCGATGTTTCCCAGGATGTCGCCAGGGCCGGTCGTAACAGCTCCTTTGAACCCGGAGGATTATACCACACCAACGGTTCGTACACACTGACCAGCATGACGACTTCCAGAGAAAAGGCCACCGACGGATCCCAGTCTTTGATATCCCCATAGGCAGCAAATACCACTGTATCCTTTGCCCCCCCTGCGCCCAGGACAGCAGCCGGCAGAGCAAACATCATAGCCAGGCATAGTACTAAAAGCTTTTTTTTCATGTTTTCCTCCTTTTGGGTTATGGTTAAAAGGCCTTCCAGATGCTGTTTCCAAACTGATATACTAGTATACTAATATATTCGTCAAGCGATATTTTTTCGTGCCGCAAAAATATATATATAATTAGCCGTGAAAATTGCCAGGAATAAGGGTATTTTAAGATGCAAACAAACACGCATCTCATTTTTTATCCTGCGAACACCAAGCCAGTGTCGCCAGAGCAACCGCTTTGGTTGCTGTTACGAGAGAATCCAAATCGACAAATTCGTCAAAGCTGTGATATTTGTCGCCGTCCGGTCCAAAACAGATTGAGGGGAATCCGAAATAAGACGAAAACCGGTTATCCAGACCGGCGGTGGCCCCGGAGATTTCCAGCTTTTGGCCGCAGACGGATTCAAAACATGGCAGAACGGTTTTGATGAAGGGATCATCCGGGTCCTGGTACCAGGGCTCTGTCTGCCAGCCGAACCATTCCACTTCCGGGGGATGGTCTTTGAGCCAGCCATCTTTCCGGGTTAGATCCTTAATCACCTGTTCAACGGTTGCTTTAATCTCAGCAACGCTCTCACCCGGGATAAATGAGATCCGACATTCCATCTCGGCAAACCCGGCCACTGTCGACGGCCAGTCGCCGGCCTTCATGGTACCGATATTTAGATGACAAGAACGACCTTCAACCTTATGGTACAGAGGGAATTCTACTGTTGCGGCCCGGTGCAGGTCCAAATCAACCATGGCTTGATATATCTTCATCATCTTACCAATGGCGTTAACACCCCGGTGCGCATGACCGGCATGGGCGGTCAAACCTTTTGTTCTTACCCGAAAATACAAAACACCCGTGTGACTGATTACCGGTATCATAAACGGTTCGGTGATGATCATGCCGTCGGCGGTATACCCCTCCATCAAACAGGCCAAGGTACCCCCGCCGCCGCCGGCTTCTTCCTCGATCACGCTTTGCAACATTACATCTCCGCCCGGTTCGATACCAGCTTGCCTCAAAGCTTTGAGAGCGAACAGGTTGGCAATCACACCGGCCTTCATGTCCACCGCCCCCCGCCCATAAAGGCGTTTTCCTT
>Ga0316194_10001814_pt1 | contig 14838 bp, 15 predicted proteins | sample CroRivsedime1_MG_FD_204936 | JGI IMG/M metagenome (GOLD analysis project Ga0316194, IMG submission 204936) | Coastal sediment microbial communities from Maine, United States - Cross River sediment 1 | ecosystem: Environmental > Aquatic > Marine > Coastal > Sediment | place: USA: Maine...
CGGTCGTGTTCCTACATTGGCGCCACAAATTTCAGTCACCTGAAAAAACGGAAAAGGGCAAGCCCTTTTTTGGACTCGCCCTTTTCCGTTTAGTTGGAATCCCGCTGTGCAGTTTTGCTTGTGAGATGCACTTACACCCGAGAAACCTTATTCCGACTGACTCCGACAGCCCTCTTTATCGAATTTTAGCCTTTGTGTCTGTTAATCCTTAAATGACAAAGGCTCTTTTCATTTTTGCTGTTGTGGCTTGGAGTTGTTCGGATACTAACCACAGTAACAGCAACCACCGTGCCAGGGATGAAGAATATTCAATATATCTGAAATAATAGTTAGTTATGCGCCTTTATCGACATCAACATACCGGCTATTCGTGTAAAAATATTTTACCAAGATTAAAAAAATTTCCCATTTTATCCACAATGCGGTTGATTTTTTACCCTTCACGTATCAAGTTTTTAAAAGGTCTCTCGGGAAATTGTGAAAATGGCTCGTGCAGCTACCATATCAATCATCCTCTTTATTATTTTCGTGGTTGCCGCTCCTGGATTCTCCGGGTCGATTGGCGTCGGGAACGGCCAGGTCGGCAACTCTCACAAGCTGACGCCGCACCATAGATTTAAATATCTATCTCCAGCGCAGGGCCATTTTAGAAATAACGAATCAAAATTTGGCACGGTAAAGAAACATCTTAAACATCCCTCTCGATTTATTTATGACCCCCGACTCATGTTTTACGGAGGCAGACAGCCGGAAAAGACAGAAAAGGTGGAAGTCACCTTAAAAATCATCAATAGCGAAAAAGATGAGCCGGGCGAACATCCGGTCAAAAAAGAGCGCCTCGTCTCATCGCCTCACATGGTGACGTTGCCTGATGTCGCAACTGACGAATCCGCTACTAAAAGCGTCATTCTCATCCGGGGGACACAGGTGAGCGAAACACAGTAGTCTGAAGCGGCAAAAAAAAATCGCCTGACACCGGATTAGAAAAAGATGAAGACTTGAACCACCGGCGCCGGCGCACCTAAGCCTCTCCCTCGAAGACACCTTCGGTACATTTTGCAACCATACCATCTGCACTTTGGTTCAGTATTTTGGAAAATTCCGCGGGATTCCGTACAAGGTGTTAGTTGAATTATGCAGACACATCAGTCCATTAATGAAAAACCCGGGGCGGTTCAGGATGATCCCTTGAAAACTATCGAGACCTTCATCCGGCCATTCGATTTGAATGAGGACAAGCGTAAGACGGTCCAGTGGACACTGCCAAACAGGACGAGTGTTTCGATGTTTGCGGTAATTAATGCGTATGGGAGCGACTTAGTTTTAAGGGGCTTTCTGCGGAATCAAGCTACAATTGCAGAGGATTGGCGGTAATGCGCTGGGGATGCTTATATGATCCCATGGTCTTAGAGATTGTCCCGCTGGGGAGGTAGGGCAATTTTTTTTGACCTGTTCGGCTAAATTTAAATGGCAAATCTCACAGAAATCAACCAAGGGAAAGCAGCCACTACATATAGATATCGCCTCAATAATTAAAAGAGCAGTATTCCATATGGATGTCACACCTACAAAGAATTTATCGTGAATTAAAGTATAGCAGGCTATCACACATCCCCGAATTTCATGATCTTCAACGAATTGTATTGGAAGTTGAAATCCTTAATTAATCTTGGCTTTGAAGTTTCATATTAATAGCCGGAATCGCAAAATTGAAAAATTATGAATAACGCAATATGTAATGTGCACTAAGAATGGATACTGAACAAATTATCGGGATAATTTATTCTATATGGTAGCGGACATGGATAGAAAGATTGGTTTGAGCAAAAAATCTTGTCTCAGGAGATCAGTTTATTGGTTTACCAATCCCAGAGGAAGATAATTCGCAAGCGAAGTTATTCTATACTGACATTATCGATTCGTATCAGCTCCCAAAATGGTTTTTCCCTTAACTAAGAGTTCTCTTTCAATGTAATAACAGCAAATTGAACAGGCAGTCAGTGTTGAATGAATTCCTAGTCTTTCTGCATCTGTAACTGCTCAGCGTAATATTGGTTTATACTACCACCTACATAAGAAAATCGGGCAGCTTACCGTTAAACAGAAGGTCCAAAGCATGGCTTGCTTTGACGCCTTGTTTTCGGCAGGTCGACAAATAACTTCGTATGCGGCAAAAAATCTTGGCTCCGCCAATCGAGCGAAAACAGCCCGATATCTTCTGTTGAACTTTCGTCATCCGGATATCATTTTCGCCCGGGTTGTTCGTAAACGGAACAATCTGATTATCCATAAACCGGAGCGCGTCCTGCTCATAATCTCTTAGTCGCTCCAACAGGTTTCTCGATTTTGATTTTTTGATCCGGCCCCTTTTACCCTTTTTTTGGGGTTCGATCGGCTCCGGGCATTCGATTTCACCTTGTTTCAGGATGGCTCTGTACTTGAACCGGTATTTCTGTGATTCTTGCGCGGATAGCGCGCCGCCGGCATCGGTAACTTTGCAATTAATCGTTTCGAGCAGGTTTTTCAGCTTTTGCGCCCACTTTTGACCATCCTGCTCGAAGGCCCTGGTCAATTCCCTTAAATGATGGGCGTTGCACAAGGCGTGCGTACAATCGAATTTATAATACGGCTTCCAATGATCATGACACAATATGCCTTTGAACCCGGGCAGGATGCCCATAGCGTTCATAGCCTCCGTGCCTCTTTTTTCATGGGGATAATAGAGCATCCAGCTATCATTGGATACGCAGTGCAGCCAGTGCCCCTTGCCACCGATATTGATGCCCGTTTCATCGGCATGCGCCAGATCTGAGGTGGCCAACTTGTTTTTGACCCGATTTTCAAACTCGGCCAGAAGCTCAAAGGCTTCTTTATTGAAGTTGAAAATCGAGCCTTCACTGACCGGTATCTGCAGCTGATCGGAAAAATGATCTTGCACCCTGTTGTAAGGGACAAGTTGAAACTGTGACATATACACCGCATGGGCTTTGAGCCCCGCTCCATATTGAACCGCTTTTGTAACACCTTCCGGGAAAGTGGCGACAAACCGGTTGCCTTTATCGTCTTCGAGTATCTGGGCCCGGTATTCGGTCACGCGCCGTGAAAGGTCAATATCGAACACTTGGCGCGATTCAAAGCCCACTTGCCGGTATTGTCCAGCAGGCAGCCCGCTGCGGTCGACTTTTATCACTTCAATTTCGTCAGGGTCATCAACCTTTTTAAGGGTGGTGCCGACATGCCCATTTTGGCCGCCTGGCTTTTTGCCCGTTTTTCTTTTTGGCTGCTTTTTCCTGTTCGGATCGCTCGATGGTGGCTTGCTGCTGTTGGTGCTATTTAAATTCAAACGGTTGGCAAGCAAGGTGATGATCAGGATCAGAATTTCAACAATTGATTTTGTGGCTGCCGACAATTGCTTGTCTTCACTGACAAGGATCTGCGCCTTTTCAATCGTGGCCTGAATGTCAATGCTTTCGATCTTCACCGCCGGTTCCCGTTCCTGTGCCTAATGCCGTCTATGAAGGCTACTATAACACAGGTTTTGAAACCGTAGTTTTTCCTCCTGAAATCGATTATACTGAGATGTAATTGCTGACGAATAAAGGTTTGATGTATTTGGTTAAAAAGTCTTAAGATCGTTCTCTCAACTACTTTATTGGCCAAAATATACGAAACACTTTACATGGATGTGTGTTTTACTTTTTTTAAGAAAAACCCTGTCAAGTCTTTTTTTACTTCTTTTTGCTTTTTTTCGCTGAATAGTTACAAAAATAATTAAAATACATTGCTTCGCCGGCCGGGTCGTCCTCCACCAGGACGGTGTAAAAGCAAAACCTGTCACCAGAGCGGTTATTTAATTCTTGGGCTGCCTTGGCGGTATCCACTCCAACATTCTTCTTGCCGTCACTCACCAGGATCACGGCGGTATAGCCGCTCATCGATGCCACCTCCTCGCCGCCGGAGGTGACGGCTAACCCGATTGGTGTATAACCGCCATAGTTCGTCTTGCGCAGAGAGGCAACGAGACCTGATTACGAAAAGGGCTCGGGACCATAGGTGGCCGTCGTGTCGCTGCTGAAGCCCGCACCGAATGTACTCACGGCCGCGTTGAGCTTCATGTCGCCCGGGATGGTCTGTTTCATCCGGCATCGTCGCTGAAAAAGCACTATAAGAAGCCGCCTAGACGGAAGCTTTACTGAAACCCTGCGGGTCAGACAAAGCATCGATGGATCCTTTGCCAAGTCGTTTCATGAGGTTAGTCGCAGATTTGACAGTCAAGTCGAGTGGAGTGATACGGTCTTCGGTCACAACGCACACCGATCCGGACCAGGGATCGGGAGCTCCCGGCAAGAAAATAACAACATGTCCACCTTCAATACGTTCGATCTCAATAGCGAGCTGCCAAGAATCGTCGAACTTTGCCATGACGGGGCACGCTCCCTCTGTGTCCTCGAAATTCAGCGCACTTTGGGCTTTGGCCTTCAGCAACTCGTAGGCGGGTATTTTCTCCAGAACATTGACCTCCAAAGACTGCACAAATTTCTTTGCGCGAGGCGTTTTTGCAGCCAGGCCGGCGAGGAAACAGATGAGCACAAGAATTACGATTGCGAGCAGTTGTGCAACTGCGATGCCGGCGATCGCATCAACTCCCAGTAGTCCTGCTATCGGGGTGGCGAGCTTGTTCGTTATCTGTAGAGCCTTGCCGATAATGGCAATAAAGATGATGATGGGAACTAAGAACAGAATGCCTCCGAGCACAGTGGTTTTTAAGAACCGAAGCATGGTCTAACCCTCCATTTCAGTTTGTCGCTTTGGCTACCGCCTTCAGCGCATTGATAGAGTGCACGTGGGCAGTGTGAGATTCACCTTGCCAATCGATTGGGAAAAAGTGGGCATCTGCATACGTAGATGAGGTCGGTAGCTACTTTACCTTCTCCACATCATCCAGGACCCAGGACTTGTCGAAAAGCGGCTTGTCAGGGCCGTAGAGTCGAAAGAGCAGAAAAAAGTCTTCGCCAGTTGGAATCCAGTTTGATTCGAGACCATTCGGTGCTTCGGGCGAAAAATAGAGATCGACGCTACCGTCGTCATTAATTTTGAGAGTGTCTTTGTCCCGGGACGAGATGCCCACACGATCGACTCCCTCCACGAAGCCCTTTGTCTTCATACTGTAGACGATCGCCGACCAGAAATCCTTGGCAGGGGTGTCTTTCGGGACCCGAAGTTTGTAGGTCGACTTCCCGTCGAGGAGGTTCCCCTCACTGTCCTTGAGACCGGTCAGGTAGAAGGTGCCGCCACCCAGATTCTTTGGCAGGTAAGTGATCCAAAAGTAGCTGCCACCGGCGCGTTGATCGATCAAGATCATGTCATCGGTGACATAGGGAAACCCCGCCTCGGCCTGTCCTTCCTCGAAGTTCCACATGTACCACTTCCGATCCTTCCACCACGGCAGCATCGCCTTTCCTTCAGTCGTAAAGTAGGATTGCATTGAATCATAGGCGAGCTTGATCCCTTCCAACATTGCCCGCTTCTGGTCTTCGCTTGGCTTGAAGGGCTTGCCTTTCTCAATCCCAATTCCGGCGAGCAACCCCATCATTGCCTTGTCTTGCTCGCGGGTGGGCTCTCGACTGATGACATCGTAAATGTCTTGAAAAAAGGTCAGGTCATAAGTCGGCAGACTCCCGTATTTCTTTGGAAAGGCATCAATGTGCCTCGTGGGCGGAGGCTTGTCTGCTTCGGCCAAATGATAGATTTTCAATTCCTTCGCATAGGCGGTGGTGTCTTCGAAGGTGGTTCCCTCTCTCATGACCGGGCGGAAAGAGAAACCTTGGTTGATGGAGTCGCTTTGCACCGGGACGTATCCTTCAGGGGTTTCTCCCTCGAATCCAGGCGGTAGGATCAGGTACTTGGCACCCTTGCCCTTGTCATAACCGGTAGTCCCCACGTCGATGAGAGGGACATCCCAAGTGTTAACGATCGTCCCGAAATACCCCACCTTGTCATTGGCGGGGGGCACTTCAACCACGAGCGGTCCTTTCTCCGTGCTGAGGGAGCCCCAAGCGTAGGGCGTGACATTGTTGGCGGTCAAGAATCCATGCCTCGAGGTGAACGGCCTGGACACGTAAACCACATCGTTTACATCCCCGCCGAGGTCCCGCTTGGTCGCTTTTTCAAGGTCAATCATTCCCACCGCAGGCATCCCCCATATCGCGGCTTGCGTGGCGCGTTGTACCATGATCTGGTACTCGATTTCGTTAAGAGAATTCTCTTCCTGTGCAAGGATCTCACTGATGCCGAATACTGTGAGTATTAGTACGATGCCAAATATTCTTAGGGTTGTTGCTTTTTTCATAGTCTTTGGTCCCCTGATTCTTTTTGAGTTTACCGATGCAGCTTAAGATGGTTTGAAGCCTGCTCCTGCAAGCCGACCCCGAGGAGCCTGCCCTCATCTTCTGTGCAGTTACGCACACTGTATGTTTAAGTGCGCTCGTGGCGTACTTGGAGATACCACCAGGAAGAGTTCTGACCAATCAGCCAAACCGCGTATTGCGATTCCGCTTGATTTATGGAGTGGCAGCCGGGGGAGAGGAGAAAGACCCCCGGACACCCAATTATCTGCCTCGCCTTTCTGATGAGTATCCTTCTAAGAACACCGTTCGGAATCACTGGTTTTTACCGTTTTTACTCATCAGGTTATTTAACCAACTCCGGATCGCCTGGTTTCCAGGTCTTGTCATAGAAGGCATCCAAGGGGCCATAGAGGCGGAGGATGGTGTTCCACCCCTTGCTTGGATCGGTCTGGATCCAGTTGTTCTCCTGCCCCTCGGGTGCCTTGGGACCGAAGTATACGTCGAAGGAACCATCGGAATTCTGCTTGAGGCCTTTCTTGTTGCTGTCGACACCCGGGAAACGCTGATCGGTCTGGAGCATACCGCGGCTCTGGTTATCATAGAGCGTGAAGGACCAGAAATCGTTGGCCGGCACGTCCTTCGGCAGGTTGATCTTGTAGGTTTTGCTGCCGTCCAGCGGCTTGCCGTCCTTGTCGAGGTAAGCAATCGCATACTGTGAACCCTTGCCAACATTCTTCACCGCCATGGCAGGAGTGATGCCGGTCGCGTAGAAGTGCATGTAGATGCGTGAATCCAGCAGGCGTTCCCCATCGAGCAGGAAGTCGTAACGGCCCTGAATGAACGGGTTCGTCCAGACGCGTTCACCCGGATAGAGGTAGTGACGTTGGTCAACCGGACGAGCAGTCAGAGCCCGGGCCGTGACAGAGCCGATCATGGCCGCGTCAGTGAGGATCTTCTTCATGCGGGCATCGGGCTTGAAGTCCTTTCCCTTCTTGATGCCGATGGAAGCCAGAAGTCCACGGGTTTCCACGTCGAGCCCCTCGAGCGGTTCCGCTTGGATCGTGTTATTGAGTTCCTCCCAGTAGCCGTAATCCATGCGATGAATGGTGTTGTCAAATTGGCCCGAGATGTTGACGAACTTCATTGTCGGCGGGCTGTCCTTCTTGGAGAGCGGATACATCCGGAAGAGCTTCTTGGTCGCATCGATCGCAGGCTTCGGCGAGCCATCGACCTGGAATCCGCGCCAAATGACCCAGTTTCCAAACGTCGTAGTCTTGGCGATGTGGTAGCCCTCGGGAACCTCATCTTCATAACCGGGAGGCAGGATCAAGAACTTGCCACCCTTACCCTTGTCAGGGCCTGCGTTACCGAAATCCACCACATACTTGAACCAGGCGTCGTTGATGAATCCCAGCACGTTGGGCGGGGTTTCGATCACCGTGGGTTCATCGCCCAGCTCGAGCCAGGAGGCCATATATACCGAGGTGGTATTCGGCGTGAGCCAGAGGGCCTTGGAGTCCATGAGCTCTTCGAACAGCACGGCGGTGGTATTGGCAGGCCCGTGCTTGAGCAGGCCATGCTTGAGGGCGTACATGGAGGCGATCGGGATGCCGTTCAGGAAGGCCTCGGTGGCTCGATTGAGATCGAGGTTGTCATAGACCTTCTGGGTGGTCTCCGCGTCCGGGACACCATCGACGGAGGTCAGTGTTCCGATGGAGGTTTCCAGCCTGTCTGGCGTCGCGATACCTTCGGGGATCGGTGTGGTCATTTTCATCTTGGGTGGTTGGCCCAATGAAACCGTTGCACCGATTGCCATGACAACTACAAATATAGCGGCGATACGAATTATATTCTTCATCGTTATGCTCCTTATTATGGAATTGAAAAACTCTGGATAACACAATCGCTATTCTTCAAATGTCGTCAGTACCTCTGGGCCATAAATCGTGCTGATCCAGATTCTTGCAATGGATTGATACACCGGTTGCGGCCTGCTGCGTGGGTGCCGGCCGAAATGATGGATCAAGATGCCGATGTCCATACGATTGAGGGCGATCGCCACATGGCGTGCTTCAAAGTCTGGAGTTAACCCCGCTGCCTGATCCTGTTCGATGCGCGTGGTCACGGTATCGTCGAAAACATTAACAAAGTCGTTCCAGGCTTTTTCCAGCCGCTCATCCATGGGGGCTGCTTCGAAGATGGCACGCAATAGCGGCCCGCGTTGGTAACACACTTCCACGAGGCCAGAGAGTGACTCACCAAGTTTCACGACAGGATTTGTTTCTGCAATAATCCATGGTTGGGCAACCGATAGGATCTCCCGTTCAAGATCTTTAAGTAGGTCCTCCATTAAACTATGAAGGTCGGCGAAGTACTGATAAAAGCACGGGCGACTGATTCCCGCCCGCGTCGTTAAACCGGCAACCGTCATGTCGCGAAACGAGTTGGACCACAGGAATTTCAGTGCAGTATCCAGAATGTTCTGCCGTGTCCGTTCGGACTTGCGCAGTATCGAGAAGTCTCTGGGGTCGTTTCTTCGTCGCGTTTTTTCCAATTTCGTTTCTGACATTATGTCTAATAAATTAAGACGTACCGACAGAAAGTCAAGAGGACCAGCCGAAATCCGGTGTGAGTGCAGGGGAGGACACGCGTGACCTATGGAAAAGTCGATGCTTGGGCACCGCCCAAAAGGTAAGGAAGGCACAGGTATTAATCGATAGGGTTAAGAGGGACGCCCTAAACTTTTAAACTTGATTGTTTTCCAACAAACTGATATAGCGTTTCCATGCCCAGACAATCGCGCATAGACGCTCCCGGCGCCCTCCACCATGTGATCGTGCGGGGCATCGAACGCCGGAACATATTCCGGGACGACCAGGACCGGTACAATTTCCTTGAACGAATGGGCGCCCTCGTTGAAGGTACCGCAACCGTCTGCTACGCTTGGGCGTTGATTCCCAACCATTTTCATCTGCTGCTGCGAACCGGCGCGGCCCCGATCGCCACCTTTATGCGGCGGCTGCTGACCGGCCATGCCGTCAGTTTCAACCGCCGCCACCGCCGCCATGGGCACCTGTTCCAGAACCGGTACAAATCGATCCTGTGCCAGGAAGAGTCCTATCTGCTCGAACTGGTGCGCTACATTCATCTTAATCCGCTGCGGGCCAAACTGGTTGCGGATATGGATGCCTTGGGAAAATACCCGTTTTGCGGTCATGGCGTGATCATGGGCAAACATGCCCGCGGTTGGCAGGAGATCGACACGGTGCTGGCTTATTTTGGCAAGCGGGTTGGGTCTGCACGGCGAAGTTACCGCGCGTTTGTCACCAAAGGCATCGAACAGGGTCGACGCTGGGACCTGACGGGCGGAGGATTGATCCGCAGTGTGGGAGGTTGGGCTGCTGTCAAGGCACTGAAGAAGGAGAAAGTTCACGTTAAAAGCGATGAGCGCGTTTTAGGCGATGGGGACTTCGTGGAAAAAATTCTCTCCAGAAGCCGGGAGCGATACGAACGGCAGTACGCCCTGAAAGCGAGCGGAATCGATTTGGATAACGTTGCGGCGCGTGTTGCCGAGTTGCTGGGAATGGACATCGAGCAGGTCTGGGCCCCGGGCAAATTCCGACCGCAGGTTCTGGCGCGCAGTCTGCTGTGTTATTGGGCTGTGCGGGAGTTGGGCGAGAGCATGACGGCCATGGCCAGGCGACTTGGCATCTCCACGCCGGCGGTAAGTAAGGCGGTGGCCCGGGGGGCTGTCATTGCCGAGCAAAACGGATATAAAATCATACCAAATTTATAAAGCAAGGGCGTCCTCTATGTATGAACCGCCGTATACGGAACCGTATGTACGGTGGTGTGGGAGGACGGAGGGTGCGAGCCCTCCTCCTACCCGATTATACAAAGCCGCCCATTTGATAGCCTCATTCCCGTTCTTGACAAATATAATCCTCATATGTACGATAACATATTAGAAATAGGTGATAATTCGTAAGATTTAATTATTTTGGAGTGTCGATGGACAAGATGGTTGAACATTGGATTGAAAGATCTCAATATGATCTGGATACCGCAAAGGTTATGTTAGATACCGGCCGTTATCTTTACGTATCCTACATGTGCCAGCAGGCGGTAGAAAAATTGTTAAAAGCCATCATCGCACAGCTGGGCAAAGAAAACTTTCCGATTCACAATTTGAATCGCCTTGCAGAAATTTCACAAATCAGTGATGAATTGAGCTCAGAACAATTCAATTTTCTTGCTGAATTGACTCCATATCATATTGAGGCCCGTTATGGGGATTACAAAGAGAAATTGTCTGAGATAATAGATGATCAAAAGGCACATCAGGTTTACAAAAAAACTTTGGAGATCCATAAATGGCTCTATCAGAAGATCAGGTAGCAAAAATTATTAGGGGTTTTATTACAGAACTCAGGCGGGAGATTCCAATTAAAGAAATAATATTGTTCGGGTCTTACGCAAAGGGCAATCCCAAAGAATATAGTGACATTGATTTGGCTGTGATTTCTGATTGGTTCGAGGACAAACCAAGGATAGAAAATATGCAGTATCTTTCCAGAATTGCTGCAGCCTATAATAGCTTAATTGAAGCGCTGCCCTTTACGGAAGAAGAATACAATAATTTAGACAAAAGATCTTTTTTAGCCAGTATTATTCAGTCCGGCCGTAATTCTTCTGAATTAATTGAGACATTGCCCTAAACACTGAGAAAAAAATCAAAAGGAAAAGAAAAAAATGGAGTCAAGCCCGTTGAAGGAAATAGCGAGCGGGCTACCATTTTTCAAGAAGGTAAATGAACAGGAGAAACTGTTGGGCGTAGTGGGTGCTCAGGTTCTACGGCAGGTAAGTCTAAGCAAAGTCGCCGAAATCATGGGAATGGGAAAGGAAGCCTTTATTGAATTACTGGATGCCATGAGGGTGGAATTTTCCTATCTTGAGGAGGGCGATGTCGAAACTAAAGTGAAGTGGTGATGAAAGCCGTTTTTAACAGCTCCCCCATCATATTTCTGACCAAGCTAGGTGTAATCGAAGGTGCTACAGACTTATTGACCGGATTGAGCGTTGAAATATTTCAGCTTCAGGAAAATCGATGGATGCCAGCTCACACCGATAAACCGATTGCTTTCATATCACGCCACAGGTTTCGGCGGCGGTTATGTTTTTTACGCCACCGCGAAAGTAAAGCCGTGTAGGTATTTTGATTCAGTTCATGTACGGCTTTGCACCAGGCGGCATGATCGGTGTAATCTGATTTATAAGCATCTGCCGGATTGGGAACGATCAGGTGCAGATGCTCTTGCCATACATCCATCGCTAAGAGAAGGCCAGGACCGGCGTTCATTTTCTTTAAACCTCTGCAACGAAAAGAACCGAGGAGGTCATCTGCAGATGCTTCTGCCGGAAGTACGGTTTTGTAAAAGACCGGATATTTTTGCACGAGACGTTTGCTGTCAGGCAAATCTGAAGTCAAACGGGCCAGCCAGTGCCACTGTTTTTTAAAGCTCTTTTTATCTTTCTTCAAATCCTTCAGCCAGCCGTTGAGTTTATTCAAAAACCGTTCTTTTTTCTTTTTCGGGTCCGAACTCGCCTCTATCAACCAGTGAACCCAGGAATCGGAAACGGTGGGAGCGTCCATATACCGAGGGAAGCTGCGCTCAGCCATTTCAGTTTTCCACTGTTCAAAGAGCGGATCTACGGTTTTTCTTGTTTTGGGACCGATTATGCGCTTGTATTCTTTGATGACCGCCTCACAGTCTTCCGGCAGTCGAAATATGACACCCTGTAATTGGGCGGCCGTCCCGCGTTGTGTATCGCCCAACTTCAGGGAAACCTCACTCCACACCAGCAAAAGGGCCGCTATCTCCTCCTGACCTTCTTCCATGTAATACTCAAGCTGATCCATAAGCAGGGATAATTCCGGGTACCATTTTCCCTTTCTTTTCCGCTCCAGTAAACTGGAAAAGGTTTGCTCCAGCCACCGTTCCGCTTCTTGAAATTCGTTCCGATTTAACGCATCATCGATCAACGGACGACCATATCGCCAATTATGACCCAAATGGCGTCGGCAGGTTTCCAGGTACTTTGTTGAATCAAACCGGGATTCATAAACATGATTGATTTGATGCCATGGGGAATAGACATCACTCAGATCAATCACTTGCGCCTCATCCTGCAAGTAGGTATAAATTTCATGGCAGGAATCAGCGGGTAGGTTTACAAAAACATCAACAAGCGCATTCTGATTCATGCAAACCAGTTTGTATGATGCTTCGATTTTATACACCTTTTCGAGGAAGCTAATACCGGAATGGGGTTCATGCTGCAAGCTCGACCATAGCCACTTTAACACACAGCTGGTAGCATTTTTTAAAAGCTCGCAGGGCTCACCGTATTCGACCCCCATCCACTCCGGATACGAAGCGATGCTTGCCTCAATTTCCTCCAGAGCCTCTGTAAAGAGACCCGGACACTCAACCGACGCGTAGACGTCATCAATTAAGCCTAGCATATCCCGCGCGATCAATTCAAGATCAGAAGCAAAATAAGAGCCGTCAAAATACGGCTCCTCCCAGTGGTGATCCTGGACCGCATACTTCCCTTCTTCATTGCCGACGTCGGCAAGAATTTCATGCCAATGACGCCATAGTGAATTCCAATATTCCATGGTCCGTTTATGCGAAACCGGCCGGCTTTTTGTTTTACCGTCGGTCACGGTCCGACTCCCTTTTAGAATATCGTTAACGGTTGCGGCCATATCCGGATCAGCCCTTTTAAAATCTTCCATTAGGCTTTTTAAATCGCCTACGGACGCAACCACTTCCAGCATGCACGCGATCTGATCCTTTGTAAGAGATTCCATCAAAAGCTGACCCATCGTGGTTTCTTTATCTTTCATGGTGCAATTCCAATCACGTCATTCATATGCCATTGCAGAGCTAATCTTTTTCGGATCTATGTCTTCGAAGATCTTCAGCTCTTTTTAGTCTCCCTTAAGCTTTCTATTTGACTTTGCGCTCCTCCCATGCCGTTCTTGCCTTGATATCATCAATCAGAAAGCGTACGCCCTGATTGTCCGACGGATTGAGCCAGAGCAATCGTTCAAATACGCGCTCGGCGTCGTCAAAGTGACCCAACCGCCAAAGACATAGACCGTAGCCGTGCATACACCTCAAAAACGGGCGGTTGTCAACTATACCCCAATGAAGCACGCCGTCGAAATCATCACCAAGAGACAGCTCTCCGATGCGCAAACCAACCTCGTAGTGGCGGATAGCTTGTTCGGGCATGCTGTCGAAGTCGAAATTGCCGAGGTGTGCGTGGGCGTCCAGGCAACGCAGGTCAGACTGGCAGAGCTCCATGAGGATTCTAATGGCTTGTAGGCGGTCTCCGGCATCCTTGAGATCGCTGGACTCGGTGATGAGATCAGAGAACGGATCGGTTGGGTCGGCTCCGGGCAACACCTGCTCCATCTCAAACTCCGGACGCGGACCACGGGCGATAATCGGTTTAGCCCATTCATCGATCGGCTCATCCTCTTCGCCCCAGTAGTGCTCTTTGGGGTCCCACATCCCAAATTCTTCGAGCCGTAACGGCACAAGATCTAGCTCGGCGACATTGAGCTCGGTGGATTCAATTTCTCCGGAAAGATACGGGTGGCCGGCGTAGCGCCACTGCTTGCGGGGCCTGATCGTGACGATTTCCCCGGGCACCGCATCCCAGAGTCCACTTGCCCGAAGGGTGATGACTCGCTTGCTCCCCAACAGGCGGCAGCGCGCAGAGCGCTCCTTGACCGAAAGGGCAACGAGTTCGACAGGCTTACCCAGGTCGAGGTCGTCATCCGTGGCCTTGTGTTGGCGCTTGCGGCGTGTATGCGTTGGGGTTACTGCGGGGTAGGGTTCGAGGCCGATCCACCTACGGTAAGCAGCTAAAAATAACGAGCCATTCGCTCCTTCTGGGAACACCACATCGGAGGCTGAGACCACGTGTTCTGAACCATCCTCCCGGCGGCACTTTGCTGTCAGTCCGCGACGCTCGTTGCCGTCGTAGTCGATCTCGACCACCGAGACCGGCTCGCCGATGACGAACCCGTCGGCCGGCAGGTTAACATCGTCCTCGAAAAACTGCCGAAAGGCCCAGAGCCCCTCGTCGTCGCCGTATGCATCGACGGTGATTTCCTCGATCAGCTCATCCAGTGCGGTAAAGTCGTTATCGCGGTGTTCTCTGGGGTTCATCGAGTCTCCTATACTAATCTTTTGATATCTTCCGCTGTAGAATGGTCATCGATCAAAGTCAACCTGTTATTATGATCCGACATTCATTGGATTATGATTCGGTTTCGAGAAAGTACCACCGGCTTGTGGCGTGATGATTTAATCTTGATGTAAAATTGTTCCCAAATTGTGCCCGCTAAGGTCAAACTATTCCAAACGGTTTCAAACGAAACCAAAAATACGATTAAAAATTGGAATAAAAT
>Ga0316194_10001816_pt1 | contig 14832 bp, 8 predicted proteins | sample CroRivsedime1_MG_FD_204936 | JGI IMG/M metagenome (GOLD analysis project Ga0316194, IMG submission 204936) | Coastal sediment microbial communities from Maine, United States - Cross River sediment 1 | ecosystem: Environmental > Aquatic > Marine > Coastal > Sediment | place: USA: Maine...
TGATTCCCGATTCCAGATCGGTCGCGCCTGGCGCATCAGTCCACGAATACGCGTCGACTACCGAAAGTTCAGCACCGACGGCAGCGAACAGTGGATTTATACACCGGGACTTCGTCTCGAGTACCGTTTGGGCAGGAAGGTCAGGTTTGAACTGATGGCCGGCAAGCAATATTCGACACGTGAACTAACCAGTAGTCTTAACGAGGACCGCGAGTCTTACTATCTCAGCGCGGGCTACCAGTTGTTCTTCTGATGTACGCCCATCTTCGACAAGTGGTTCTTGGAGTGTCGGTTGCGGCGCTACTTGCAGCGTGTGGCTCGTCGGCGCCGATGATAAAGGATCGGATGGATCCTTTGACAGGCGCTACGGTAACGCGCGCGACGGTGCCACTGGTTCTTTACAAGGAAAATTCTGCACAGGCGGCCTACGCTCGTGACTTTGTCTATGTCGGCCCGCTGCGAGTGAATCGAATGGGAACCTATAGCCATTTCCTATGGCTGGGGATCTGGAGCTCAATTAACAATGCGGACATATCCGCAGAGCGCGACGGCTTTGATTCAATTGTGATCTTTGCGGACGGCGAGCCACTGCAACTCGAGTTGCAGGGATGGACACTTGCGTCAATTGGCGTGTCAGAGCAGGTTTACAACAAGCCTACCGCCTCGGCTGCCGACGCTTACTTCGCCGTCACATTGGATCAAATACGCGTCATTGCGGAAGCCCGTGACATCAGGCTGCAGGGCACTGGCCTGCACGCGAATGCCTATGAACTTTGGGATAACCAGAAACGGGCGCAATCGAGCATACGCGATTTCTTGCGCTATCTTTACGACTGAACGGGCGCTCACTCCTTAGTGAGCGACCCATCGCCACGACGAGCGCCGGTTACGGCAGGATCCACTCCGCATCTGCTGTTTCAAGACGACCGTCCGTGATGGGCAGAACATAGCCGCCCTTGCTAAGAAAGCGCTGCCCGGGACCAAGCGTGGCACGTGGGTAAAAAGGCAAATAGGCGACCAGGTTCTGCGCGTGGTCCAGCATATCAAGCACATAATCTCGAACGAAGAACCGACCCATGTGCTTGAGCGCATGTTTTAGTGCCAGGCAGGTAAAAAATGCCTGCGCCTGTTGCCTGGGCGTCGTGATGTCGATCCCTCGGGTCTTGGCCCATAACTCGAAACGTCGCATTGCCGGGTCGATAGACCCTGGTAGCCGGAATGGGTGTGCCATGAACACCGACCCTTGCGAAGACAATGGTAATGCTGACAGGTCAGATCCGAGCAGTGTGGACGACAGGTAATTGCGGCCTGCCGGCAGCCCGGTCAACTGGTCGTTGCGAAGCCATAACACCGTCGCCGTTTCGTCGCTTGCGGCAAGCCGCGGCAATGGCTCGCGGCAGTCATGAGCGATCGTCTCTTCTTCCGTCCCCGCCTGCTCTAGCGATTGGCGCAGCGCTGTAACCGCAAGAGCAACATCCGGGTCGCAATAAACCTGTATCACCCGTTTGGTCGGCTGCGCCGACAGGTGAGCAGCTATCAGGTCCGCCTCCAGAAGGAGGCCGCGAGAGAAATACAAGGTATAAAAATCGCCATCACGTGCAAGTGGCGAATCGGTACCAGGAAACAGGCAGGGAATTTCCTGCTGCTCGCAGAAATCGCTAACCGGGCGCCACGATCCTGTCCCAAGGCCGCCCAGCATTGCGAATACCGGTTGTTGCTGATAATAGCTGTCGAGTTGCTTTTCCCAGGTCTCTGGCGATCCGGATAATGCCCATTCCTCGATGACCCACTCACGAAACACTGTCGGCAGCCTCGACTCCGGCGTGTAACCACGATCCCAGCGCTCGCCTTCCAGGCGGGTTTGGCGATTGACCTCTTCAGCGAATCTGTTCAGAACCGCGAGGACAGCCTCGCGCCCACCTGGGTCAACATCTTCGGTGACGACCGTCGCGAAACGGATGACCTTGTCGTCAACACCTGGCGAATTGCCGGCGGACAGTGTGGCAAGATAAGCGGTCAATGCCGTCACGTCGCGATCCGCGAGCGGGTAGCGCGGCATGAGCTCTTCGGAGAGCACACGACCCGATGGCGTCACGCCCTCGCGAAGCAAGCGGGCGAGGCTCTCTGCGTCATAGGCCGGTCGCTTCGGCTGTGGAGATTCCACGAACAGGAACTGTGCCGCAGTCGGCGGCACAACATAGGCACCTTCGGCGGCGCCCATGCCGCTGCGACCATGGCAACTCTCACAACTGAATTGCGTGCCAATAATCGGAACATCACCGGCGACAATTGCGGTCATGGGGTCGCCGGAAAGCAGGATCCCTTCACGGTACATGCGCTGACCCGCATCGACGGCTGACATCTGTGCCGCGACATCAACGCTCGTGACAAACAAGATCGCCGCGAGCAAACAACCCGGCCAGGTGGACCCCATCACGAATCTCAATTCAATAACCGCGCCGTGACTTCCTGTGCCAGGCTCTCGCCGTTCGCGAGGCCGTCAATCCGGACCCAGGACGGGCTGCCGGGTTTTTTCAGCAGCGTGAGTGGTTGGTGGTTCATCTTGGAGCCGGTGTAGGAGTCAAAGCTCCGCAGGACTTGCGCAATGTCATTGCTGTCGCCGGTCAGGAAGGTCCAGTTCGCGCCGGCATGAAACTGCTCGGCATAGGCCTTCAACACGTCCGGGCGATCATACTCGGGATCGATAGAGACAGAGACCAGCTGCACCTTATCGGCTGCGTCACCGAGTTCGCGCTGCATCTGTGCGAATGTCACAGTCATGACAGGACAGATCGTCGTGCAGGTCGTGAAAATGAAGTTGAGCGCGACCGGTCTTTCGGAGGCGAGAAACGCCCGTAATGATACCTGCGCCCCGGACTCGTCGAGCAGTTCTACGTCGGGAACATCGTATTCCGCATCCTTGACCGTGTAGCGCGGCTTGTTCATGGCGGCGCGATGGGCGGCGTGTGGATCCTGGCCTGCATTCGCTGCCATTTTATGCTGTTCATGTGAATCTGCGGCTTGCTGAGCCCATGCAGCCCCGGCGGAAACCACTGTCAGGCTGGCCCAGACCGATGCCAGAATCCATGTGCGGTTCATGATGCGCTGCTACCGCTGTTGCCGTTGCCGGCATTTCGGCTAACCGGCATGCTGAAGCGCGCGTCGTCGAGCAGCGGATTGACGGTGACGCTATCGACCGTAATGAAATGCGAAATCTCATCCCCCTCCGTACGCGTCTCCTGCCGGCGTGGAACGAGCAGGCCATCGACGTCCTGCCAGTTCACATACTCTGTCTCGACACGCATTTCCCGGCCCGCAACCGTACGCATGGCTTCGAGCCTGACCTCGAGCGCCGTCTCCGCATCGATGTACAGCCACCTCACGCCGCCCTGCGGCAGTGTGACCTGCAGCTTGTACGCGTCGCGTCCGTCGATCTGCTCCTGGCCCACGAGCTCTACGTCATGCCCCCTTGCCGCGTAGTTGTACAGCAGGCCATACGGGTCGGCCGAGTCCGCGGTCTCACGCATTTCGACCTCGGTCATCGGCTCTGGCGCCGATCGGCCCATGAACGGCGCCACCTTCCAGCCGTTTTCGCCGTCCGTGCACTGTTTGCTTGCCTGGCCATCGAACTCGAACTCGAGGCACATCTTGCCAGGCCGCTTTTGCACGAGTTCGTAGGGCACGACCATGTCCTGGCCGATATCCATCTCGCCCGCAAGCCGCAGCGAATCAACCGCCGCCCACGCCTCGGCTCCGCCTCGCGCCTCGATATTCCGGGCGACCAGCGATTTCACGAAGCGTGCCTGTTTCAGCGCGGGAGAATTGTAGATGAGCACTCCCGCCACCAGCACGAACGCAAGTGCAATTGCTATTGTTTTCCTGGACATCATTGTCCTCCTGCTATTCCTTATTCGACGACGATGCCATCGGCCACAAACTTGCCGATCTCCACGCTAACGACGTCACCCTTGTCAACCAGCTTGCCGGGGTTGGCGAAAAACATCCAGTAGGTGTGGCCCTCAAGCGGCGTATTGGAATTGCGCAGCGCCCCCGTCTTCGCGGGGGTCGGCACAATCAGCTTTGCGCCAGTCTCGGCGTGCGTCAGTATCGGCTTTGTCTGGCGCTCGAACAGCGGGGCCGCCTTTTCCGGGTCGAGTACCTTGTAGCGAAACTCCAGCATGTAACCCGCCGACGTCTGCCGAACGAACAGCACCTCGACACCCCACTGCCGCTTCATGAAGGTCTTGTCGCGGGGATGTTGCGACCGCACCTCTGCCGTCGTCTCCGGGGGGACGACCGCAGCCTCTTCCGGCAACTCGTCAGCCAGCAATAGTGCTGCGGGCGTGACCGCGACGCTAAAGACCAGGCCGCTCGCAAAAAGTCCCGCGAGCGGCCTGTGTTGCCGTTTGAAATGCTTCATCAGGCCTTTAGCATACCCCGACTACCGCCCCGAAAGCTGCAGTAGCAGCGGATTCGCTGTCACGGCGGCATTGTGCGGTACGGTAAGCGTGCCGTCCCGCTGAGTATTGCCGTTGGCGATGAAGTCGATCGTCACTGTGCAAACATTGTTCGGGCCAATGGTTGCACCCGAGCACGTGTCGTTGCCCAGCTCGTAGCGGTTGCTACCGCTGACCGCCAGGTCACCGAAGGTCACGTTGCCACTGCCCGTCACGGCTATCGTGATGTCACTGGATACCGTGCCGTTGCGGGCACCGAACTCCAGGACACCGCCGTTTAGGCTAGCGAGTGTCGCCGAAGTAAATGCGACTGCCGTGTCCTCGGCCGGTGGCGGCGGCGGAGGCGGCGGCTCTGTCGAACCAGCACCCACTTCGTCCGCTCCCAGGTCGTAGTCCGTGTTGTTACCGCCTGCGCCTGGATAGTCGTACGGCCTCGCCTGGCTGTCGATGTCATGGTCGCCACCGACTGAAGGCGAGTTGCTGCCACTGTTGTTACCAGTGTCGATAGCCGGGGAACCCGTACCGAGGTGGTAATCCCACGGCGCAGCGTTCGTCTCGTCTGTCGTCGACCAGGCCAGCGTCAGCGGTCCGTAACGGACATCAACAAAGTTGCCCCCCTCGGCAAATGCCGCGGTGGCCAGCATCGGTCCCGGGTTGCTCAGACTCCGACCGCCGTTGCAGTAGTTGGAGAGGAACTCCGGGTCGGCCACAGTAAAGTTGCTGTTGTGGTAACCCGCCGTACTGGTCAGGATATTGTTCCGCGGATTCAGATCGCTGGCCGGGTCGAGCACACCAAGATCGATGTAGGTCGCACCTGCAACACAATCGCCAGCCGCAACAGGATCGAGAACCGGCTGCAGCTCCGTACCATCGAACGAGAACGCCCGGTTGTGCCATAGGATATTGTGCGTGAGCGTCGGGTTCGAAAAGACCTTGTTCGCGCTCCCACCCGGAATCGCGCCGTTCAGGCCGAGACTGTTCAGCTCCGACGAAATACCCGCCGGCTGCGGCACCGAAACGCCGACTGCGTTGAGAACCCCGCCGACGGTTGCCGTGCTGTCGTTGTTCGCAATCGTGTTGAGCACGATCGATGCATTGACCGTATCCTGTAGCGATATACCCGCGCCCGACCAACCGGCAACGTTATTGACGATCATGTTGTTCGTGACCGTCAATGCATGCCAGTTTCGTGACTGATTGCTCAGCTGCACATCGACACCGTTATAGAGCTGCGCACGGAGTCCGCCGCCGTGCCCACTGGCTGCCTGGTTGCCTTGAATCAGGTTGCCATCGACAGTGACGTCACCAGCGCCCAGCGTCAGAGCCGGCGGCCCGACAGGCTCACCGGCAATGGCGATACCGCCACCGCCCTGAGTAAAGCTGTTATTGATCGACTGGTTGAACACGATCTTGTTGAACCGAATCAGGCCATTATCACTCAAGCCCAGATGCCCGACGCCCGCGCCGTCGCCTGCGGTGTAGTTGCCGCAGATGAAGTTTTCGGAGACGACGTAGTTATCGGATCCCGCGTTCAGTGAAACACCGCCGCCCGCACTTTCGAAGCTGGTTGCGCCGTTCAGGGTGATCGAGTTGTGGTGGATGTTCACATCCGTATTGAGCGCGAACGGTCCGCCGCCTTCCAGCGGCAGGAACGGCTGGCCGATACGGACGCCGCCGTGCGCAAAGCCCGAGTTCCCAGTGATGTTGTTGTTCGAGATTTGCAGGTTGTGAGCATAGCCGTTCACATAGATACCGCCACCGAGGTCCGCACCGGTGATCGTGAAGCCGTCGATACGGGAGTTACCCGACGTCCAGCCGGCGCTCGCCGAGTTCTTGGCCAGCACGGTGATGCCGGCACCCTGCTCCGTCGCCAGCGTGAAGTCGACCTGCCCCGGCAGGGGATCTACCGCACCCGTCACGCCGTTGCCAAACAATCCCGCAACGTCGTCGAGCCACGTTTGCAGCTTCTCTGCCGGACGCTTGGCCGCCACAATGATCGTGTCGGCACCGGCACCCTGCAGGCGCAAAGGTTTGGACATGATGACGAGCTCTTCATAGGTGCCAGGACCTACAAGGATCAGGTCACCCGGGTTGGCCGCGGTGATGGCGTCCTGGATCGAACCACCGGCAGAGACAGTCTGGGCCGCACTGCCGCCTTTGGTGACCGTAACGGCGTTGACCGACGTCGTGCCGTCGCTACGCGTGACCGCGAGTTGATAGGCGCCGTCCGGCAGACTTGCCGGCACCGGTGCCGTAATCGACGTATCGCCCCAGGTAACACCGCCCAGCGCGGTGCCGTTCAGCGTTACGGTACCACCCGCACCAAAGCCGAGGTCGCGCATGATCGTTGCCGGCGTCGTGCCGAGCGGACCGTCGTAGTCGGGGTTCGGGATAGTGGTCATACCGTGCGATGTAATTATCAAGTCACCACCGCTCGCAGGCACCAACGGCCCTACGCCGCCCGGGCCTTTGACCGACGCGATTGTCGGGGTCCTGGTCGGTGCCGCGCAATCCACCGGATTGAAACCGGCCGCGAAGGCCGCCGTCGGCAGGATCGGCGTGTCGAGATACGTTGTCGTGCCCGGCATGAATTGCGCCGTGTAGCACGGTACGCCGTAGCTGCCCAGGCGCAGCGGATCGTCGTTTGCGTCACCTGGATCGTTGAGGCAGGCCAGCATCATCGCCGGCGAGTAACCGCTCGGGATCGGTGCGTTCGCGGTCAACGTTGACGGACCCATGCCGTTGTAACGGCCGAACGCGTCGCCGTGGCCACGATACACCTCGTGACCGGTGAAGTCGCGGATCGCGAACGGCAGGAACGCTGGCGACCACTTTTCGCCAAAGCCCGGCGAGCGTGGATCAGTTTCGTTCGAAATGTCGTCAGTAATCAGGCCGGCATACTGAACCGCAACCGGGGTCGAAGTGAACAGGTGAAAATCGGACGCCGCCTGGCCCTGGTCGGAGAGAACTACCCGCTTGCGATTGCAGAGCGGCCGGGACGCTCCCTTGTAGGGCGCATCGAAGCCCGGAAACAGGCTCAGCTCGTCCGGCACCGTGTGGTACAGCCCGACGCATGGCGGCTGGGCGATGCCCGGTTCCGGCCCCATTGCGTCGGCAATCATGGCCTGGTCCGGCAGTACCAGTGCCAGCATGCCGTTGGGCAGTGTGACGCTGACCGGGTCGTAGGTGTTGTTCGGCCCGAACGAGTCGCCGAAGCCGACGTTCATGTCCTGCTCTTTAATCAACTCGTAGCCAAACGGAGGAACGACTTCCACGACGTAGTTGCCGGGCGGGATGTCGTTGAACGCGTAGCCGCCGTCGAAAACGCCGGGACGCACCTGGTTCCAATTGCGCCAGCCGTCATAACAACGATCGATGTTTGCGAGACCAAGGGTGTCCGTTGCGAACGGGGAAGTCGAATCCTCGCCGGGACATGTGTCCGGCTTCGACTCGTCCCAGCTGTCAGTCTTCACTTCGTCGACCAGCGTCAGCGTGGTCGGCCCGTCGAAGAAGCCGTTGCTGTTATGGTCCGTGTCCCCGGGTCCCGGGAAATCGCCGGTCGGTTCGACGTCGATGTCGACATCGTCCGGATTCCGCGCAATCTCCTTGTACAGGCGCACCGTGACATTGGCGATACCGGGTTCCCAGGGATCGCCGACGGTCAGCCGCGGGTTCTCTTCGCCACGCGTCGAACCGTAGAACACGATGCCGGAGATGCCGCCGTTCTCGCCGGGCTCGTAGGGCATCTTGCCCCAGTCGAAGATGCTGGTCTGTCCCGGGAAGCCCTGGAACGCCTGCACCAGCACGGTCGAGCCTTGTTCGGTGCGCGACTCACAGCTCGCATCGGTACAGTCTTCAAGTTGCGTCTGCGGGTTCATCAGGCCGGGGAACGGTCCGCCGGAAACGTCGCCGCCCGCATCGACCCACACCGTGACGCCGGTGGGTTTCATGCGCGTGTAGTCAACTTCCAGGGTCTGCCAGCTGAAGAACGGGAAAGTCTGGTCAAACGGGACGAAGCCGTCGAGGTCCGTCGGGAACGACTGGTTGACCGTTCCATCGCGCCAGCGCAGATTTACTGCCTGCTCGGGCAGTCCGACCTCTCCCGCGTCGCGGATACCGTTGCCGGCGTTCGCCGGGTTACCGGCACCGTCGTCGAGAAACACGTTGTGCTCGGTGCGCGCGAACCACTCGGGTACCGCGATGTTGCCGATGTCGCCAGCATCGGCTGGCAGGGTTACGGTCTGGAACGAAATAACCTGGTCCAGATAGGTATCCCAGATGACAAGCTGGTAGGTGCCGTCCGGAATGCCGTCCATGGTGAAGTTTCCATCAGCATCGGCCTGCACGGTCCTGATACTCGGCCCGTCACCGGCGATCGTATTGAGGCCGATCCAGGCGCGGGTATGCGAAAGGCCCACGTAAGATCCGCTGTCGACAGTCCCCGGTACACCCGGCGGACGAGGATCGTGCGCGAGCGTCACGTGACCCGTAACCGAAGAGCAGCACGGAGGAGCCGGAGGAGTAGGCGTCGCAACCTGGCAAGGTGCATCGCCGACGCAGGTATGGTCAGGATTTACGAAGCCGATGAAGGCGTGTGGACCCGGCGCACCAAATTCGACAAAGAACTGTGGCTCGCCGGCTTTCACCCACGCGTCGATGACTTTCGTGCCTTCGATGGTTGAAGTCTGGATCCATTGATCCGGTCCCGCCGGCGCAACGGCGATGACGCCGTACTTGCCGGGAGGCAGGTGCTTGATCAAGGCATTGCCGTCAGCGCAGGTCAGGATGACGCCCGGCGTTGCGGGTGGCGCGCACGGCAGCGCGTTTGTCAGCGGGTTACCGGAAGCATCCTGCGACATTGTGCCGCCGGAAATGCCGTATCGTCCGCCGGCATCCTCAAGCACGATCTGGAAACCACCGAGGGGCGCCTCGCCGGCGTCCGGAACGCCGTTGGTCGGCGCGCCGTCCTCGAAGGTATAGACGCTGATCTGCGCCTCCGGAATCTCCTGCTTTTGAACGAGGACCTCTACAGCGGTCTGGTTGGGAGCAATCTGAGCGCCGCCGATCGTGTGTCCTACACCAGTGCCGGCATCGTTCGGGAGTACGGAAACGTAGTAATGCTTGGGCTCGAATATCCCGTTACCGTTTTGGTCAAGGTCTCCAGCACCAGGAAAACCAGCCAGAGGCTCGACATTAATATCGCCCCGGTCAAGTGCCAGCTCGTTGAAAGGAATCGCGTTATCGAGGACTGCGTCGCCGTCTACATCAATATCCTCTGGGCCGGGGAAATTGCCGGTCGGTTCATTGTCCACGTCCGGCGTGCAATTGCTGCAACCCTGGGCGACGACTGGCATCGAACTCTTGTGAAAATTCAGGGCAAGCTGGTCCGTGACCGGCGTGCTGGTCGGATTCGCGGGGTCGATTCGATAGGTCGTGTCTTCCTGTACCAGCCAGCGATAATCAGTCAGCACGTAGCCTGTGGGATCTTTTACCGTCAACGCAATACCTGATGGCGCGAGATAATCGAGCTGAACTTCAACTGGCGCACTTTGCGTGGTGCCATCATCGGCGCGATACATGAACGATGTTGCGACGCCACCCGTATAGGTGAACGTGCCGTCCGGATTCAGGATCAACCCGGTTGGGGCGCTTCCCTCGATGACTGCCGTCAGGTCGTCGCCGTCGGGATCGGCATCGTTGGCGAGCACGCTGTGCAGTATGTCAGCGGTAACAATGTTGCCGACCGTATTGACATAGGGACCATCAGCGGCAGCTTCTGGCGCGTCGTTAACAAACGAAACACTCAGCGTTACTGCGGCGCCGTCGGTAATTCCACCACCGGTGGCGGTGTAGGTAAAGCCGTCAGTGCCCGAGAAATTCAAGGATGGCGTGTACGTGAAGGTACCGTTGGAACAAATGCCATCGGCCAATCCGCAGGTCAACGTGCCGTTCGACGGCCCGGTAACCAGGGTTGCGGCGGTAAGCGCCGCATCGTCGTTATCGAGTACGCCCGGAGACGCGGTGAATGCCGTGTCCTCGACGACGCTATACGCGTCATCCATCGCCTGGTCATCGACCGCGATGGCCGGCGAACCGGCATTCGCATTGATATTCGCGATCATCCCGCCCTCAGGCAGGGCAGCATTCGTGAAGTCCGGCGTACGATCGTAGAGCGCGAACGTCACGTTCTCGGCCGGCGCGCTAACGATCGCGTCGACCGTCTTGCCCGCGGGCAGGAGCGCCTGGGACCCCATTACCGGCAAGCCGGGATAAAGGTTGCCGTCTTCGGCGACCAGTTGCATGTCCAGCCCTACGATGGCCGGCGTGTGGGTGCGCGAGCCCGCATTGAGGAGCCGCAACAGGATCGAAGTGGCCTCCGGCACAGCTCCGGTACCATCACCGATGTCGTTCAGGTCCGGGGACACCTCGCCATTAACCAGCAAGTAGGTCGGGCTGTAGTTAATCGTACTCGGATAGCTGCCGACAGCACCGCCAGCAGCAGACACCGCCTCATTCTGAACCGGGTCGATTTCGCTGAAGAGCAATACCTTGTCGTGCGTGTAGCAACTGTCCGCATCGTCATACGCGGGTTGGCCGGCGGCGCAAACCACCGTCGTTGTCGGGGTATCCACAACCAGCGCACCAAACAGGCCCATCGGGACATGGATCGATGGATGCGTGCCACTCTGATAAAGGTAAGTGCCGGGCCTCACACCTGACCAGGTGTAGGTTTGCGTTCCTCCACTTCCAACTGTCTCCTTGGTGAAGGATTGAACACGCCCACCCACCATGACCGGATTTCCCGCGCCGTCTTCCACCTGGCCGGGAATAACGATCGAAACTTTCTCGGGCAGGTTGTTGGTCAGGTAAATATTGAGCGTATCGCCCGCCGGAACATGAATTTGTGCGGAATCTGACGTCGTGTCGTCGCAAGCTGATGCGGGGACGCTCGCCGTCGCCGCGCAAACGAAGCGCCACATCGGCACAGATTCGAGCACAGCCGGCGCGGGCAGCCCCGTCATCGGGTCGTAGTCCGGCGCATACTTCAGGATATCCTTGCTGTATGCCTCAGTCTCCAGATAGACGTCCGCCGCGTACGAGGCGCCGGAGGCAAGCAGGACACCTGCCAGCGCAGCCGTCTTTACAATTGCATTCAGTATGTTGTTCGATCGCATTGCTCTTCTCCTAACGCCTTATTCGCTTGGTAGCGTCCCAGGGGCTTCGATAATCAGCATGGTCATCATCCCGCCAGGGAAGACGTCGTTGTTCACCAGTTCACGCTCCGTGTGTGAGTGCCACATGTAAGCAAATCCGGCATTCGGGTTGAGTCCGCCTTCACCCGGTGGCAGGCTGCCGCCCATGCCGCCCAGGTACGGGCTGCCGCTGTAGAAACCGCCGAATGCCAGCGAGCTCAGTGAAGGCAGCGTGACTGGTATCTCCTTCCCGTGGTCCGGGCAGTACTCGTTAGTGGTCGGGTCAAAACCAGGCGAAGAAACGGGCGCCGTACCAGTAACGGATGTGCCATTACAACTGTGTTCGTAGGCCGCTCCGGTGCCGTAGACGTCCCAACCCAGGTCCTGCCCGGTCCACTCGAAGACCGCGTCAAATGTGCCGCCCGGCACCGATGGGATCGTGAACAGCAAAGGCCCGGCGAGCTGGTTCGGATCCGTCTCACTGAGAATGAGATTGCCATCGCGCGCAAGCACGCGAGCGTGATTGCCGTGGGTATGGAAGGGATGCATCTCACGGCCCGCACCGACGACTCGCAACAACAACCTTTCGCCAGGTTCCATGCGCGGCAGGGAATTGTACGGTTGGGCGGGAAGCGTTGCGGTACCTGCTTCGGCCATCGTGTCGGGGCCGGCACGGCCGTTCAGCAGCCAGTAAACCGAGTTGAATTCGCCGGTGCCCACATCAATGAGCTCGGAGCCGGACCGCTGGTCCTCGGCCGCCTGGTGCACCTGCATGTCGATCTCGCTCAGCAAAAACAGGTACTCGCGGTCGTAGCAGGTCTGCGCGTGCTGATAAGCGGAATGCGCGCACCCCGCAGCAGTCACCGCGGGCCGCACGATAATGGCACCATAAAGCCCCATCTCGACCTGCAGGTCCGAACGAGTGCCACTGTGGTATTCGTAGGTGCCGGGTTCGGTTGGCGTGAATGTATAGGTCACCGAACCGCCGTTTGGCGCCTCTTGCGTCAGTGCGCCCTGGACACCGGTCGGTGTCGGACACTCGCCGCCAACGAGATCTGCCGCAGCACACGGTTGCATCGACTGCCCGGCAACCACGATCGACACGTTGCCTGCCGCTGCCGGCAGCGCGTTTGTCAGGGTGATTGTGACCGGAACATCCTCGGTCACAATCAATGTCGGACCGGGGAGCTGCATCGTACCATCGACACTGTAGCCCCACGAGTAAACCGATCCACCGTCGGCGATGGAGATATAGCCCTCGCTGGCGGTCAGGTCGAACTCGTCACCGGGCACGCCGTCAATTTCGGCACTTGCGGCACCGGCAATCGAGAGCAGTGCCAGCACTGCAGCAACCGGGAAAATCCGGGTGAACCCGGCGCTGAACCTGTTCTGTTCAAAAATAGTCATTGCCGGTCTCCTAGTTGATCCGAATTTCGGTCATCATGCCGCCGAAGTTCTCGGTGTTGTTGGCCAGTCGGTCGAGATTGGTGGTGTAGAGGAAGTACGTTCCGGCCGTGGCCGGGGCGGTAATAATTACGTCCGCCGACTGGCCGCCGCCCAGTGTCAGCGAGTTGGTGTAGTAGTACATGTTGGTGCCGGCACCATCGCGCAGCAGGCGCGCATCCAGCGCGATCACCTGCATCGGCAGTCCGTTCGTTGCGAGCGTGTTGAAGGTGGTGACGTTCAGGTTCGAAATGCGTAGCAGGATTCGCTGGCCCGGGGCGGCCGTTATCAGGCTCGACACGGGTTGCGATTCCTGCAAGGTCCCGAGCGGATCCGTTGTGCTTCTCGGATTCGGGTCTACCGTGTCCGGGTACCCACGGCCGTTGAGCAGGAAGTACGTGTCCTTCATCGCGGCGAAGGGCAGCGGCTGGACATTGAAGCTTGCGTCGTGAAAATTCTTGTCGAAGGAGCCGATCTGGATCGGGTACTGCTCGTCGTATCGTGTCGAGCCGTCGCCGTCGTTGTAGGCGTACTTGGTGACCCCGTTGACATGGCCCGCCGGGCACGCCGTGCCGGGAATAGCGGGATCGTCTGTCAGAGTGTCACAGCGATTCTGCCGTGGACGCACGAAGAGGTTGCCCAGCATGCCCATCTGCATGTGCTCGGTGGCTTCGACGTGGCAGTGGTACATGTAGGTACCGGCGTCCTTGGCCAGGTAGTAGTAGGTCAGTGTAGCGCCCATGTTGATCGAGACGGACGCATCAGGAACGCCGTCGAAAATAGAGGATGCCTGTGGAAAACCGTGCCAGTGCACCGTGTGAGGGTCGAACAGGTCGGGGCGCATCGTCATCCCGACGTTGGTCAGCGACAGGAACACTTCATCGTCCTCGTCGACCTCGATGGTCGGCGCGGGTGCATTGCCGGCGAGCATTCCGGTTTCCATGACGTAGCCCGGATATTCGGCGGGATCAGTCGGCACGCCGGGGTCTCCCGGCAGCGGAATGTCCGCAAAGCTGAAGATATAGAGTTCTTCGCCGTCCGCCATAGTCACCATGCCGTCACCGCCCGACAAGTGTTTGCATGTGATGCCCTCTCCCGTGGGGTGCAGGTCAGTCGTTTCCGGGCACTGCACGTAGATGCTGCTGTCCTGGGCATCTGCTGAAGACGCCACGAAAAGCATGGCAGTCGCCACCGCGACTATTCCTCGGTTTATTAAGTTCATCGCATCACCTTTGTTGATAGCTTTCATGGCCGCACCCCACGGTTTCTGCCTGTCGTCATTGCACGCATGTACATGGAGCGATACGGTATCTTTAAAGGTATTCGACGGCTGTCGGGCAAGGGAGCGTTTAGGAATAGGAAATACCCCATTTTTAGGTAGGGCTTTTCCGTACCGTGGCCGGAAGCACGCGTGACGGCGAACGCGCGCGCGAAAAAATGGGGTGTTTCCCTTAGTCGAACGGCGGGATTTGCCTATTAGCCTTACCCCGCCTTTCCCCTATAATCCGTAAAGGAACAGGCCAGTACTTTGATTACATGACGCAGCCAAAGAAGATAATGATCGTCGACGATCACACGATCATGCGTGATGGTCTCCAGGCACTGCTCTCCTCAGAGTCGGAATACGAAGTCGTTGGAACCGTCGCGGATGGCAAAACGGCTATTCAGAGCGTCGCCGCGCTCAACCCCGACGTTATTCTCATGGACCTGACGATGCCCGGTACAAGCGGTATCGACGC
>Ga0316194_10001820_pt1 | contig 14821 bp, 14 predicted proteins | sample CroRivsedime1_MG_FD_204936 | JGI IMG/M metagenome (GOLD analysis project Ga0316194, IMG submission 204936) | Coastal sediment microbial communities from Maine, United States - Cross River sediment 1 | ecosystem: Environmental > Aquatic > Marine > Coastal > Sediment | place: USA: Maine...
ATCAAGCCGGACACCGAACCCGGCCTGGAAAAATGGCTCGAGTTGAACACAAAGTTTGCCGATGTCTGGCCGAACATCACCCAGAAGGGCGAATCTCCCGACGATGCGGAAAAGCATGATGGCGAACAGGGCAAGTTCGAGAAGTATTTCTCAGAAGAACCTGGCGAAGGCGACTAGATCAGGATGATACTTGGCGGCATACACCGTCCTTACCGGCATTGGATCCCCATGTTCATGGGGATGACAGCAGCGCTGAATTCCAAACCGAGGCGCGAAGTGCCGAGGCAAGGCCGACCGGCCGTCGCACAAAGTGCGCCCCAGCGGAGCGCAGCCGTCAGGCTGCCGGCGTGAGCGGAATAAACCCCGGCACCAAGTGCCGAGGCATCTCTTATGGCAAAATTGTGGGAAATTCGTAGCGATTAGTGTAAAGCGGCGTTAACCATTTCTTTACACATTGGCCGCGCCTGAACGAATTCGGCACCGTTAAGGGGTTGAGAGGCTTTAACAATCGGTAAATTTGTGTTATACACCTTGTTAATGACTTGAAATTCACAGCAAAGCATTGAGAACCCGGGCTCGAAAGGCTCGGACTTTTTTTCGCCTGATCCAGTTTTTGAAACGAAAGCCTGCAATTCAACCGGACCCGACCTGCCTTCACGAAAAGGCTCACGCGGGCAAACACCGAACTGCAACCGACCGTATCAGACAAGCACTGGCCATCAGCTACGCACCCCTCCACCAGCATAAGGTGGTTTTGCGCCTTCCGGCAGGGAAGGTGAACCTGGCTGAAGCCTCAGGGCAGCAGGCAGGATGTGGCGAAATAGGTTTTGCTGAAGGAAACGGTCGGACAGGCGAATTACGTTGAACGCACGAGTGACAAGGGAAATATAAAAATGGCCACAGAAAAAAAGACTTCTTCGCGCAAGCTGAAGTACAAGATCGGCGAGTTTGTCGTGTATCCGGCCCATGGTGTAGGCAAGATTGTCGCGCTCGAAGAGCAGGAAATCGCCGGCGCCAAGCTTGAATTGTTCGTGATCGATTTCGAAAAGGACAAGATGCGCCTGCGTGTCCCGCTGAACAAGTGCGACAGTGTCGGCATGCGCAAGCTGTCGGACAAGAACATGGCCGAGGACGCCATGAAGGTGCTGACCGGCAAGGCCCGCGTCAAGCGCACCATGTGGTCGCGCCGCGCCCAGGAATATGAAGCCAAGATCAATTCAGGCGATCTGATCTTCGTGGCTGAAGTCGTGCGTGACCTGTACCGCTCCGACCGCCAGCCGGAACAGTCCTATTCCGAACGCCAGCTATATGAATCAGCGCTTGATCGCATGGCCCGTGAAATCGCCTGCGTGAAGAAGCTTGATGATGCAGGCGCAGTCAGCGAAATCGAAGCGGTGCTGGAAAAGTCATCGCACCGCGGTGAGAAACCTGCCGCTGCCAGCGCAGAAGAAAAGGCCGCTTGAAAGCGACCGCAGGACCGTCCGGATTTCCGGATAATCTGTGACATGATACGCAACCCCGCCCGAGGCCAGCCTCCGGCGGGGTTGTTTTTTGCCCGCGTGAGATGAATTCAGGTTTGAGTACACCGCTCAAATGGCGCTATAAGGTGGTCGCCCTTTAAGGCTTGGTCCCGTAGCTCAGTTGGATAGAGCACCAGATTCCTAATCTGGGGGTCACAGGTTCGAATCCTGTCGGGATCACCATCGCTTTCGAACATTTCCAGGTCTGATGTTTCTTCGCACCCACCCGCGATGTATCAGTCAAACCCCACCGGGTTCACCCCAATGTCGCGCATGGTGCGCGCGTCGATGTGGCTGCCGGCCAGCAGGCCATGGTGCTTGCTGGAGCGGAACAGACGCCGTGCGGACCCGACGATGGTCTTGGTGAAGCTGGTGTGATGCTGCGTGGTCATGGCTTTACTCCTCAAGAGAGACGTTTTCTTCTGTGCCGTTGTGATGACCTAGGGGCATTTCGCGGATTGAAGATGTGCATTTCGTCACTCTGCACGCATTGCGAGCGCAGTCCGGCGATGACATTCAAGGAGTTTGTTGTGTCATCCGACCCGGGCCGAGAGTGCCGGGACGCGCCGGCATTACGGCGATCACCTGCTTCAGATGCCCTGTTTTCAGCCACAAGGTGGTTATTTGATCACAATGTGGAAACTTGTCTTGCATGCCGGGGCATACCTTCTAGTCTGAAATCACTGCCCGTGGGATTGAGTATGACCGGGCGTTTAGGGAGAAAACAATGACTGATATTTCGAAGGTGGCGAACGCCGTCGCGTCACGCCGCAAGTTCCTGACCGGAGCCGGTGTTGCAACTGTTGCCGGCCTTGCCGCACCTAGCATCGCCCGCGCGGAACCAAAGGTAATCAAGATGCAGGCCGCATGGGGCGGTGGTATTTTCCTCGAAAATGCCCAGTCCTACGTCAATCGCGTCAACGCCATGGCCGGCAAGGACCTGAAAATCGACCTTTTACCGGTGAACTCGGTGGTCAAGACCAGCCAGATGCAGGACGCGGTGCACCGCGGCGTGCTTGATGCAGCCCACTATGTGCCTGCCTACTGGTACTCCAAGTCCAAGGCAGCCTCCCTGTTCGGTACCGGTCCGTGCTTTGGCTGGTCGTCCCAGGAAGTGCTCGGCTGGATCTATTATGGTGGCGGCCAGGAACTGTTTGACGAACTGATGGGCTCACTTGGCCTGAACGTCGTGTCGTTCTTCAATTCCGCCATGCCGGCGCAGCCGCTTGGCTGGTTCAAGGAAGAAATCAAGGACGTTGCCCAGTTGAAGGGTCTGAAATATCGCACGGTTGGCCTGGCTGCCGACGTCCTGCTCGAAATGGGCATGTCGGTTGTGCAGCTCCCCGGTGGTGAAATCCAGCCGGCCATGAAATCCGGCCTGATCGATGCGGCCGAGTTCAACAACCCGACCTCTGACCGTGACTTCGGCATGCAGGATGTCTCCAAGCACTACCACCTGGCCAGCTTCCATCAGAGCCAGGAGTTCTTTGAGGTTACCTTCAACAAGCCAATGTTCGAAGGACTTCCGGACGAACTCAAGGCCATCTTGCAGTATGCATCAGAAGCGGAAAGTTCCAACTTCTACTGGAACAACACCAAGCGTTATGCAGATGACCTGGTGAAGCTGCGCGACGATCAGGGTGTAAACGTTTACCGTACGCCGGATTCGGTAATGGCAGCCCAGCTTGCAGCCTGGGATGTAGTTGTAGATCGTATTTCCAAGGAAGAGCCCTTCTTCGCCAAGGTAATTGAATCACAAAAGACATATGCCAAGAACGTGATGAATTACCTGAACCTGAACCAGCCTGACTACAAGCTGGCATACAAGCACTACTTCGGATAATCACCGAGCCTTCCCGCATCCGGAGCGTTGGTGCGGGAAGGTAACATCATCCGATATCTACGGAGAGCTGTGCGCTGAATCAGGCTGGTGGGTTCCACTGAACCCATGTCGGCATGGTAGGTGGCTCCCCGAAGTATAATTTATGCCTGGGGAGGCGAACCGTGATAACATTCATTCACGCCATTGAAAGTCTGAGCATCTGGGTCGGCCGCGCCTTTGGGTGGTGCATTCTGATCCTGACGTTCTCGGTGTCCTACGAAGTGTTCGTGCGTTATGTGCTCAACTCACCGACGGTCTGGGCATTCGACATGATGGTGCAGATGTACGGCGCCCTGTTCCTGATGGCCGGGCCTTATGCGCTTGCCCAGGACACCCATGTGCGCGGTGATGTCTTGTATCGCCTGCTGCCCGTCAAGACCCAGGCAACGCTGGATTTCATCCTCTACGTAGTGTTCTTCTTCCCCGGCATGCTGGCCCTGTTCTGGTTTGGCGCGGAAATCGCCAAGGACAGCTGGCGTTATCTTGAGGTCAGCTGGAACTCCCCTGCCCGCATCCAGATCTACTTCTTCAAGACACTCATTCCACTGGCCGGGTTCCTGATGATCATTCAGGGCATCGCGGAGATACTGCGCTGCTGGAAGGCAATGCGCGAAGGCGTCTGGCTGGAACGGCTTGAAGACGTGCGCGAGACCGAAGACCTGCTCGCCGCTGTGGACCCGGTTGCCGACAAATCCTGAACAATCCCTTTTTACTCGCGCTGTTGCCGCTGGAGTTCAATAGAAAATGACGAACCCTGAAGTCGCCATCCTCATGCTGTCCCTGTTCATCGTTCTGGTGCTGCTGGGCTTTCCAATCGCGTTTACCCTGATAGCCATGGGCGTTGGCTTTGGTTATTACGCCTATTACAAAGCCGATGCGATCAGCACGTTCGGCGACTTTTTCCAGAACCAGATTTTCTACCTGCTGAACCAGAACACCTATTCGGTGATGGAAAACGACACCCTGGTCGCCATACCGCTGTTCCTGTTCATGGGCTATGTGGTCGAACGCGCCAATATTGTCGGCAAGCTGTTCCACTCACTGCAGATGGCGGCCCGAAACCTGCCCGGCTCCATGGCCATTGCCGCCCTGATCACCTGTGCGGTGTTTTCCACTGCCACCGGCATTGTCGGCGCGGTTGTCACGCTGATGGGCCTGCTGGCATTTCCGGCCATGGCAAACGCCAATTACAACAAGGAATTTGCTTCCGGCGTCATCTGTGCCGGCGGCACGCTCGGCATTCTGATCCCGCCGTCCATCATGCTGATCGTGTATGCGGCAATCGCCGAACTGTCTCCGCTCAGGCTCTATGCGGCAGCGGTCTTCCCCGGACTCATGCTGGCCGGGTTCTACATTGTCTATGTGATCATCCGGGTCACCATCAATCCCAGCATTGCACCAAAACCGAAACTGGAAGACGTGCCGCCGGCCCGTGAGATTTACCTGAACCTGCTGGTTTCGTTCGTCCCGCTGACCGTGCTGATCATGCTGGTTCTGGGCTCCATTCTGGGTGGTCTGGCGACACCGGCTGAAGCTGCCGCCATGGGCTCACTCGGTGGCCTGGTACTGGCGCTGATCTACGGCGCGCTCAACTGGTCGATGGTCAAGCAATCGGTTTACCTCACCGCCAAGGCAACCGCCATGGTATGCTGGCTGTTTGTCGGTTCATGGACGTTTGCATCGGTGTTTTCATATCTCGGCGGCCACGACCTGATTGGCCAGTGGGTCGCCTCGTTCGATCTGGCGCCATGGCAGTTCCTGGTGATGGCACAGGCTATCATCTTCGTGTTGGGCTGGCCGCTGGAGTGGTCGGAAATCGTCATAATTTTCGTACCCATATTCCTGCCTCTGCTCGACCAGTTCGGCGTCAACCCCTACTTCTTCGCAATGCTGGTTGCGCTGAATCTGCAGACCTCTTTCCTGACCCCGCCCATGGCCATGTCGGCCTATTACCTCAAAGGGGTGCTCAAGGGCCAGATTGAGTTGATGCAGATTTTCCGGGGTATCATGCCTTATCTGGGCATCGTGATCTTCACCATGGTCCTGATGTACCAGTTTCCCGGCATCGCCCTGTGGTTCCCTGATTACCTGTTCGGCCCATACCAGAAATAAGACCTGAAAGGCCTGAAGCCAGCATATGTTGTGTCAACTGACAGCCAGTGAAGCCCGGCGGCAAATCGCCGACGGCCTGATCACCTCGCAGCAACTGGTTGAGGCCTGCCTGGACCGGATTGCTGAAACCGACTCAGGCATTGGCGCATGGGTGCATCTTGATGGCGATACCGCGCTGGCTCAGGCCCGCGACCTGGATGACCTGCGCCGCAAGGGCCGGACACTCGGGCCGCTGCATGGCATACCTGTGGGCTTGAAAGACATATTCGATGTCAAGGATATGCCGACCGAATGCGGCAGCCCCGCCCGCAAGGGCACAATCGCTGAAATCGATTGTCAGGTAACCGCAAAACTGCGCGAGGCAGGGGCGGTCATCATGGGCAAGACGGTCACCACCGAATTTGCCTTCCTCAACCCGGCCCATACCTCAAACCCGCACAATCACGCCCACACGCCCGGCGGCTCGTCCAGCGGGTCCGCCGCCGCCGTTGCCGCCGGTCATGTGCCACTGGCCATCGGCAGCCAGACAAACGGCTCAACCGTCAGGCCAGCCTCGTTCTGCGGCATTTTCGGATTCAAGCCCACCCGCGGGATGATTTCGCGCACCGGTGTGCTGCAAACCTCCGTCACTCTCGATCAGGTCGGCGTGTTCGGCCGCTCGCTGGCCGATGTCTCACTGCTGGCAGATGCACTATCCGGTTATGATCCACGCGATCCGGCAAGCCTGCCGCGTCCCCTGCCATCGGCCACAGCAGGCCTTGCCCGCCAGCCGCTGGTGGAGCCTGATCTGGTATGGCTGGACATGCCGTTCCACGACCGCCTCACCGACGAGGCGCGAAGCGGCCTCGACGACATCCTGGCTGCGCTGGGCGACCGGGTCGAACGTATTGAAGCACCGAAATCCGTCGCTGCCCTGGTGGATCATCAAAAAACCGTCCACGAGTATGAAATCGCACACCACCTGGCCGATGACTTCGACCGGCACTGGGATATGATCAGCGACACACTGAAACCCGTTGTGGAACGCGGCCGGGGATACTCGGACACGCAGTACGCTGAAGCGCTCGCAATGGTGGCCGGCGCGGAAGACTATTTCGAAGAGTTTTTCCACGACTATGACGGGATTATCGCACCGTCTGCTGCCGGAGAAGCGCCATTGAAAACCGACGGCACCGGCGATCCGGTATTCTGCACCGTCTGGACGACGGCAGGGCTGCCGGCCCTCAACCTGCCGTTACTGTCAGGTTTAGCCGGTTTGCCCATCGGCGTGCAGCTGATAGGCTCAGCCGAACAGGATGATCGCCTGATGACCACGGCGCAATGGTTGGTCAGTTCGTTGGCGGCAAGTGAATAAACAGCACCTGAGCGGGTGCGGCACGGAGTGAGACAAAAATGGACATGACGAATATCAAAAAAATCACCGGCCTGATCGGCCTGGGTCTCGTGTTCACTTTCATCCTCGGGCTGGCACACAGTATTTCAACCGGGTTTGCCGGGTTTTGGGGCGGCCTGCCGTTCTGGATAATTGCCATCTCGGTGCTTTCGATGGTGGCTTACGACTACTGGGACGAATGCATCCGCAAGCGTGACTGACGCTTACCTCATCCAATGAATTGAAACACCCATGTCCAAGCCAACGCTCTGGATCTCCAGAAAACTGTCCGACAACACACAAGCCCGTGCCGTGCGCGATTATGACGTCATCCTCAATCATGATGACGTGATTTCCAGCGCCGACGATATTGTCGCCATGAGCGCCAGGGCAGACGCGATCCTGCCGTGCCATTCGGAACTCTTTAGCGCCGATGTGGTGGCCAGACTGTCTGACCGCACAAAAATCATCGCCAATCATTCCGTCGGCGTGGACCATTGCGACCTTGCCGCGTTCAGGCAAAGAGGCATCGTCGTCACCAACACACCGGACGTGTTGTCTGATGCCACTGCCGAGATTGCCATGTTGCTGATGCTGGGCGCAGCGCGGCGGGCGCCGGAAGGCGATCAAATGGTGCGCTCGGGCAACTGGAGATCATGGAGCCCGTCCTTCATGGTCGGAACCCAGGTGTCCGGCAAGCGCGTCGGGATCATCGGTATGGGACGTGTCGGTCAGGTGATGGCGCAACGTTGCCGCGGCTTTGGCATGGAGGTGCATTACCACAATCGCGCGCGGCTCCCGGCCGAACTGGAACAAGGTGCGACCTATCATCCGACAATTGAGACCCTGCTGCCCGTATCGGACTTTGTGTCGCTGCACTGTCCCGCAACACCGGACACCACCGGCTTGATGAACGCCGAACGCCTCGCCTTGCTGCCTGCAGGCGCGATTGTCGTAAACACCGCGCGCGGTGCGCTGATCGTCGAGGACGATCTCGTGGCCGCCATCAGGTCAGGCCACATTGCAGCAGCCGGGCTGGATTGCTTCGTGACAGAGCCTGGCGGAAATCCTGCATTTGCAGATCATGACAACATTTTCATGCTACCGCACATCGGCAGCGCGACACGGGAGACCCGCGATGCCATGGGCTTCAGGGCGCTGGACAACCTGGATGCCTTCTTCGCCGGCAGGGAACCACGTGACCGGCTGGTGTAGGTGTCTCAGGGTCCGTCACCGTGGACCCTCGGGACAAGCCCGAGGGTGAAAATATTGAGATGAAGTAACGTTCAACGGTTGTTCGTGGGCGGAAAACGGCCCGAGCGAAGCGAGGACAAGCTGTTCGACCAGCAAAGAAGCGAGAACGGCCCGATATGCCGAATTGACGACCGGCATTATGAGGCCTGAAGCCCGCTACTTATCGAACTTGATACCGTTCAGTTCACCAATCACATCGGACATCATCGGCATGTGGCGCTCGCCGTCACCCTTGGCGACCGCCATGGCATAGGACTGTTTCACCGCCGGCGCGACAATGGCTGCCATGCCGGATGCCTCGATCATGTTGTTGAAATAGCGCTGGTCCTTGAGGCAGTTGCGGATGGCAAACTCGTGCGCCTTGGGATCGCGCCCGATAACCCACTTGCTCATGTTTTCGAAATTGCCGCAGTACATGCCGCCGGCCTTCACCACATCATAGAGCGTCTGCTGGTCAACACCGGTTTTGGTACACGCCGTATAGGCTTCCGCCCACACGGCAGAATATGACATGGCAATAAAGTTGTTGATCAGCTTGATCTTGTGCCCGTTGCCCAATGGGCCGACATGAATGATGTTTTCAGCCCATGTCTCGATCAGCGGGCGAAGCTCCTTAAGGGTCTTTGCATCAGAGCCGACGAAGGTGTTCAGGCGGCCTTCTTCAGCTTCCTTCGGTGTGCGCCCGAGCGGTGCATCGATCAGCTTGACGCCGATTGCCTTCAGCTCCGCTGCCAGTTCCAGTGTCGAGGTCGGGTCAGACGTTGACGTGTCAACCACAATGGTTCCCTTTGCAGCACCTGCGGCGATGCCGGACTTGCCGCGAACCAGCTCTTCAACCTGTGCCGATGACGAAACACAAAGAAAAATCACATCGCTTGCCTTGGCCAGTGCAGCAGCTGTCTTCGCTTCCGTCGCGCCGCGCTTGACCAGATCGGCAACCGGCTTGCGGTTCTTGTGCCCCATGATTGTCAGCTCATAGCCGGATTTGAGGATATTCTTGGCCATGCCGTGGCCCATCAGGCCGACGCCGATAAATCCAACGCGTGGTTTGGTGCTCATGATTGGGTTTCCTTTTGTTTGTCTGTTTGACTTGAAGATGAAGGTTGTTTCAGGAACGCAAATGCCCGTTCAACGATGGCGTCCGGTGGTTCGGCAATATCCAGCCTGATGGCCGTTTCGTCTGCTTCAGGCACCTGCAGTGTGGCAAGCTGGCTGTCCAGCAGGCCGGGCGGCATGAAATGCCCGCGGCGCTCGTTCATGCGGGCCTGCAACAAGGACTTGCTGCCGGTCAGGTACACCAGCTTCAGGTCCTGGCCTGCCGTCCGCAACCTGTTACGATAGCTGCGCTTGAGGGCCGAACACGATACCACTAGGCAGGGTGCGCGCGACAACAATTCGGCAGCCTTTGCTGCTATGGCATCAAGCCACGGTTCACGGTCATCATCGTCAAGCGGAATACCGGCGGCCATTTTATCCTTGTTGCTGGCAGGATGCAGCTCGTCACCTTCGACAAAGGCGGCATCAAGCCTCTCCGCCAGCTTTTGGCCGATTGTGGTCTTGCCACACCCGCATACACCCATCACGACAATGATCATGTTTCGGCCTCTTGCCAGGGCCCGTGAAATATCTCGCCGGTTTCCCGGTGCTTGAGACCGTGCGCACCAAACCTGTCGCGCTGCAACTGAACCAGGGCCGTCGGCAATTGATCCACCGCGCAGGAATCCAGATAGGCAAGACTTGCAGACAGCACCGGCACCGGTACGGCTGCCGTCGAGGCTGCAGCCACAGATTGCCGCAGTCCGTTGGAATGTTCCGATGCCATATCAAACAGGGCCGCAGGATCAGCAAACCTGTCAAGCATGGCCATGCGCAGAATCGAGCCCTGCCGCCACACTCTTGCAGCCTCTGTCAGCTGAATTTTCCAGTCATACTCCTGGCTTGCCACCGTGAGCAGGTGTGCACCCTGCGCCAGGGCCAGCGCCACGGCGCACACCAGCGCGTCATGCACGGCTTCGGTTGTGATCCCGGTATCTGTTCCCGGTCTGTTTTCGCGAAGAACCCTCAATACCTCATGGGATGAAACCTGGCGCATGGTGACCGCCGCCATGATCGACGGCACCGGCACACCAAGGTTGACGGCTTCACTGATGCACCATCCGCCGGTGCCCTTTTGCCCTGCGGCATCGTCTACCAGGTCGATCAGCAATGTTCCCGACAGTGCATCACTGGCCTGCAGCACTTCACCGGAAATCTCCATCAGGTATCCGGCCAGGGGGCCTCGGGACCAGATGTCCAGTTGCCTGCCGGCGGCAAAACTCGTCAGGCCGGCCAGTTCAAGCAATTGCCAGCTTTCGGCGATCGCCTGCATGATGGCGTACTCGATCCCGTTGTGAACCATTTTGACGAAGTGTCCCGCTCCGCCTTCGCCGAACCAGCCCAGACAGGGTTTTCCGTCATGCCGGGCTGCCACATTGGACAGCAGAGGTTCCAGCATGATGCGCATTTCAGCGGCGCATCCCAACATCATGGATGGCCCGCTACGCGCACCTTCGGAACCGCCGGATACACCAAGACCGGCAAAGTTGATGCCCTGCTCGCGGCACGCCAGAACATTCGTCTCAGTGTCCAGGTAGTTTGAATTGCCGCCATCAATGATGATGTCGCCTTTCTCCAGCAGCCTGATCAGTTGCTCCGTCAACTCAAACACCGGGCGGCCCGACTTGACCATCAGCAGGACAATGCTGGGAACCGGCAAACTGTTCACCAGTGCTTCCAGCGTGTCGCAAACCTCAATACCCTCAGCGCTCCAGTTGCGCGCCTGCGGCCACGGATCCCAGACAACGCATTGATGACCGGCATCGCGGAAGTTCAGCGCCAGGTTGCGCCCCATCACGCCCATGCCAATGATCGCCAGTTTCATGACGCCACCGCGCGCTTTACCGGCGCAGCATGGTTGGCCGCATTGAAGAATGCCGTTATGTGCCGCTCAAGTGCCACCGCGCAAGCCTCACTGTCTCTTGCCAGGGCGGCATCCAGTATTGCCTTGTGCTCTTCGATGATGCGCAGGCCCCTGAACCCCACGGCCCGGTACTCAAGCGCAACTACTTTTCTGAACTGGTCAAATGCTGCCTTGTGAAGTTTCTTGTGCAGTGTCGATCCGCAGCCGGAAACCAGCGCCTCGTGAAACTCCCAGTCACATTGGCGCCAGAGTTCATAATTTGTCACTGATCCGGATTTCATTTTGAACTCGATGTGCGCCAGACGGTGATGTGCCGCGACCAGGGCACTTTCCCAGTCCACGCCGCCATTGGCGATGGATTGCCGGGCACCGTCGGTTTCCAGCAGGATCCTGAACCGCGCCACTTCTTCCAGCCCCTCGCCTGACACCCCGGCGCTCAACATGCCATTCTGATCAAGTGCCGTTGATGCATGAGGGTCCAGTATGACAGCGCCGCAGTTCACCCGGACATCAACCAGCCCGAACACTTCCAGCGCGACAATCGCCTCGCGCACCGTGGCGCGCGATATCTGGAACTGTCGGGCAAGCTTGTGTTCCGATGGCAGCCGGTCACCAGGCTTCATGTCCTGCTCCGCCACGAAAGCCGCAATTTGGCGCGCCACGACCGCATAGAGGCGTTTTACCTCCGTGCTCTGAGCAAGTGATTGATATTGCTTGGATTGGTTCATATTGTCAGACAATTTCTGCTTAGACCAACTGCGCGCGTGCGCCAACCATGCCTGTAACATCGCGAGATTAGTTGGGTTGCTGCAGGAAAGCAATTATCGAAAAACCATCAGATTGTCTGACAATCTTATATTGCCAGTCCCTGATATGCGCCGTATCGTTGAGAACAAGAGGGAGCCGGCGGAACCGGTCAACTTCGGCGTTCAGGCATCAAAGATCTGAAATCACGCACAAACAGGATGGTCAGCCAGAGGGGCGGCCATACACACGGAGGAAATGCTTATGTTGATGAAAAATATACTTGCCGGCGTCGCTACGGCAGCTCTGCTGGCCACCGGTCTCAGTGCTGTTGCCAGCGCAGCAGAAACCAAACTGCGTATCCAGACGCACTACGCGCCTGAAACGCCATCAGGCAAGCTTGCCGCTCAATATGTCGACGACATTCAGAAAATGTCCAACGGCGAAATCCAGGTGGAAATGTTCTACTCGTCTTCCGTGGTGAAGTCGGTTGAAACCTTCGATGCGGCAGCAACAGGCATTCTTGATTGCGACATGACCGGCGGCTCTTACCAGACCGGCAAGAACCCGGCATTCCAGTTTGTCGGCGACATCATGGGCGGCTACGAAACCCCCTACCAGCAATTGTCCTGGCTGTATTATGGCGGCGGTCTTGATGCTGCGCAGAAGCTGTACAACAAGTTCGACATGGAGCTGATCGGCTGGTGGGTTTACGGGCAGGAGTCATTTGCGTCCGGCAAGCCGATCACCCAGGTATCCGACTTCAAGGACTGGAAATTCCGTTCGCCTCCCGGCATGGAAACCAAGATTTTTGAAAAGCTTGGCGCCAAGCCCATCGTGATGGACTTCACTGAAATCTTCACCGCGCTTGAATCCGGCATCATTGACGGAGCCGATGCGTCCGGTCTCGCCAACAATGTCGGCCTTGGTCTTTATGATATCGTGAAGTACGCAAACTATCCCGGCTTCCACTCCATGCCGTCAGATCACCTGGCCTGCAACAAGGCCAAGTTCGACGCCATGCCGGAACACCACCAGCGCATCATGAAGGTTACCATGGAAGCACTGGCGCTGCGCACTGCCCTGACATTTGAAAAGAAGAATGCCGAGGCAGCAGCAAGCCTGAGGGAAAAGGGCGTTACGCTGTCGCAGTGGGCACCGGAAGAACTTCAGAAATTCCGTGATGCAGCCCAGTCGACCTGGCCTGAGTTTGCAACCACGCCGGAAGCCAAGGATCTGGTTGAAGCGCACCTGAAATACCTGCGTCAACTCGGCCTGGCCAAGTAACCTGATACACCGCGGGGCGGCTCCTTTAAGGGGCCGCCTCAATTTCATCTTTCCAACCACCATTGCCAACCTGACGGCACTGGTGGTTCGAAAGGGGAAACTCGGGCGTTGATGGGAGCTTGAACACATGATCGAACATGAAAGATCAGGTCCGCTCGACCTGCTCACCTGGAGTTTCAGCCGCATAGCAATGTGGGCGCCGTTCTTCATCGTTCTCATCATTTTATACGAAGTGGTCATGCGCTACTTCTTTGCAGCCGCCACGCTGTGGGTGAACGAAATGTCGTTGTGGGTCGCTGGCGGCATTTACCTGTCTGCGGGCCTGTACGCCATGCAGCAACGCAGCCATATTCGTATCTTCATCATCTATGACATGGCACCATTATGGCTGCGCCGAACGTTTGATGTGCTGTCTACCGTCTGCGTCTCAGTCTTTGCATTTGCGGTTGTATGGGGCGGGTTCGGTGAATCCAAAGCCAAGTTCCTGCGCTGGGAAACATTCGGCACCGCCTACGACCCCCCAATCCCGGCAACCATCAAACCGCTGGTGCTGACAATGCTTCTGTTCCTGGCATTACAGGCAACATCCAACCTTATCCGGGACTGGCCTTCGGTTGCCTGGGTGCGCAAGTCTTTCGATGTGTTTGTAACCGTCCTGATTACCGGCCTGGCGCTCACGGCTGCATATAACCTTTTTATCGATCCGCCTGAAGGACATGTCGTGCCGCTGAAATGGCAGCTCGGCATAGCAGTTTTCCTGTTCATGTCGGTCGTCATTGTGATGGTCGGTCTGGTCCGGGATTTCAACAAAACACCGGTTCCCCACGTGGAGCTGGATGAAGTCGCCGAAGAAGCTGCTCAACTCAAAAAGGTGAACATGCCCGACGAGATATTATCGGGTAACCCGCCAAAGCCGAAAAACTAGGGGTCAGTACTTATGGATATCGGGACGATCTCACTGATTCTGCTGCTGGGCATGTTGTTCCTGCTGGCTATCGGCATGCCTTTGGGCTTTGCGTCGGGCTTCCTGGCCGTTGTGGTCATGGTGTTGAAATTTGAACCGACCTTGCTGACGGATCCATTCAGCTTCGGCTCCGGCATATTGACCAGCAATTTCGGCAGCGGGCCGATGAACATCCTGGCCCAGCGACTATATGGCATTACCACCAATTACGTGCTCGTCTCCGTACCGCTGTTCATTTTCATGGCAACACTGCTGGAGCGTTCCGGCATCGCCAAGGACATGTACTCGTGCCTCAGTCAGTGGATGTCACGCACCCGTGGCGGTATCGCCGTGGTGACCGCCATCATGGCAATTGTCATGGCTGCCATGTCCGGCATTATCGGCGGCGAAGTTGTCTTGCTCGGCCTGATTGCCCTGCCGCAAATGCTGCGCCTGGGCTACAACCAGAACCTCGCCATCGGCACCATCTGCGCATCAGGCTCGCTCGGCACCATGATCCCGCCATCCATCGTCCTGATCTTCTATGGCCTGATTACCGAAACCTCGATCCACGCGCTGTTCAAGGCGGCTTTCCTGCCCGGATTCATGCTGGCCGGGTGTTACATCATCTACATTCTGGTGCGCACCCGCATGAACCCGGAGCTGGCGCCATTGCCGGAGCCGTCGCCCGACGACATGACCGGCAAGGAAAAGGGGCTTTATGGCAGTTCGCTTCTGTTTCTGCTGG
>Ga0316194_10001823_pt1 | contig 14811 bp, 17 predicted proteins | sample CroRivsedime1_MG_FD_204936 | JGI IMG/M metagenome (GOLD analysis project Ga0316194, IMG submission 204936) | Coastal sediment microbial communities from Maine, United States - Cross River sediment 1 | ecosystem: Environmental > Aquatic > Marine > Coastal > Sediment | place: USA: Maine...
TTCCCCTTTTTCCGATCGAATGCGATGTCTTTGCCCTGGGCGACCAGTTCCGGGTCGGCATCGGCGTTGGCGAGATCGGGTATGGCGTAGCCGATCAAGGTAGCCGCAAGCGCGACTGCACCGGCTGTGCCGAACAGATTCCGCATATTTCTTTCCTCGCTTTGGTTTTCATGGCCGCGCAACTAATGGCTGCGAAGATACCCAACGGCCCGATGCGCTCCAGAATACCCGACTGCTTATAGCTGGCAAGGTCCTCAGGCGCACTTTCCCAGAGTAATGCATCCGTTCGGGCGTGCATCCTAATTCTGCTTTCAAGCCCATAAATATTATTAATCTGAGGTTCATGCCTCGTCTTCCGCCGCCCGATTGCGCAGGGTTTCCAGCTGCGCCTGCAGCCTGGAACGTTGATAAGGCGTGGCGTCGGCAGCGCTCAGAGCCAGTTCGGTCTGCTCGATGGCCTGGCGCACGTCGCCGCGCAGGGCGTAGTACTCCGCCATGCTGGCATGGCTCTCGGAAATCAAACCGGCCCCGCGCGCCGCGCGCGCGAACATAGCATAGGCGCCGGTTCTCAATATATTGGGTTGCAACTGCTCTCGAAGCAGATTCATGGCGCTCTTGTAGCGTCCGACCTCGATCAAAGCGGTGGCCTGACTCAGGGCGAGTGTGTAATCCCCTGGGTACAGCTTGGCCGCTTCCTGATAGCGTTCGAGTGCCAGGTCTGCCTGTCCGGACTGCAGATCGATTTCCGCGCTCAGAAGCAGGAACGGGAGGTACTCGGGGTGGGTTTGCAGCAGCCGGTCGGTCTCGGCCCTTGCGCCCGCCATGTTTCCGGCACGCAGTTGGCTGAGTGCCATTCCGTAGCGCTGCCCGGCTGAGTCCCGGTTGCTGCCGCTGTTGATTGCGCCCTCGAATCGTGTGGCCAGAGTGCTATGGGACTGGGTCGACAGAACCAGCGCCCGGGCTTGCGCCACATGGTAGTCGAGCGGGTCGGCGCGACGCTTGCCGCTGGCCCCGAGTTGAGCGATGCGGTCGCGGGTTTCCGAAATTCGACGGGTTTCCACCGGGTGCGTTCTCAGAAACTCGGGCACGTTGGTGCCGTAAGAGCGTGAAGCCTCGTAGAGTCGTTGGAAGAAATCGGGCAAGCCTTCGGGGTCATAGCCGGACTTGACCAGAAGATCGACGCCGACTCGATCCGCCTCGGACTCGTGACGTCGAGTGAAATTGATCTGGTGCTGCAGGTCGGCGGCCATCATGCCGCTTACAGCAGCGGCACCCGCGTCAGCGCCCCCTTGGCTCGCCAACAGTATGCCGGCCAGCATCGCTGCGGCCTTTGGCACTTTCAACCGTGTCTGGTCCTCAATGCCGCGGGCAATGTGCCGCTGAGTGACATGCGCGAGTTCGTGAGCCAGTACGCCGGCCAGTTCACTCTCGGTTCGGGTCGCGGTGAGCAATCCGGTATTGACCCCAATGTACCCACCCGGAAGCGCGAAGGCGTTGATCGACCGGTCGTTGACCAGGAAAAACACGTACCCGCCGGTGTCGCTGAACGCGTTGGTGGCCACCTGATGCCCCACCGACTCGATATACTGCTGGAGAATGGGATCCTCTATCACGATGCCGGAGTTGAGGAAGTTCTCGAATATGGCCCGGCCCAGGCGGTTCTCCTGACCAGCGCCCAGGATCTCACGGGACGAATCCCCCATTTCAGGCAGCGAAAACGTCTGACTCCCGGCGCCGAAGGGCACCGCAAACATCAACAGGGCCAGTAGTCGCGAAATCAATTTGGTATCCAATCAGTCGCTCATCATAGCTTTATGACCCCTCGCAGTGCCCCGGGTTCAATCGTCGGAACTGGCGGCGTCAGCTCCCGCCAAGCCGTAGGGACAATCTGTTTGCATCCACTACTTGCCGACGGAAGGGGAGGATGAGTAGGCCTCCACGAACTCACGCTCCGCCCAGAATTTTGGCTGTAGCAACGCGTCTGGCATGGTCAATTGCTTGGCCGGTGGGACCGGCGCCGACCGCACAATTTTCTGCACATCTTCATAGCGCAGCTTTTCCAACAGCCCACTATCCTGCGTGTTGCGCACAATCATAAACTCGTCGAACCGACGGTATACATAGACGTTCGCCGGCTGCAGCTTGCCCGATTTGCGCCGTACGGTGAGAGCATAGCGCGTGCTCTCTTCGAAATCCTCTTTAAGCATGGGACACCTCGGTTGTTTGAGCGAGTATGATTTGAATGCGCGATGGCGCCGACCTTGACAGTATAGAAGTATATCGCGATACACTAATGCGATAAACTTTCGGTGATAATTGCGGGGGTAGGGTACAGCCGCCAAACGCACCATGCCTATAACATATGGCTACATGCTGCAGTGCAACTTGAGCGCGATGCTACGTTAGCATATAAGGCATTTCTTAAATGCCTCATGGCTCTTTCTGGACAATCGAATAGGAGATGTGATCATGGCAAGCTTTGACGCCGAGCTCGACGCCTCTGGTCTGAACTGCCCCCTGCCGATTCTGAAAGCGAAGAAGGCGCTGGCCGGCATTGACTCCGGCCAGGTGCTGCACATCATTGCCACCGACCCGGGCGCCATCAAGGACTTTGAAGCCTTTGCCAAACAGACCGGCAACGATTTGCTGGAGTCCAAGGAAGAGGGCGGCAAGTTCTACTTTCTGCTCAAAAAATCCTGATCGATCAATCGGCAGGCAGCGTCTGCTGATCAGGGCAGAGCCACTGGAGTTGCATTATGTCGGATGAAAAGAAGCTCGCTATTATCGCGACCAAGGGCAGTCTGGATTGGGCTTACCCCCCGTTCATACTTGCGTCCACGGCCGCCGCCTTGGGCTATGAGACCCAGATTTTCTTTACCTTCTACGGACTCCAGCTGCTGAAGAAAGATCTGGATCTCAAGGTGACCTCGGTCGGCAACCCAGCCATGCCCATGCCGATGCCAGTGCCGGTTTTGATGCAAACTCTGCCCGGAATGCAGGGCATGATGACCTCGATGATGAAAAAGAAAATGAAATCGAAAGGGGTCGCCAGCGTCGACGAACTGCGCGAGTTGTGCATGGAGGCCGAGGTAAAGATGATCGCCTGTCAAATGACGGTCGACCTGTTTGATATGCCCACCAACGAGTTCATCGATGGCATTGAGTACGGCGGTGCCGCGACGTTCTTCGAGTTCGCGGGTGAGTCCGACATCTGCCTGTACATTTAGCGCATGTACGGAGAGCAGGGTGAACCGGTGACTGTGCCGCCATGTCACAGTCCTAGGCAGTGTTCCTGACGCGAGGGTAGGTTATGGCGAGCTATGCCGAAATGCAGCAGATTTTCGAAGATATTCGTGGGGATTTCCGCTACGACCATGAGTTGAACGGCTGCTTGAATTGTGGCATCTGCACGGCCACCTGTCCGTCGGCGCAATTCTACGACTATAGCCCCCGGGAAATCGTCCAACTGCTTTGGACCGAGAACGTGGAGCAAATCTACGACGCCATGCAGGAGAAGATCTGGGCCTGTGCCCAGTGCATGACCTGCGCCGCTCGCTGCCCGTTCAAAAACTCCCCGGGGGGGCTGGTCGCCATCATGCGTGAGGTAGCGATCAAGCATGAGATGCAATCGGCCAAGGATGTGCTCCGGCCTTTCGGACGGGTGATGCTCAAGCTGATCACCACAGGCAACCAGCTTTCACCCGACATGATCCAACCCGACCACTTCCCGGATTGGGGCCCCAACATTCAGAAGGTGGAGGGGGACCTCAAAGTGCTCCGCAAAGCGATTCCGATGCAGACGCTGCAAACCACAGACACGGCCTGGGAAATCTCGCTCAAGACCTCGGTGGAGATGTACACCATCTGGGAGATGACCGGCGTGCTGGATTCGCTCGCACTCATGGATGAGAACCTGTTCGATGTGATCGAGGACTTCATCGACGAGAAGAAGGAAGAGTACGACGATTGGTTGGAAGAACAGGAAGACGATTGAGGGCATCGGCCGAGCCAAACCAGACAGACCGACCGGACGTTCATCGGAGTAAAGCCATATGAGTTCCAAGGATCAAAAACCCGGGCATCACAACGTATCACCCGAGGGTGCGGGTGCCGGCACCATGAAACCCGGGTTCCACAATACCGATGGTCAGGGTGTGGCTGGTCACGGCTCGTTTTTCCAGGCCACTGACCTGTCCGCCGAGGACGCGGTGACCGCCACAGAGTGGGTCCGCAAGCATGTGGATCGCCGCACCGTGGACCTGGGCGATCGTATGGACGATGTGCGGGACCATATGTGGCAGTTGGAAAAGGAGGGCGAGATCATCGTTCACCGAATCAACGACGGCCATGATCCAAAGTCGGTCAGCACGCTGTTTGGTTGGGACAAGAAAGTACCGACGCGGCAGCTCTGGCACCATAAGTCCTGCGGTCAATGCGGCAACATTCCGGGCTACCCCACTTCGCTGCTGTGGTTCATGAACAAGTTTGGTTTTGAGCCGGGCAAGGACTATCTGGACGAGACCGATCAGACCTCCTGCACGGCTTGGAATTACCACGGTTCCGGTATCGGCAATGTCGAGTCACTGGCGGCGGTGTTTCTGCGTAATTTCCATCAGGCCTATGTCTCCGGTAACCGCTTTGGCTATGAGCCTGGCCATTTCTTCCCGCTGGTGCACTGCGGCACCTCGTTCGGCAATTACAAAGAGATTCGCAAGTACCTGATCGAGTCGGCGGAGCTGCGCGAGAAGGTCACCAAGATCCTGGGCAAACTGGGGCGACTGGTGGATGGCAAGCTGGTCATTCCCGAGGAGATTATCCACTACTCGGAATGGGTGCATGTGATGCGCGATCGCATCGCCTCGGAATTGCAGACGATAGATGTTTCCCACATCCGCACCACCACCCATGTGGCGTGTCATTATTACAAAATGGTGCATGAGGACGCGGTATACGATCCCACCGTGCTGGGCGGGAACCGGACGGCGATTATCACCTCTACTGCTCAGGCTTTGGGTGCCCAGGTTATCGACTACTCCACCTGGTATGACTGCTGCGGCTTCGGTTTTCGCCACATCATCTCCGAGCGGGAGTTCACGCGTTCCTTCACCATGGACCGGAAGATTCGCGTGGCGCGGGAAGAGGCCAAGGCCGACGTCATGTTGGCCAACGACACCGGATGCGTTACCACCATGGACAAAAACCAGTGGATTGGTCGCAGCCACGAGCAGAATTTCACCATGCCGATTATGGCAGAGGTCCAGTTCGCGGCTCTGGCTTGCGGTGCAGATCCGTTCAAGATCGTCCAACTCCAGTGGCACGCATCGCCCTGCGAGGAACTGGTGGAGCAGATGGGGATTTCCTGGGATGAGTCCAAGCTGCGGTTTCAGGCCTACCTCAAGGAGGTTGAAGCCGGGAACATCGAACATTTGTACAACCCGGAACTCGCTTACGGAGGAACCGCGTGATGCAGAGCACCGTTCTGGTGGTGGGTGGTGGTCCAGCCGGCCTGTCGGCGGCGGCCACCGTCAGTGCTTCGGGATTCAACGCCGTCGTGGTGGAGAAGGAAGACGTGCTGGGTGGGGCGCCCATCCTGTCGGGGTACGCCAAGCTGGTGCCCTCCGGCGAGTGGGCCAAGGACGCCATCGGGCGCATGGTCACCCGGGTCGTTGACGACGCCAACGTGAGCGTCCACACCGCTGCCAAGGTCACTCGGCTCGAGGGTGAGCCCGGCAATTTCAACGCCACGTTGAGCAACGGTGAAACCGTCAGCGCCGGCGCGATTGTACTCGGTACCGGCTTCACCCATTTCGATCCCATCAATAAGCCCGAGTGGGGCTTTGGCACCTTTGAAGACGTGCTCACCACCACGCAGATGGAACAGATGGTGGGCGCCGGCGAGATACGTTGCCCTTCAGATGGTCGAGTGCCGAAGCGGGTTGCGATTCTGCTCTGTGTCGGTTCCCGTGACCGTCAAATCGGTCGCGAATGGTGCTCGAAGATTTGCTGTACCGTGTCGTCCAACCTGGCGATGGAGATCAAGGAGCTGTCGCCCGAAACCGATGTGTTCATCTACTACATGGACATCCGGACCTTCGGATTGTACGAGGACAAGTTTTACTGGAAATCTCAGGAAGAGTTTAAGACCAAATATGTCAAGGCGCGCATCGCTGAGGTGACCGCATCCGGTGATGGCCGCTTGCTGGTAAAGGGTGAGGACACGCTGGTTAAGCGCCCCATCGTCATTCCCTTCGACCTTGTGGTTCACGCCATCGGCATGGACCCAAACGAAGACAATCCGGACATCTCCCGGGTGTTCGGAGTGGGGCTGGAAAAGCATGGATTCCTTGCCCGAGCCGAGCACTACACCAACAGTTGCGGCACGACCCGGCAGGGGATTTATTCCGCCGGCGCGGCGTATGGACCTGAAACTATAGACGACTCCATTTCCCAGGGACACACGGCGGGCGCCCGTGCCGTAGCGGATCTATATGCCTTGGTTCGCGAAGCAGGATAGGGGCGATGGGGGGGCAAACGAGCCGCCGAAGCGCCAACCACCCTATGACTCGGCCATCTTGGGCAGCAAGTTCGATCACCTCATCGAACACATGGGTGCCGGCTTGGGTGTGGAGCACTACATCGAATCGCTGGCGGCCAAGCAGACGTTGTTCGAGGATCTGATCGGCGGTACAGAGGCTGCCCGGCTGGATCAGGACGCATGCATGGCGATGTTTGAGCACATGTTTACGGCCCGTCGCAAGTTTGCCGGTCCGTTTATGAGCATGGCTTTGGAAGAAAGGCAGGGTTTACTCAAAGCCCTGTTGGATGAGGACACCGATTCTTTGGAGCGGATCCGGGCTTTTGCTGAGGCTGCGCCCACCGGCGGTGATCGCAAGATCAAACGCGCTGCCTGGGATTTTGCGGCGGAGTGCCTGCATTTCCGAGCGCCGGAACGCTGTCCGCTGATGACCCGGTGGATCTGGGACACGGCCACCGAAGCGGGTGCATTGCGGGAGTTGATTCGGGGTTCCGATGGATTGCGCGAAGTGCCGCTGGGTGGAGACACCGGCACCTATGAACAAGCCAGGGATTGGATCGCGGATCAGCTGGCCGAGCGTGGCTACTACCGTGAGATTCCGTTTCTGATAGACCTGACGCTGGCCCAGGCTTACTCGGACTACATGCAGGCTATGTCGTTCAACGCCGGCATGGTGACCGGGGAACTCGGCGCCAAGGCAGATCCGCTGGAGTTTGTGGTCAAGCTATTGGGGATCGAGCCCGCCCGGCGCGGTGGGCGATCCAGGGTCAGACGTAACCCGAAGGGCCACTGATGCGGCGCAAGAACAGACAAATTTGGAGACCCACTGATGGCGATTCATGAGAAGTCGTTGATCGAGCCGGAGCGTCTGCTGGAGTCCGATGACCTGGTCGTGGACGGGGTGGATGTTTCGGGCCACTGGAACACCATGATCACACCGCGCACGCTGCGTGATTACGACGAGCATTTCGAGAAGACGATCCAGGCCTACGGTGGCGGCGAGTACGTGCATCGCTGCTGGCAATGTGGGTCGTGCACCAACGCCTGCACCATGTACGCGCAGAATACCCAGTTTAATCCGCGCTACTGGATTTACCTGACGCGGTTGGGCCTCAAGGAAGAGTTGATCAAGGACAAAGACATCATCTGGCAGTGCGTGTCCTGCAATAAGTGCACGAACATCTGCCCCAAGGATGTGCGGCCCGAGGGCGTGATGAAGGCGCTGGCACACTGGATGGAGGACCAGGGAATCACCGATAAATCACCCTCCACCCACTTCGACGAAGAGTTCGCCGATCAGATTTTCAAGACTGGCCGGATCGAAGACAGCCACGTGTTGATGCATTTTTTCAAGAAGACCGGTCAGCCGCTGATGCAGGGATGGTTGGTGGAGTTCGGCAAACGCATGACCAAGGGCCTGCCCATCGCTCAAATGCTGCGGATGGGCCTCAACATGCTGTTTCCGCCCAAGACCAAATCCTGGGGCCGGACCGGCGAGGTACTGCAGCAGTACGTTCGCGAACAGAAGGAGGCCGCTCATGGCTAAGGTTGCCTACTATCCGGGTTGTGCCCTGGAAGGGTCCGGTGGCCCGTACGACAAGTCCACCCGCGCCCTGGTGAATGCGCTGGATCTGGAGATGGAAAACCTGCGGGACTACAACTGTTGCGGGGCCATGGAAGTGAAGAATGTTCACCCCATGCTGCAGACCTACCTGTCGGCCCGCAACCTGGCCATCGCGACCGAACAGATGGGCTTGGACACGGTCATGGCACCGTGTAATGGCTGCTACCACAATCTGAAGAAAGCCGAGTTTGAACTGGCAACGTCTGACGATGCCTTGAGCACAGTGCAGGAGCTGGCGCGCAAGGCGGATGATCCGGTCTACACCGGCAACGTGCGCACCCTGCATGTGCTGGAATGGCTGATGGAGGAGTTGGGTCCGGCGGGTATCAGGGAGCGCATGACCAAACAATTGAACGGCCTCAAGGTGGCCAACTACTACGGCTGTATGTACACACGGCCTCGGCAGATTTTTCCGGAGAAAGACCAGGGCCCCGATTCGGAATCCACATATAAGCCGCACTTCATGGACGATCTGCTGGCATCGGCCGGGGCGGTCAATACGGATTTCGCGTTAAAGACGGCTTGTTGCGGCGGTGCCCACACCCTGTCGGACGCCGACACGTCCACCCAGTTGGTATTGAACCTGTTGCAGTCAGCGGAGGAGAGCGGCGCGGAGGTGATCGCCACCGAATGCCCGACCTGTCATTCCGGGCTGGAGATGCACCAGGTGCGTGCGGAAACCGAGTTTGGTATCCGTACCACGCCGAAGATTATCTACTTTACCCAACTTCTGGGCTTGGCCATGGGTTTATCGCCACGCAAGCTCGGAATCCACGAGAACGTCAGCGATTCAATCGGCTTGTTGAAGGAAAAGCACATCATCTGATGGGTGAGGTCAGACCGTCCGAACATTATCGGCGCAACCACCGGGGTCCGCATGCAGGCATGCAATGGCTGTGAGTTCATCGGTACGCTGCACTATGACCCCGAATTCCAGATCTGGGTGCGGCGGGAGCAGGGCGGCACGCTGACCGTTGGCATGACGGACATCTCCCAGACCGTGGCCGGCAAGATTCTTCATGTTCGGGTCCGTCGTCCCGGCACCCGACGTCCGGCGGGTAAACCCGTTGCCACAGTGGAAAGCGGGAAATGGGCGGGACCGGTCCCCAATTTCTTCGATTGCGTCATCGTCGAGGGCAACCCGGCGGTGCTGGCCGATCCGGCTCTGCTCAACGCCGACCCCTACGGAGCCTGGATCTCCCGGGTCGAACCGACCGGGGGCGCCGACCTGGCGCTGGCCGATTTCCTCACCGGTGACGCAGCGTTCGTGGGCTATTGCGAGCGCGTGCGCAATGAAGACATCCAGTGTGAGCGCAGGACCGAATAGGGTATGGAGCCGGATGTCTACCTTGACGATGAGGACGAGCAAACCGTCGTGTTTGTCGTGACCAGCGGACCGAGCACGCCACAGCGCTGCGCGACGCCCTTTTATCTTGGGGCCTTGCTGGCGTCCATGGACGCGGAGGTGCACATTTTCTTCACCATGGAGGGCGTCAATCTCATGCGGGTGGGGGTCGCCGAAGCGCTGGTGGCCATGGAAGGTGGCAAGACGATAATAGGGTTTATACGGGATGCCAAGCGCGCCGGGGTCGTCCTGCATGTGTGCCGCCCGGCGCTTCCAGGCTACGAACTGGAAGAAGATGCGCTGATTGATGAGGTGGATCACGTATCCGGCGCCGGAGTTTTGGCAGACTTGATCTTGAGTTGCGATAAGGTTGTTTCGTTCTAAGCGTCTGCGCGGTAGAAATGAATGAGGCGAGGTGCTGTCCAGTTCGAGAACGATTTCGGGATGGTCCGAGAAGCATAGCCGTCGCTATGTGACCAGGAGGATCGCGGAATCGGGCCGAAAGGGCGGTGCCGCAGACCGTTCCCTTTACTATCGCGCAGGCGCCAGGCAGCGTGCCTTGGGCAGGGGTGTTTCAAATCAGGCCAAGGGCGCATGGGGGTTCGTTGGTTGGCTGTGGGCGACCGGCGGGGAGTTTGTCTTGAGTTCTGGAGGAGCGCGTCAATGGCTGACGTACGGGGTTGCGACGTACCTGAAGACCTGATCTACAACGTGGAAAACAATGTGTGGGCGCGGAGGGAGGATGACGGTGCCGTGACCGTGGGTCTGACCTCATACGCCTGTTCGTTGGCGGGGCAGATCGTGTCCTACACACCGAAAAAAGTCGGCAAGTCGGTCAAGCAGGATAAATCCTGCGCCACCGTCGAGTCGGGCAAATGGGTTGGTCCGGCCAAGGTGCCGGTTGCCGGTGAAGTGACCGCAGTCAATGAGGCGGTCTCCGGCAATCCCGGTTTGATCAACGAGGACCCCTATGGCGAGGGTTGGTTGGTGAAGCTGCAGCCCTCGGATTGGGATGGCGAGTCGGGGGCGCTCAAGACCGGAGCCGACGCCCTGGCTGCGTTCGAGGCGAAAATGGACGCCGAGGGTTTCGAAGGCTGTTGAACGAGCCTGGACGGGTCAGCGGATCCCCCGGGTCCGCTGGTCGTGAGTCCGTCGGAGTCGTATGGCCCGCATCTGGCTGGTTGCCGGTGAGATGGCGAGAATCCTTTAACGATACCGCCCGTGGGTGCGGTTTTACTGTGCCCGCGTGGCTCGGTGCAGGTGGTGATTGGCATGCGGCAGTGGATTGATACGCTGGGACGGGTAGAGGCCTTGGAAGACGTCAGTTTTGATCGGGATCTGGTGGGCCAAATGGAGACGCGCTGGAGCCGATCGGGGGCGGACGCTTCGACCAGAATCCACTTCTACACGCCCACCTTCAAGAGCTTCCAGAGTTCGGAACTGCGTGACTGCGGTAAAAGCGCCTGGCCGGCGGTGTCCATCACCGGGAGTGATTGCAAACTGCAGTGTGATCACTGCAAGGCGAAAATACTTGAGCCGATGCTGCCGGCGCGGACACCGGAGGCGCTCTGGCGGGTGGTCAACGAGGTGATTGAGCAGGGAGGGCAGGGGATGCTGATCACCGGCGGTTCCAATCACCGCAACGAAGTGGAGTACGACGCGTACTACCCGGTCATCCGCCGGGTGAAGGATGACCACCCCGATTTTCGCATCGCCATGCACACCGCCCTGGTGACCGATGACATGGCCCGCAGCATGGAACAGTCCGGTGTCGATGCAGCCATGATGGACGTGATCGGGGCCCAGGACACCATTACCCAGGTCTATCATCTGCGGCGATCGGTGGACGATTTTGAGGCGACCCTGGAATCCCTGGTCAAAACCAGCATGAAGGTCGTGCCCCATATCGTCATCGGCCTGCACTATGGACAGCTTCTGGGCGAGTGGAATGCCCTCAGCATGCTTGGCCGTCACCTGCCCGATGCGGTGGTACTGGTGGTGGTGATGCCATTCTATGCGCCCGAAAACCGTCCGTTTGTCACGCCTGACTCCGATGCGGTCGGCGGCTTTTTTATGGATGCGCGGGAGGCTTTGCCGGACACCCCTCTGCTGTTGGGCTGTGCCAGGCCGCCGGGCATCAGCAAGATGCAAATCGACGCCTATGCCGTGTTGGCGGGCTTGAACGGTATCGCCCACCCGTCCGACGGGGTGGTTGAACTGGCGGCCCGCTTGGACCGGCAGGTCAAGGTCACGCCGGCCTGCTGCTCCATTGCGGTGGGAGAGGAGGTTATGGCGCTGGAGGATGATGGGGGGGTGCTGGTGGATCTTGAACGTGTTCTGGAGCACGAGCGCCGGCAAGGTGGCCGTGTTCCGACCAAAAGCCTGGGTGGCATTCCCGTGGTTGCCGCCGTCAACGATCCGCTGTCCAGCTCTTCCAAAGGCGCCTTTTGCCCGTGAAGGCACGAGACCCGGTTCAATGGCGAGTGCTGGATACCGGCTTGAGACGGGCGGCGGAGAATTTCGCCATCGACCGGGCGTTGCTCGAGTCCCATCAGGCCGGCACGTCACCGCATACGCTGCGCTTCCTGCGTTTCCAAGCTTCGGCGCTTCTGGGGTTTCATCAGAACGTTGAGCAGGAGCTCAATCTCGACTACATCCGAGCCCACGATATCGAGATCCAACGGCGACTGACCGGGGGCGGCGCCATTTACTTCGCGCCTGAGCATCTGGGTTGGGAACTGTTTCTGGACAAAGCGGTGCTGGGTACCGCCGACATGACCACCATCGCCCGACGCATCTGTGAGGCCGCTGCCGCCGGTTTGAGCAGCCTGGGGGTCGATGCCCGCTTTCGACCGCGTAACGACATCGAGGTGGAAGGACGGAAGATATCGGGCACCGGTGGCGCGTTCGACGGCGATTCCATACTTTATCAGGGTACCGTGCTGGTGGCGTTCGACGTTGAGCGGATGCTGCGCGTGCTGAGGATTCCGGCGGAGAAGCTGTCGGATAAGGCCATCGCCTCCGCCCGCGAGCGGGTCGTGAGTCTGCAGGATCTGCTCGGATCTCCGCCACCGCTGGATACCGTCAGACAGGCACTTGCGAACGCCTTTGGCGAGGCTTTCGGCGCTCGGTATGAAGTTGCATCGGAACTCAATTCGGCGGAACAAGCCCTGTATGTCGAGGCGCTGGCAGAAATCGACTGCGACGACTGGGTCTATCAACGCGATCGACCGGTCACCGAGGCGCCGATGCGTGAAGCGATCCACCGGTGCAGAGGTGGCACCCTGCGCTGTGGGGTGGTGCTTGACCAGCCTCGGCAACGGTTGAACCAGGTGTGGATCACCGGGGATTTTTTCGCCGCACCCGGACGTGTGGTGGTGGATCTGGAAAGCGCATTGCGAAACACGGCGCTGGCCGAGTTGGAGCGCAATGTCAGTCGCTTTTTCGATCAGTACCCGGTGCAGATGTTGATGCTTGAACCTGCTGACCTGGTTGCCGCGATCCGGTCGGCGGTTGCCTCGGCACCGGAGCAGGTCCATGGCTGAAGCACAGCGCCGCCGTGAGGTGGACCTGCTGATCGTCGGCCTGGGACCCGGTGGCGGCAGTGCGGCCGCCAGTGCGGCAGCGGCCGGCCTGAGCGTTGTTGGGATCGATCGCAAGCAGCAGTTGGGCAGCCCGGTTCAGTGCGCGGAGTTCATTCCCAACCCCATGGGGGGATATGCCCGTGAGGACGGGGTCCTGGTTCAGCGGATCAACGGTATGCAAACCGAGTTGCCCTCCCATGCGCGCGTAGCCACCGAGTTTCCCGGTCTGATGATAGACCGGGCCCGCTTTGATCAGGCCATCGCGGCTCGAGCCCGGCAGGCCGGCGCCGAGCTGTGGAGCGGCGCCGGCCTGGTGAACCTGGACCCGGCGCGCAATCAGGCCCAGATAAGGCGCCGGAACGGCGGCCTGGAAAGCATTGCCTATCGGCTGTTGATCGCTGCCGACGGACCCGGTTCATCGGTTGCGGAGAAACTTGGTTTGACACCCCTGGAGACGGTCAACACCCGGCAATATACGGTACCGTTGCGGTTGCCCTACGGCGACACCGATGTATTCCTGTCCGATGACTACCCCGGCGGCTATGGCTGGCTGTTTCCCAAGGGAGAGGTCGCCAATCTCGGACTGGGCGCTGATCGCCGCTACGACCGTGATCTGAAAGGCCCCCTGGATCGACTGCACGCCAGCATGGTGGAGCGCGGCATTGTCGGCCGACGCATTCTAGGTCGCACCGGCGGATTGATTCCCGTGGGCGGTTTGCGTTCGCAACTCCATTGGGGCGCGGCGGTGTTTGTGGGGGACGCGGCCGGCTTGACCCATCCCATTACGGGCGCGGGAATCCACGCTGCCGTGGTGTCCGGTGAGGCTGCCGGTGCGGCGGCGCGGGCCTGGTTGGGCGGTGACCATGCGGCCCTGGATGATTACGAAGAAGACATGCGTGACCAGTTTCAGGTTGCGCTGGATCGCGCGGTGGCGCGGCGCCTTGAGTTGGCCGCCGTGTGGCGGACATCGATGGCCGGTTCTGATGCAGCAATGCGGCGGGGCTGGATCGCATTCGACGAGTACTTTGCCTGAGGTCGGCCCAGTCACGCCGGCAGGAAACGGGATATCAGGAGTATGCACCCATGAGTGTCAGGGCTGATTCGGTAACTGAAGCGCCGGTAACCTTCTACCGGCCTGACTATCACATCCAGACACCGGATATGCGGTCACCGGAGTACGTGCAGCTGTCCACTGCGGCCGCCATCACCCTGGGCTTGGTGCCGGGGACCATGCACCGCACCGCCTGCACCCATTGTCTGAACCTTCTGGTGACGTACCCGGAGGGTTGCCGGGCCAACTGCAGCTACTGCGGTCTGGCGCGTCATCGTGAAGAATCACGCGACTATGCGGACCGCAATTTCATCCGCGTGGATTGGCCCACCGTTCACTACGACGACGTCATCGCGAGGGTCCGAAGCGGGGATGACCGGGGTCAGTTCGAGCGCATGTGCATCTCCATGATCACCCATCCCAACTCGGACCATGACACCTTTGTGCTGCTGCGTAAGTGGGTGGATCAGGTCGCGCATATACCGGTTTCCATTCTGTCCAATCCGACCACGCTGAATCGCGACGACATCCTGCGGCTGCGGGACGAAGGTGCGGACATTTTCACCGTTGCGGTGGATGCGGTCACACCGGAGATCTTCGAGCGTACCCGGGGCAAGACCGTGGACAGCCCCCACACCTGGCGCAAGTATTGGCAGGCCATCGAGTGGGCGG
>Ga0316194_10001824_pt1 | contig 14809 bp, 14 predicted proteins | sample CroRivsedime1_MG_FD_204936 | JGI IMG/M metagenome (GOLD analysis project Ga0316194, IMG submission 204936) | Coastal sediment microbial communities from Maine, United States - Cross River sediment 1 | ecosystem: Environmental > Aquatic > Marine > Coastal > Sediment | place: USA: Maine...
ACTCGTTGCTGCCCTTCTCGTAGGGGTTGTTCTTGTGAGCAGACTCGTGCTTATCCATATCGGCTGCCGCGTTGTCATAACCGGTATGATAGCCTTTCTTGAAACAACTTCTTTGATGTGTGTTTGACAGGTGCGCGTGATCCATGCGTTTCTTTTCATGATCACCTTTATTCTTCTTTGCATCTTTGCGTCCGGCGTCAACACCACTTTCATAAACATGTACAAGCTTGTCATTCTTGACGCAATCCAGCGCGAAAGCTGGTACAGCCACGAACATTGATGATGATGCAAGCAGTGCGGCTGCATATACGGTACGTTTTATCATTGACAGTGATCCTCTTTTTGTTGATTGTGAGTTGGTTGATGTTCAGCTCGGTATTATCAGTGTGCCTAGTATACGGGGCTAGTAATCGCCCGTCGACACGCAATAATACCAAAGCCGGCCAGCGTCATCGACGGGTAATTCTGTGTGGCATGGGACACCCGGTGATATATTTTTGCTAATTCAACCGGCTAAGAAAAATGAGACCCAAGAGGCAGGCCGCGCTTCGGGGCCTGTGAAGTGGATGCTGCGAGGTCGCGTGGAATAGCCGTCTAGCAACCAGCCCGTAAACGACCGCTTACAGTGGGAAGTTGCCATTCCCTGGCTGCATCTGGAAGTCAGGAATGCCGCATAAGTTGCCGTTCACGCCCAGCAATCTGTACTCACACTTTCCCTCGGCCACAAACGGTCATTCAGGAATAATAAATATAAAGAACCGCAGGATGACTAGTTTTTATGATGTCTCATATCTGGCCATCCTGAATTATTGTCAACCCACCTTAAACTCAACAAATACCAGAAAGTAATAGGAACCATCATCGCAAACCAGCTCCAGTCTTCTATTAGGAATATTTTAACAACCCAATCCTGGTTTGGGAAAAACAGGAGCCAAGGAATGCAATAGATGGAAAACACTACGCAGGCCAAAATCAGCAACAATGCTCCCTTTCTCGTTGTGATACTCGAAAATGCAAGAAAAACCCATATGGGCATATTTTTTGTCCTTTCCATTTTCTCTAGTTTCCTGATTCAGCCAGAAGACCTTTAACCTCACATGAAAACGGCCCCGGAGGGCCGTCTCTGTTCATACTCTCTATGGAACGATTAAGCCGCTTTCTTGCGTCTTGCTACGCCGATCAGACCAAGCAAGCCAGAACCGAAGAGCCACACTGCAGCCGGTACCGGTACCGCGCTGACATTGCCATTGTGAACAGCCCAGGCCCAGCGGTCTCGTGTCGCAAGGTCGGTGCCTTGGGTGCCGGCGAACCCAGCACCGGCGAAGTCGAAGAACCACGCTGTTTGAGGAATACCACCAATGGCGAACGGGTTATCGGTCCAGTAGAGGTTGATTATATTGTCAGGAAGGAGGTTCGGAAACAGGTCTCGATTCGCGTTACCACTCACGCCAATTGATGTGCCTAAGGTGCCGCCGAGGTTGTTGTAGAACATATATCCCAGTTCGTTATCCCGGCATGCAACTTCGCCAGCGCTAGAGCAATCGACGGGGGTGGTAACTGCACCACCTGGGCCCGCCAAGACACTGGCTAGCGGCAGCCGCCAGCCACTGACCCCCCCCAGCGTCAGTCCCGCTGCGTAGGTTTTCGCCTCATTCCACGTTATTCCGCCATCGGGCCCGTGTGGCTGCGCCCAGGTAATATCCAGCACGGTGTCATAAATCAACCCGCCGCCGTTGTCGACCAGGGCAGCATGGGATGGTACTGCTGCGAAGCTAAAGACACTGGCGCACACAACGCCCAACAGTCGTGAACTCTTAATCATTGGAACTCCTTAAATCGGGTAGTTGTTGATAATCCCTGAGGCCCGCCAGCACGTTGCCGGCACGATTGTTACCCCGGGGTTCGATGTTTCTGCTAGCAATAATCACTCCAACAAATCAGCAGGGGGGGGTAAGCATCTGATATTTTTGGGATTTTAGGTTGTCTACCGATAGCCCGGGCAAGCACAGGCGGCCAATCTGTAAGTAATCTGTAAGTAATCTGTAAGCATTGTCGACAAGCGTATTAGGGGAACTACGTAACATAAAAATAAAATTCCATTCCGAGCAGTGAGTTAGAGTGATTGGTAAGGATGGAACGGGGATGCAAGGTATTCCGACAACCTTTGCAGAAATTTCCTGAAACACAATACTCCAGACATCCTGCTCTGGGTCAACTTAGCTGGCCCGGGAACGGCAGCTTCCAGTACTTTCAAGACATAGCCCGACTCATGGAGAACGGCAAGTTAGGGCCCCATTCCGGACTTTTAGTGATCCCTTATATTAGCCATCACTAAACGGAAGGTTTTGCTAAGGGTTGTAAGATGCCTGCCCCCAGCCGCAGGCCTGACAGCCTACACGAGAACTCAACGGGCAGGCGTCTTACAAGCCTTAACAGTTGCTGCCGATCAGGAAACCCGAAACGGCGAGATGTTCCGTAACCGGGAACGGCAACTTTCACCCTGAACTCGGACGTACATTTAACGGACACCTGCATGACTGTCGTATACTGCAAACATGAACTCCCCTGGTCCAATCCCTGCTGCAAACGATCCGAATGGTGCGTGGGTGATACGCATCGAGGCGCACATTAGAGGACTGGCTCCCGTGGTTGTTTTTGTGATCGTCTTCTGCTGGCTTCTCTAGCCTTTTTCAGATCGCTATCTGCTCTTCATCCCGGGCTTCCCCCGAAGGGGGAAGGGATTCACTCAAGTTACGTCGGGTGATATTCCACCTTCAGTCTCGCGGCCGTATTGAGTCCTGGTTTACCGACCCGCCGAAGGTATCCTGTATAGCCCTGACATTCTCATCCTGCAATATTGACTGTTCTGCCTGCTGTTGCCGCTCGTGCTGCTGCCGTGTCCGCTGCCCGGCAGGGGTCTCGTGCTCCAGCTTGTCTTCCCTGGCAATCCTGAGCGTTACTTTCCGCTGGTAATATTCACACAATGCCGCTTCCAGTTGCTCCACACGTGCCTTGCCCAGCAGATGCGTGTGTGCCGGATCCAGCGACAGCTTGACTACATCCTCCTCCAGCCCATGGAACACGCAATTCAATGACATTTCGCGCGCCATGCCCTTCAATGACAGCGTGTCGATAATACCGGCCCATTCACCGGTGCTTGCTCCAGCAGTTGCACTCCCCGTGCTGTTAGAGCCTGCCGGCGCCGTCATTGCCGACCTGGCTGATGTTTTTTGTACCACAGTTGTGGCCGGCTGTTGCCTTCTTTGCGGCGGCGCGTTCACAGGGATGCTGTCCTGAACCTGTGTCGCCGGACGAAATACCAGCATGCGCAACATCACCATCTCAAAACCGCCACGCGGCTCCGGTGACAACGGCAAATCACGACGGCCAATCAAACCGATCTGGTAGTACAGTTGTACGTCTTCAGCCGATAATTTTCCCGCCAGTGCCAGCACGGCATCGCGATCGCCAAAGCTGTCATCAATAGCATCCGGCAGTGTCCGGGCAATGGCGACACGCTGCAAGACCGAAACAACATCTGCCAGCAGCGCAGTGTAATCAGGTGCAAAGGCGTCCGCCTTGCCAATCTCTTCCAGCAGTAATGCGGCATCACCCTCCGCCAGGGCATCCAGCAGTCGATAGATCACATCCCGGTCGATGGTACCAAGCATGGCACGGACTTCGTCCTCCCTGAGGCTCCCGCCACCAAAGGCGATCGCCTGGTCAAGCAGGCTCAGGGCATCCCGCATACTGCCGTTGGCCGCAAATGCCAGCTGGCGAACAGCACCGTCTTCCGAACTCACCTGCTCCTGTTCCAGGATGGAATCGATCTGACCGGTAATTTGCGGCAGGGTCAGGCTTTTCAGATTAAACTGCAGGCAGCGTGACAGAATCGTCACCGGCAGACGTTGCGGGTCGGTCGTCGCCAGCAGAAACTTCACATGGGGAGGCGGTTCTTCCAGCGTCTTCAACAGGGCATTGAAACTGTGCCCCGAAAGCATGTGCACCTCGTCAATCAGGTAAACCTTGTAGCGCCCGCGTGTCGGTGCATATTGCACGTTCTCCAGCAATTCACGGGTATCCTCCACCTTGGTACGGGAAGCGGCATCGACCTCAATCAGGTCAATGAAGCGGCCTTCATTGATTTCCTCGCAGGCACTGCACTTCCCGCAGGGGCTGGAGCCGACCCCTTCCTCACAATTCAGGGACTTGGCAAAGATCCGCGCAATGGTGGTCTTGCCAACACCCCGGGTCCCGGTGAACAGGTAGGCATGATGCAGCCGGTCGTTATCAAGCGCATTGATCAGGGCACGCTGCACATGATCCTGCCCGACCAGCTCGGTAAAATTCCGGGGGCGCCATTTGCGCGCAAGAACCTGATAACTCATTGATTGGATTACCCTGTTAGATAGCCACTGGGATTGAAATCAGGGTTTTAAATGGAGGTGACCTGTACCAGCCACACCCCGGCGCCCGAATCCACTGCTGCCGCTGCTCCCTTCCGGGCCTGACGGGGTTCACAGCTTATCGTCGCGGGGGAACCGGCACAAGCCACCATAAACGTTAAGGCTGTGCATTATAGAGTGAGTTGCACACTTTTTTAAACTCAATTGTTTGCAGCAGGCCACAATGATCGGCAGGTGGATTGCTGGCATTTCCGCTTGAATATTAATGCGATCTCCGCCGGGCTTGCTACAATCGGACAAAATATCATGGCCCAGCACCATGACCAACAAGCGGCTAACGGCATAAGAACAGGGGGAAGACACGATGGACACATCAAGAGATGCCTACTGGAAGGCAAACATACGGCTGGTAACCGGCTGCCTGATTATCTGGTTCAGCGTGTCGTTTGGCTGCGGCATCCTGCTGGTGGACTTTTTCAATCAGTTCCGGATCGGCGGCTATAAACTCGGCTTCTGGTTCGCACAGCAGGGCTCCATTTTTACCTTTCTGGTCCTGATCTTCTATTACGCCATCCACATGAACACGCTCGACCGCAAGTACGGCGTCCGCGAAGACTGAGGCGGGAGCACCCATGGACCTGCAAACACTCACCTACATCACCATTGGCCTGAGCTTCGTTCTGTACATCGGCATTGCCATCTGGTCCCGCGCATCCAGCACCGGTGATTTCTATGTTGCCGGCAAGCATGTCCACCCGGTGGCCAACGGCATGGCCACGGCGGCCGACTGGATGTCTGCGGCCTCGTTTATTTCCATGGCCGGCCTGATCAGCTTCCTCGGTTACGAGGGCGGCATGTACCTGATGGGCTGGACCGGCGGCTACGTGTTACTGGCCATGCTGCTGGCCCCCTACCTGCGCAAATTCGGCAAATTCACCGTTCCGGAGTTCATCGGAGACCGTTATTACTCGCAACTGGCACGCGTGGTGGCCGTTATCTGCCTGATCTTCATCTCGTTTACCTACGTGGCCGGGCAGATGCGCGGCGTCGGCATCGTGTTTTCGCGTTTCCTGGAAGTCCCGGTCGACACCGGCCTGTTTATCGGCATGGGCGTCGTGTTCATCTACGCGGTCCTCGGCGGCATGAAGGGCATCACCTACACGCAAGTCGCACAGTACTGTGTGTTGATCTTTGCCTATACCGTGCCGGCCGTGTTTATCGCCATCAATGCCACTGACAATCCCCTGCCGCAGCTGGCGCTGGGCAGCGAACTCTCCGACGGTTCCGGATACCTGCTCGACAGGCTGGACAAGACGCTGGTGGACCTCGGCTTTGGCGACTACACCTCACCATTTAACGACAAGTCCATGATCGATGTCTGCGCCATCACCCTCGCGCTCATGGTCGGTACCGCCGGCCTGCCACACGTGATCGTGCGCTTCTTTACCGTGCCCCGGGTACGTGATGCCCGCATCTCGGCCGGCTGGGCACTGCTGTTCATCACCATCCTGTATACCACGGCACCGGCCGTGGGCGCCCTGTCCCGCATGAACCTCATCACCACCGTCAACGGTGTTGATGGCAGCGGCACCAGCTATGCCGCGATCCCGGCCTGGTTCAAGACCTGGGAGAATTCCGGGCTACTTGCCTGGTACGACCATAACGGGGACAGCAAGGTACAGTATGCCGCCGGCAATGCCTTTGCAGGTGATGGCAAGCCGGCATTTGCCGGTGAGCAACGTGGCAAAAACAGGGAACGCGTGACCAGCAATCCCGGCGAGGGTGAACCCGTCGGCAATGCCCCGTTTGCCAACGAGGTCTACGTCGATCGTGACATCATGGTGCTCGCCAACCCGGAGATTGCCGGCCTGCCAGACTGGGTGATCGCCCTGGTTGCCGCCGGTGGTATTGCCGCGGCCCTGTCGACCGCCGCAGGCCTGTTACTGGTCATTTCTTCCAGCGTGTCACACGATCTGCTCAAGGGGACCTTTACGAAAACCATCAGTGACCGTACAGAGCTCATGGCCGGGCGTGTCGCGGCCGGTTTCGCCATCGCGATAGCCGGTTACCTGGGCCTGCATCCACCCGCATTTGTGGCACAGGTGGTCGCCTTTGCCTTCGGACTCGCTGCCTCCTCGCTATTCCCGGCCATCCTGATGGGCATCTTCAACAAGCGCATGAACAAATGGGGCGCGATAACAGGGATGCTATCCGGACTGTCGTTTACCCTGGGCTACATCATCTACTTCAAGGGCGTGTTTATCGAACCGTTTGCCGCTAATATTCCCGAGAACTGGATTCTGGGCATTTCCCCTGAAGGGGCCGGGGTCATCGGCATGGCAGTGAACTTTACCGTGGCGACGATCGTTGCACGTAACACCGCCCCGCCACCACCACACATCCAGCAAATGGTGGATGATATCCGCGTGCCCAACTAGTACTCCTGCAGCCAGATAAACAATGCTTTCGGCAGGGAGAGAGATGCCGCACTGGCGAAGCCCTGCGCGATTCCGGCTGCCTGTCCTCGCTTTTCAGCACTTTTGATTGATCCCGGTCAAATAATGCTGCCTGCACGCTTGCTATGATTCGGCTTTTAACCACCAGGGAGCAGAAAAATGGAGAGAACCAGCAAGCTTAACAAGTTATTAACAACCGGCAGGGATCAAACAGAGGCAGAGGACTGGATGTTCTCGTTGGTCCCGGTTGGTGTGGCATTTACCTTCTACATAATTTTCATCATGTCCACGAATATTGAGCCCAAGGAACTATTCCTGGCCTATGGTGCTGCAGCCGGCTTTATTGGTCTGGAAAGTTACTGGATTGTCCGGGGCTGGCGCAAAAACCATATATCTACAATCATAATGGGCTTTATTGGTATCGCCCTTACGTTGAGCTTGCTTTTCCTTTATATATCGATCGTATAACAGGCACATATAGCCACTCTGCCCCGGCATCCTTGCCGGGGCAATTCTCTTTAAAAACGCAATGTCAGCGCGCTGTGCAATGATGGTGCAGTTGCGCAATACCAACACTCATGACCGGAACGAATCCTGTTACTGGAGTGACATCACTGCCAGACACCGGTCATGCGCCGTCTCACCCAAATGACTTGCGGGCAGTCACTGCCACTCCATTGTTTCAAGATAGCTACGCAGCTGCCCCGCCGTACGGAACTTGCTGGCAATCAGGGAGTGCTTGAGTCCGCAACAGATTGCCTTGACTTCGGGTGGCTGATTTGCGTAGTAACGCTGCCCCCCCAGTACATCGTAGAAAAGCCGGATGAGCATGAAAATATCGTAGCGGATATTGGCCGCACTCGGTGCCCCCCAGTGATACAGGTCGATCAGTTTGAGGTCGAAGCCGAGACCGGAATGCTGCACAATGATATTTTCCTCATGCAGGTCGCCGTGGTATTCACCCATGGCGTGGATGCACTCCATGCCGGATGCAAGCGCATGGAGGAGATGCACAGCCTGAAATGGCGGTAACCGCTTGCTGCGCTGGCGCCGGACATAGCTGCTCAGCAACTCACCCTCTATGAATTCCGAGATCAGGAAATCGATGGCCACACCGCGCCACATGAACCGGTCGTGGCTGTGATACTGGATGACGATCGGACACTGGCGCAGCTTGTGCAGTTTGCGGGCATAAAACTTCAGCGTCCGGTTACCTGCGTTTCGCTGTGGCAGGAACAGCTTCGCGGTGCGCTCGATACCGGTTACCAGTTCCCGAACCAGGTAGACCTCGCCCTCCCAGCCGGTACCCAACCGCTCCAGGATACGGTAATGGTCGGTCAGCATGGTTCCGGGCAGCAGACCGATGTGTTTTAACCGGGGCGTGGTCATGGCTGGATCGATAGCATAATGATGCAAAAGAAAGGACTACCAGGCCACACCGCATCTATACCGGTAACGGCTTCTCCAGGCATATCCCCATGGAGGTATGAGACTTAACCTGCCGGTGTCCCGGAAGAGTCTGACGGGGAGAGACTGACTTGTTTACAGGCAAGAGGGCAGCCCTGAAGATTCAGCAATCAAAAGTATCAAGCAATGCCTGTTGCAACTGGCGCTCTTCGCGAAGCAATTCGATGCGTTGCCGGGCCTTGCCGGAGTCATTCCCGGGCGGCATTGTGTCGCCCCATTCTGCCTCTTCATCCCAGTCATCACCATCAGCAACAGGTATGCCTGGTTGTTTCTGCCCCGGTTGCTTTAGCGGCTTTTCCTGCACCGCGGCCAATTGCCTGCCAGACTTGCCGGCTGCGGACTGGCGGCGGGCACGAGGCATCACTGATTTACTGCGCGACATCGGCATCGTCCGGCGGCGGAACCGCCTCTTCATCCGTTGGCGAAACCAGTTCTTCATCCATCTCGGCCGGAGGTGCGTATTCCATGCTGACGGCCTCATCAACAATCAGCTCACCGCGTGAAGCGAGACAGCCCTCGATGTAATCATCGAGTCCCTCGGCGACGATGCCATAGTCCTGTGCCTCCTGGCGGCAGTCACTGGCGGCATTGGCCGACGCAGTTGCTGCGTAACCGGTAGCCAGCATGACAAACAGGCATCCCGTTAATGTGGTATGGGTCGATTTTTTCATTGATTCATCTCCTGACAATAGTGGCATGTTGTTGTGTAAAAAATGGCCACTAATGCGGCCGACTAGCGGTATTATCCGGACATGAAAGCCAGTTCTTCTGAGAAGCTGGCGGGTGTGCATTGATCCGACATATCCCGGCGGTACCGCTAAAACCAAAATAGGCAAATCCTATATAGGTGTTGCTGTAGCAGCGGCGCAAACGAAATATAATCGCCTTGACGATAAACATTATTCATCGATAGCAGGTCATTATGGACATTGAATCACTGCGTACATTTCTGGAAGTCGTTCGCACCCGCCACTTCGGCAAGGCTGCCGAGGAGCTTTGCGTGACGCAGTCCGCGGTCAGTGCCCGCATACGCCAACTGGAGCAGACGCTGGGTGCACCCCTGTTCACACGACAGCGCAACAACATCCAGCTGACTCCAGAGGGACAGCAACTGCGAAAACATGCCGAGACTATTGTTCATGTCTGGATACGTGCGCGTCAGGAGACCGGGATGACTGCGGAGTTTGGACGCGGGCTTGCCGTGGGGGCCATGTGGGACCTCTGGGAGACCCTGCTGCGGGACTGGCTCGCGGCCCTGCGTCGCGACATGCCGGATACAGCCTTGCAGGTTGAGGCCGGCACTGCTGACCTGCTGATTCGCAAGCTGGTTGAAGGCGTCATTGATCTCGCCGTGCTGTTTGAACCGCCGCGCTTGCCGGAACTGGAACTCCGCGAACTTGGCCATATCAACCTGGTGCTGGCCAGCACGCAACGCGGGCAAATGCTTGATCAGGCATTTGCATCCGGCTACATCATGGTCGACTGGGGCACAGCCTTTGCTCATGCCCACGCACGCCATTTCCCGGATATGCCGGCTGCCGTACTGCATGTAAATCTGGGGGCACTCGCATTGCGCTACTTGCAGCATTCTCAAGGCGCAGCCTATCTTCCCGAGCAATTGCTGGCGGCCGCCAACAGCTCCAGCCGACTCTATCGCGTCAGGCATGCGCCGTGTATTGAGCGGCCGGTGTTTGCAGTCTACCGTAGCGGCTCGGACCGCGAGGACAGTATTCGCCAGGCACTTGGTCTTTTATAGGACACCGCCCGTATCAACAAGTCATCCGGCGCGGAGCCAATTTTCTGTTGCATTTCTGCTGCCAGTGCATAGAATGCGCGCCACTTGAATAAATCATGGATTATTTATGCGCTTGCGCTAAACACGCGTTGTCCCCCACACGGATCAGCGCGTTGACACTCTCTAATGGTAACGACTGTATCTGGAGGACACCTTCGATGGGGCTAAACACAGCCACTGATGGCTATCTGCACGAGGGCATTTGGCCGGTTCATGACCAGGAAGCAGACAGCACTGCCGTACTGGACCATTTCACCACCAGAAACGGCATTGAATTTGCCGGCACCCATCTGATCATTGACCTCTGGGGGGCACGGCATCTGGATAACCTGGCCCTGATGGAAGCTACGCTTCGCCGGGCTGTCACTGTTGCCGGGGCCACGCTGCTGCACATTCATCTGCACCACTTTACCCCGAATGGCGGAATCTCCGGTGTCGCGGTACTCGCGGAATCCCATATCAGCGTGCATACCTGGCCGGAACGCGACTACGCCGCATTCGACATCTTCATGTGCGGTGATGCACAGCCCGAACTGGCAATACCGGTGCTGAAACAGGCCTTCCTTCCCGACAGCATGAACATCAACGAGCATCTCCGCGGCATTAGCCCGTGATAACCATGGCGGCTTAGTAGCCACTGGCCCTGGCACGATCGAGTCGGCGCACAAAATCGCCCATGATCATACGGTACAGTTCATCGCCCAGGTAGACATCCTCCACACCCGTGTCGATGGAGGGGTTATCATTGACTTCTATAATGACTGCGCGCTGCCCGCTGATCTTGATATCCACTCCGAACAGGCCATCTCCGACCAGCCGGGCAGCCCGGGTGGCGATCCTGGTGACGTCGCGCGGGACATGCTGGATGCCAACTGTCTCGGCTTTGCCACTGCGATACTTGCTGGCGGCATGGTTGTAAATCTGCCAGTGCCCGCGAGCCATGTGATACTTGCAGGCATAAACCGGGCGCTGGTTCAGTATACCGATACGCCAGTCGTAGTCGGTCGGCATAAACTCCTGCAGTAGTACGATGGCCGAGCGCCTGAACATGGTTGCCAGGTGCTGCCGCAGTTCCTCATGGGTGCCGGCCTTCTCCACGCCGATAGAAAAGGAACCGTCCGGTATCTTGAGGATGACCGGAAAACCAAGGTCGCCCTCCAGCCGCTCGAAGTCTACCGGCTGGTCGCGCAACAGCAGGCAGGTCCGGGGCCGGGGAATATTGTGGGTATCCAGAAGCCGGTCGAGAAATACCTTGTTCGAACAGCGCAGGATGGCGTCCGGGCAGTCGATAACCACCAGCCCCTCGTTTTCTGCCTGCTTTGCGAACCGGTAGGTATGGTGGTTCACCGCCGTTGTTTCCCTAATAAACAGGGCATCATATTCTGCCAGGCGACCGAAATCGTCGGCCGTAATCAGTTCCACGTCGAGTCCCACATCGTTGCCCGCGCGCACGAACTTGCGCAACGCAGCACGGTTGCTCGGCGGCAGCGCTTCATCCGGGTTGTAGAGTATCGCCATGTCATAGCGGAACTGCCGCCGGTTGCGCGGCTTGCGCCAGACACTCTTGCAAAACATGTCGAGCGTGTCACCGAAAAACGACTGCTCGTCGTCATCCAGTTCCTGCATGGTGCCAAAACGCACCTCCGCCACCCTCCATGCCGTTGTCCTGTGCAACACTACCCGCAGCAGTGGCGCACTGTAGCGTTCGAACAGCAGGCGAGAAAATCCCGCCAGTTCAGGGGTGCTGCATTTTCCGAATACCACCAGAAATTCCAGGACATCCGGCTCCACCTCACCAAGCGTGTGCAGATAGGCTTCGACCGAGCGTTTCAGATCGGTATCAAACAGGCGGTAATGGTCAAAATTGTGCAGGTCATTGATAGTACTGACCGCGGGCACGACCTTTTCACCGCAGGCCTCGGCCAGCAATGAGCAATAGTAGCCAGTACCCAGGTATTCCAGGCCACTGCACATATTGATTATGTAACCCGGCTTCGACTCAGACTGCGTATACTGCAGGTAGTCACTCGCGGTGATCACCTGCTCGCTTGGGGCATAAGGCGACCAGACCTGAGCATCATCCACGATGATGCGGAATTGTTTCATGGGATTCGGAATGCCTCGCAAGATGCCGACGCCGCCAGTGGCGCGGTGCGGAATTTCGCACCAATGTAACAGCTTGGCAAGCTATTTCAGCACCAGCGCGTCACGGGACACGTTCCCGTGCACTGCCTGCCACACAGCCGGTCTATGCCAGGCAAACCCTGCCGATGAGCTGATGCAGCAGTTGCCCGGTACGCTGCAGGGCAGCAACAGTGACACACTCGTCCGGCTTGTGAGCCCGGGCCAGATCACCGGGCCCGCATACCACCACATCCATACCCAGCTGCTGCAGGAAGGGCGCTTCGCTGCCGAAGGCCACCGCCTCTGCGGTGTGACCTGTCAGGTCTTCCAGCGTCCTTACCCAGGCCGATGCCGGCGCAGCCTCGAAGGCCGGGATCACCACGTCCAGCGGACGCAGTTGCCAAACCAGCTCGCTGTCCGCCAGGGCCTGTGTCAGTTGCTGTTCCAGTTCCTGCTGGAGTGCGTCCCACTGCATGGCCGGCAGGGTTCGCAGGTCGAAATGCAGTGTGCAGCTGCCGCAGATACGGTTGGCATTGTCGCCGCCTGCAATACGTCCGAAGTTCAGTGTAGGAACCGGCACCTCGAACGCAGGATTGCAGTAGCGGTGTGCCAGGCTGTTGCGCCAGGTGTCCAGGACATTGAGCGCCCGTCGCATACCGTCGATCGCATTGCGTCCGGCGTCCGGTGTGCTCGAGTGCCCCGAGTTCCCGCTAATCTCCAGGGCCAGCATACCGACCCCCTTGTGCATGTGTACCGGGCACAGGCCGGTCGGCTCACCTATCAGCGCATACCGTCCACGTGGAATGCCCAGCTCCACCAGCCGCTGTGCACCCAGCATGCTGGATTCCTCGTCAGCCGTGAACAGCAGGGTCAGGGGATGCTGCAGCTGCCGTGCGTGGTACGCGACGGCCACCTCTATGGCCACGGCCAGAAAACCCTTCATGTCGGTGGTGCCCAGTCCGTAGAACCGCTCGTGCCGCAGCTCCAGCGACCAGGGAGAAGACCGCCACAGCGCCGGGTCGCACGGTACCGTATCCGTATGCCCGGACAGGACCAGTCCATCGTCACCACTACCCAGCGTGGCAATCAGGTTGGCCTTGGGCCTTTCTGTATCCAGCTGGACACGCTCACAGTGGAAGCCGGCTGGTTGCAGCCAGGCCTCCAGCTGCTTGACCAATTCCAGGTTGGACTGATCGAGTTCCGGGTTGACGCTGCTGACCGTGGAGATGGCAACAAGGCGCGCGAGAATTTCCTGCAGGGATGGCATGAGTGTGTAAGCCGCGGTAAATTAGTTAAAAATGCTTCCATCCGGGGCATCACTGACCGCATGATAGTCGCCCCGGACTTCCCAGAGTTTAACCATGAACCGTGCCGCAACCCTAGAAGATATTTCCGCCCTGGTCGCGCTCGAAGAACGCTGTTTCGATGAGGACAGGATCAGCCGGCGGCAGTTCCGCCACCTCATCACCAGGGGCAATGCAAGGGTGCTGGTGATGGAACAGGCCGGCAAGCTTGTCGGTAACGTGGTACTGCTGTTCTCGAGGGCAACCTCGGTAGCACGCCTGTATTCGCTGGCAGTTGATCCGGGCATGCGCGGCCGGGGGCTGGCACGGCAACTGGTGCAGGATGCAGAAAAGGCAGTTTGGGCACATCATCGTGCCTATATGCGCCTTGAGGTGCGCCAGGACAACCTGCCGGCAATTGCACTGTATGAACGGCTTGGCTACCGGAGGTTCGGGCAAGTGGAAGATTACTACGCCGATCATACCGCGGCATGGCGTTATGAGAAGTCACTGTTTCCGGAACTCCACCCTGCCCTGCGCCAGGTCATCTGGTACGAACAAAGTCTGGACTTCACCTGCGGTCCTGCCGCGCTGATGATGGCGATGGCCACACTGGATCCGGAGATAGTGCCGGAGCGCAAACTGGAACTGCGTTTGTGGCGCGAAGCCACCACGGTCTTCATGACCTCGGGGCATGGAGGCTGTGGCCCCTACGGCCTGGCCCTGGCGGCGGCCCGACGGGGTTTCGGGGTACAGGTGTATGTCAGCGATAAGGGGGTACACCTGGGGGACTCGGTGCGCAGCGAGGAAAAGAAGGAGGTCATGCGCCTGGTGCAGGAAGACATGCTGGAACAGTTACGGGCCATGACTGTACAGGTCACCATCGGCACCATCACGGATGCGGAAATGGAAGCCGCTTTTACAGCCGGTGCCCTGCCGCTGGTGCTGATCTCCTCGTGGCAGATCTACCGGGAGCGTTTCCCCCACTGGGTAGTGGTTACCGGTTTTGACGAGCATTTCGTCTACGTGAACGACCCGTACGTCGATCATGAACAGGGAGAAACAGCGCTCGACTCCATCCACATGCCGATCGCCCGTGAGCGTTTTGCGCAAATGGCCCGCTACGGCCGGGTAAAACTGCAGGCCGTGGTGATCCTGGCAGCACCCGTGTGAACAAGCCATCCGGCGCGGAGCCAATTTTCTGTTGCATTTCTGCTGCCAGTGCATAGAATGCGCGCCACTTGAATAAATCATGGATTATTTATGCGCTTGCGCTAA
>Ga0316194_10001826_pt1 | contig 14799 bp, 10 predicted proteins | sample CroRivsedime1_MG_FD_204936 | JGI IMG/M metagenome (GOLD analysis project Ga0316194, IMG submission 204936) | Coastal sediment microbial communities from Maine, United States - Cross River sediment 1 | ecosystem: Environmental > Aquatic > Marine > Coastal > Sediment | place: USA: Maine...
GCAGCGATCCTGAGAAGAGAGCTTTGCCGTCGCGTACGCCTGCGAGGCGGCCGGCGATCTCGACGCCCTGTGCCTGCAATGCATTCAGGTCGAGCGTGGCGCGCTCGGGTGTACCAACCAGTTGCGGCGATGGCACGCGGCGGGCACGCAGCGGGTCATCGGTGTCTTCGATTCTCTGGTCCAGTACGCCCGAGGCGAGCATCCACCACTGCACGTCCCGGCCGCGGTAGACGCGCGGCATGCGCACGTGTTCACCCACCGCCAGCGTGACCTGGCGGCCGCTTTGCCGGATTTCCTGGGCGAGCTGCAGGCCGGTTGCCGATGCGCCCACGACAAGCACTGCGCCATCGTCGATCTGCGACGGGTTGCGGTAGCGCTGCGCCGTCAGCTGGGTGACGTCGGGCGGTATGCCGTCAGCGAGCCGTGGAATCGCCGGCACGTTGAACGCGCCGCTTGCGAGTACCAATGCACGGCACAGCCAGTCTCCGCGAGTGGTCGATACGCGGTAGCCGTCTGCGACGCGCTCCACCTGCGTCACCGCGGTCCGGGTAATGACCGGCGCAGCAATACGCGCCGCATAGCCGGCCACGAATTCGACGACTTCGGCGACCGTCATATAGCCGTCCGGATCGTTACCGTCGTACCGGTAGCCGGGAAGCCGGCTCATCCAGTTCGGGGTCAGCAGTCGCAGGGAGTCCCAGCGCTCGGTGCGCCAGGAGTTCGCGACTTCGCCGCGCTCGAGGACGACATGGTCGATCGAGCGCAGCGAGAGCGCACGGCTCATCGCGAGACCGGAATGACCGGCACCGATGACGATGACGTCAGCGATGCCGGCCTGCTGCCGCTGTGCGCGATGTGACATTACGCCTTGCTCGTGGTAACCGTCACGTCGGTCGGGTTGGTCACGACGTCGAACACCGCCGAACGCTTCTGCGACTGGGCAACCAGTGCCGCGATCTCGTCCTGTGTGGCATCGGCGTCGATCTCGTAGTGAACCTGGATGCCGTCGAAGCCGTTGCGGACGGCATCGTCGATGCCGAGAATGCCCTGCAGGTCCATGCCGGCTTCGAGCGTCGCCTTGACGGAGCGCAACTGGATATTGCGGTTCTGCGCGACCGAAGCGATGCCCGCAGACAGGCAGCCGGCCAGGCCGACGAGGATGAACTCGACAGGCGTGGCGCCATTGTCCTCGGCCGCGAAGATCTCCGGGTGATCGACGTCGAACTGGAACGTCTGGCGGTGTTTCTGCTCGTCGCCGAGGCCGAAGAAACCGTCCACTGTGGTGCGGCTGTGCGTACCGCTTACCCACTCACTCGTGGCGCGCCATTTGAATGCTGCGGCTTCCGGGGCTTCCGTCAGCGCCTCCCGGGCTCCCAGCAATGCTTCGACATTGACGCCGTTATCGACCGTTCTTTCCTGTGTGTTCATCGGATTTGCTCCTCAGTGTGTTGATGTGGGCCCGGTTCCAGCCGGGCAGGAGCAACTTTGGGGCTACGGCGTGTAACCCAGCGTGGGAACGAGCGTGGAATTTACGGTTCGAGAGAGGAGGGCGTAAAGCGCTGGAACGACCGGATTTTCTCGACGGGCATATTCGCCTCGCGCTGGGCAATGCGCACGGATTCGGCATCCGGTGCTTCGTAAAGGCAGATCATTCGTTTCCGGTCGCGCGAGAACCAGGTACGGACAAAACGAACCCGGTGCACGTCGAGACAGCCTTTGCCGGCATCTTCGAGTGCCTGGATGGCATCGAAGTCCGCGGGCTCCTCGAAACGGCGCGAGACCAGCACGTTTGCTTTCTCCATATCGGCTTCGGTAAAGCCCGGTGCGTCATGAATGGTGCTCGCCCAGACGGTGACATCATGCGAGCCAGCCTGCCGCAGCGCAATTCGAACCGATTCGGCATCGGGACCGGAGAAATGACAGATCAGTTCGCGCCGGTCAGCGGACAACAGGCTGCCGTGCCAGTCGCAGCGATGGTTGGCGAGGCACTCCTCGGAGCTCTCGACCAATTTGTGCAATTCTGCATCGGTGCGCGGCTGATCCCACTGCCGTTCGACGATTACCTGGGTCATGTCTGTCCTCTTTTCTCGTTGCCCGATTGCGTGCCAAGCAGCGCATCGACAAGTTCGCCGGTCCACACTGCCGCGCCCGCGTCGGCCAGCCTGGCAACCTCGCCCGCATGCGACCTTGCTGCCGCGTGGTCACCGCACTTGTCGTGCGCGTGGGAGAGAACTGCGTTTGCGATCAGCATCTCGGTCGCGCGCTCGAGCAGCGTTGCGTATCCCAGCGCCTCGGTTGCACGGTCGATGGCACTGTCGACGCGGCCCCGCTCGCAGTCGAGCACGGCTGCCCGGGTGAGTATATAGGCGAGGCGATGCTTGGCGTCCGCAATCCGCAGGTCGGCAAGCGCGGCATCCATTCCCTCATGCTCATCATCGATCGCGAAGTTGCAGAGCCCGAGCATGGCACGGGCGAACGGTTCCTCGCTGCCCTCGCGCAATTTCCCCCCCAGCATCAGCAGTTCATTGCATCGTTCGCGCGCCTGCACCAGTCGGCCACGCTGCAGGTCGAGCATGATCAGGTATTCGTTGGACAGGTATTCGTCGACCCGGTCGCCGAGCGACTTGCACAACGTGCGCGCCTCGCGAAACAGTTCGTCGGCCTCGTCGAGGCGGTTTTCGTGAAATCGCAACATGCCGAGACCCGAAGCGATTGCGGGGTGCTTGAATCCTTTTCGTCTCGCGAGCGAGCTTGCTTCCATCAGCATCGCATCCGCTGCGCCCAGGTCCCTTTCGATCATCACAAGGCACTTTGCGGTCTCGGCAATGCCGACGATGCGGGAGTCCTCGTCACCGCTCCGAACAACGCGCTCCGCCTGCAACGTTTGCTCTCGCGCGGCACCCCACCGCCCCTGTTCCCAGCGAACCGTCGAGGCCATGTGATAGCCGAGCCGCGCATGTGCGAGCTCACCGAGATCGAGCGCTCGCTCGGCCATGACGGCATACTGCTGTGCAGCCGCCTCGCGGTCCTCGAGCGGCCCGGCTGCGAGAAGGATGTCGTGCAGCTCGATCTCGCGGCAAACGCGCTCGGCCTCGGGCAGCGCGGCAGCCAGCTGCAGGCCCTTGCGTGCAAGCGCAAGTGCATCGTCATTGGCAAAGAACCGCAGGCAAAGGCGCCCGGCCGACACCGTGGCCCGGGCGGCGAGACCGGCGTCTCCGCTCTGTGTCGCGTGGTGCGCGAGATTGGCCGCGCGCGACAGGTCGTGGCCCGTGGCTTCTTCGAGCAGTTCGGCAATGCGCCGATGCATGACCCGGCGGCGAAAAGGCGAAATGTCGTTGTAGACGCCGCGGGCTATGAGTTCGTGCGCAAAGCGCAGGCCATTCTCGGCGGCCTGGAGCATTCCGTGCCGCTCCGCATCCTCGAGTACCGCCGCGACCTCGTTCGCATCGAGCCCGGTCAGGCGCACGAGCGCGTCGATCTCGATGCAGGGACTCAGCACCGCGGCCCACCGGAGCACGTCCGCCCCCTCGACCCCGAAACGGGCAAGCCAGTCCCGGACCAGGTCTGCCAGGCTGCCGCTGTCGTCCCCGCGCACCTCGGCTCGCGCCAGCTCGACAGCGAGTAGCGGGTTGCCGCCCGATTCGCGGGCAAGGCGGTGCGCGTCGGCTTCCGGCACGAGGTCTGTGATCAGCGCTTCCGTATCGCCGAGAGCAAGGGGCTTCAGTGCCACCTCTGTCAGCGCCTTGTCGCGACGGAGCCCGCGCAAAGCGAGCTGCATGGGCGCATTATCACGGAGTTCTCCGTCGCGAGCGGCCGCAACGCCGAGTACAGCACGGTCGCGATTCGTGCGCAGAATATAGTGGAGGGCTGCGGCGCTGGATTCGTCGCACCAGTGGACGTCGTCGAAAATCAGGACGACCGGACGCTTCGCGGCCTCATCCGCGACAATCTCGTTGAGGAATGCAAACAGGCGATCGCGGCCGACCTCGCCCTCGGCGCGGACGATGGATTCGACTTGCGGGTTACCGGCGGCGCGCAGCGCGTCGAGCCACAATGCAAATGGGCGGAGGGCATCCGTTTCGAACGCAGCTGCGCTAAGCACGTAGGCGTCGCGGCTCTTCGACAGTTCTCGAAGATGATCCATCAGCCGCGTTTTGCCCACGCCAGGGGAGCCGGTCAGTATCATCAGTCCCGCGCGGCTTCGCGCGACCCCGTTTTCAAACGTAGCCGTCACCAGCCGGACTTCGGCGTCACGCCCGATCAGCGGCCGCCTGTCGGACTGCACCCGAGCGGTGGCCGGTATCGGCGCCGGTGCCTCAGACTTCGTTGGCCGGTCGATCCTCGGCGCGCGGCGCGCGGCAAGGAGCGCCCCCGACGACTCGGCGCCGATTTCCTTCAGCATCCGCAGCCCCAGCTGATACTGCTCTTCGGCTTCCCCCGGCTGGCGCAAATCATTCAGCAGCCTGATCAGCGTCGCCCGGTAGCTTTCCTCGTAAGGAAAATGGCCCACCAGGGCGCGCGCGTGGGGCAGGGCGCGGCGTGGTTCCGCGGAGAAGCGCCGGATAAGCTCGGCGAGCAGCGTCGCCCGGTCTTGCAAAGCCTGCTCGCGTTCGGCAACGCACCAGGTGTGGAAGTCGTGGAAGTTCGAGAATTCGAGGCCCTCCAGGAAATTGCCGCGGAAACGCTCGGCGGCCGACTCGAGGTCTTCGGTGGCGGCCGCGCCGATATCGCCGCCAACGAGGGCGTGCAGCTCGCGAACGTCGATGCTGACGCCGGCCGCGTCGATACCGACCGCGCTGCGATCTGCGACGATTCGTTTGTGCTTGTCGTCGTCGACCAGGCGCCTGAGCTTGGACAGGCTCCAGCGCAGCGACCCTCGAGGGTCGTCGGGGATGTCCCACAGCAGCTCGCAGAGGTGTTCGCGCCGGAACCGGCGGGGCTGCAGGCACAGGTAAGCGAGCAGGGCGCGGGTCTTCTTCGAGGGCGGCAGGGGTTGCGATTTGCCGTCGCGCAACACCTCGAAGTCGCCCAGAAACCGCAGTTCGAGCTCCGACATACCAGAAATACGCGTCTGACAGGGCCCCCACTATAGGCGCGCGGGGCGCCTGTCCACAAGCGTCGAAAAAACCACGGTCGCTTCAACGCTGGCTTCCTCGCTCCGCAGTCAGCATTCCCTTCCATGCTCAACAAACGGATTTTTCGGAGGCCGCAATGAACCGTTACGCAAAGCTCCTGGACGCTATCGGCAACACGTCGCTGGTCAGCAGCCGGCTTCACTATTTAAGAATTATCTACGGATCGAAAGAAGGAGGCCATCATGCCCCGGTACGAGAACATCTTGCAGACGATCGGCAATACACCACTGGTTCGGCTGAACAGGCTGGCGCCTGCAGGCGTTAACGTTTACGCGAAGGTCGAGTCATTCAACCCGCTGGGCTCGGTCAAGGACCGCATGGCACGCGCCATCATCGAGCGCGCCGAGGAGAGCGGCGAACTGCGGCCGGGGCAGACGGTCGTCGAGGCGACGAGCGGCAATACCGGCATCGGCCTCGCGATGGTCTGCGCACAAAAGGGCTACCCGCTTGTGGTTGTCATGGCCGAGAGCTTCAGCCTCGAGCGCCGCAAGCTGCTGCGATTCCTCGGCGCCAAGGTGGTCCTGACGCCCGCCGCGGAGAAAGGCACCGGCATGCTCGCGAAGGCCGCGGAACTCGCCGACAAACACGGCTGGTTTCTGTGCCGCCAATTCGAAAACGAGGCGAACGCCGAGGTCCACGAGCGCACGACGGCCCGGGAGATACTCGCCGACTTCGAGGGCGAGGCCCTGCATGCCTTCGTGAGCGGTTTCGGAACCGGCGGCACGTTGCTGGGTGTGGCGCGGGGCCTCAAGGCGGCCGACACCCGCATACGCATAATCGCGGCCGAGCCGGACAACTCGCCGGTGCTCGGCAGCGGCATACCGCAGCCGCGAGATGCGAGCGGCAACCCGAACGAGAGCCACCCGTATTTCCGCCCGCACCTGATGCAGGGCTGGAGCCCCGATTTCGTCTCGCGCCTGACAGAATCCGCGCGCAGTGAGGGCCTGATCGATGAAATCGTGCCGGTCGACGGTAACGAAGCGCTCGAGCTGAGCCGCGCGCTGGCGAGGCAGGAAGGGATCTTTGCCGGCACGTCGAGCGGCGCCACGCTGGCGGCGGCACTGCAGGTGGCGAAACGTGCCGAACCCGGTTCGAACATCGTGTGCATGCTGCCGGACACCGGCGAACGCTACATGTCCACGCCGCTGTTCGAGGACATCGGGGAGGACATGAACGACGAGGAAATCGCGATTTCGCGGTCGACGCCGGGCTGCCGCTTCGACGCGCCGCCCGTCTGCGCGCTGCCGGCGGTCGCAAAGCAGAATCCGGAGCCAGGTCTCGCCCTGGACCAGGAAGCCAGTTCGTTCGTCGACGACGTCATCCGGGACAAACCGGTTGTCATGTTCGCGCTCGAGTGGTGCGAGTTCTGCTGGGCAGTTCGCAAGCTGTTCGCACGCCTCGATATCGCCTACGAGAGTGTCGACCTCGATTCCGTGGCGTTTCAGCAGCAGGACATCGGCGTGAAGATCCGCGCCGTGCTGAGGGAGCGCATCGGTTCACCGACGATTCCGCAAGTCTTCGTCGGCGGCAAATACGTCGGCGGCTGCACGGAACTCTTTGATGCGATACGCGACGGTTCGTTGTATGCGCGGCTGGAGGATGCGGGTGTGGAATACGACCGGGACATCGATGTAGATCCATACAGCCTGCTGCCGAAGTGGGTGCATCCCCGGAAATCGGCCTGAACCTGCCAGGAGGAATCGAACATGATCGAGAATGTGCCCGTCATCGACATAGCGGAACTCGACAGCCCGGCATCGCTGGCCGCGATCGACCGTGCCTGCCGGGAATGGGGTTTCTTCCAGGTTACCGGCCACGGCATCGAACCGGCCTTGCTGCGCAACATCTTCGAGGTCTCGCGCGATTTTTTTGCGCAGCCCGCGGATGAAAAGCGGAGCGTACGGCGCGACGCGGACAATCCCTGGGGTTACTACGACGAGGAGTTGACGAAGAACCGGCGCGACTGGAAGGAGATCTACGATTTCGGGCCAGCAGACGGCGCAACGCTCAAGCCTCGCTGGCCGACGGGACATCTGCGGTTGCGCTTCGAGCCGATCGTGCGCGCCTACTATGCGAACTGCAGGATGCTCGCCCTGCGCCTGTTGTCGGCCATGGCGTCGAATCTCGGCGTCGGTGCAAGCTACCTGGCGCAGGGTTTCGACGAGGCGCACACGAGTTTTCTGCGCCTGAATTACTATCCGCAGTGCACGCTCGCTGCAGGAGATGAGCATCCGTACGGCGTCGGCGAGCATACTGACGCGGGAGCGTTGACGTTGCTGCTGCAGGACGATCAGGCAGGTCTCGAGGTATTTCGGGACGGGCGATGGTATCTCGTCGAGCCCACGCCGGGCGCCCTCGTCATCAACGTCGGCGACATGATTCAGGTCTGGTCCAACGACCGCTACCGCGCCGCGTTGCATCGCGTGGTGACCAACCCGTCCAGGGACCGGTACAGCGTGCCGTTCTTTCTAAGCCCATCCTACGAGACAACCTACGCGCCCTTGCCGACGACCGTAACGCCGGAGCGCCCAGCGCGTTATCGACCGATCCGGTGGCGCGAATTTCGCGCGCTGCGCGCTGCGGGCGATTACGCGGATATCGGCGAGGAAGTCCAGATCACCCACTATAGAACCTGACAGAGGAAGCAAGTCATGCCATTCATCGAAACCACGAAACCTGAATTCGCCAACGACACTGTCGAAGACCTGTATGCGCGCCAGCAGGCCGCCTGGGGATATGTACCGAACTACGCCAAGGTGTTTTGTCATCGCCCGGAGGTGATGGCTCGCTGGGGCCGGCTGCTCGCCGAGATAAAGCGGCCGATGGACAGGCGCACGTTCGAGCTGGTGACCTTCGTCGCGGCGCATGAGCTTCGCAACACGGCGTGCACGCTGGCGCACGGCAAGGCGCTGCGCGAGTTCTTCAGTGATGAGCAGATTGTCGCGATCGCCCAGGACAGGTTCGGGAATACCTTGCCGGACGCCGAGGCGGCGTTGCTGCGGTTCGCGCGACAAATCGCGAAGGACGCATCCAAAGTGACGTCAGGCCAGGTGCAGGCATTGAAGAAGTACGGTTACAGCGACGCCGAGATCTTCGACATTGCTGCAACGGCCGCCGGCCGCGCCTTCTTCACCAAGGTGCTGGACGCGCTCGGCGTCGAGCCGGACGCGCCGTTTCGCGACCTGGATCCGGCGTTCCGCGAGCCCCTTGCCGTCGGCCGGCCGATCGACGTGCGCAAACCGGCGAATCTGCCGGAGCCGCAGGTGCCGGCAGTGGCAGGCTGATATCATGTCCGGCATCAGCGGCATGCGAGCGAATCGGGAATGTCACGATCGGCGGACGAAACGGAGCTCTTCGACAAGGCGGCCCAACAGCGGGTCCTGGATGCGATCGATGCCCGGCAGCTCGCAGATTTCTCCTCGCTGCCCGAACGGCAACGACGGCTCTCTGCCGAATTTCTGCAGCAACTGATATCCGGTTCGCACGGGGCGCACGGCGAGCTCTGCTGTCCACTGCGAATCCGTGGCGCCGACATCATCGGGCCGTTGCGGCCGCCCTCGGCGGGCCGGGAGGGTGGACGCGCGGCGGTGCAGTTCTGGGCATGCAATTTTGATTCCCCGGTGGATTTGAGCGGCGCCGAATTCCTCGTGCTGCGTTTCATCGACTGCAGGCTGCCGGCGTTCATCGGCGCGAGCCTGCGAGTCACTGCCGACCTCGATCTGTCGGGGTCGCAATTCTCGGGCGTGACCGACTACGAGTCGGAACTGAGCCTGGTGGGCAGTTGTGCGATTCATCTAAACAATGCGCGTATTGGCGGCAAGCTGGACCTGTCTTCGACCGGGCAATCGCGTTTTGCCGCCGCCGGCATAATCCGGCTCGAGGGTGCGCATGTCGATGGCGACGTGAGCTTCGCAGGCGCGTCACTCGATGGCTGCGGCGCACCCGCGCTCAGCGCCCGCTCGGTAACCGTGGGCAGCAACGTTGACCTGCGAACGGCGTTCGGCAACCGTTTCGACGCCAAAGGCGAGGTCGGCTTCGCTGCGGCCCAGGTTACCGGCGACCTGATGTGTGACGGTGCCCGGCTGTGTAATCCCGACGGGCGTGCCCTGCACTGCGAAGACCTGAAAGTGGAGTCCGTGTTCCTGACGACTGACGATGCAGAGAATTTACCGTTCGAGGTCCGCGGCAGGCTCAATTTCCTGACGGCCGTAATAGGCGGCAGCTTCTTCATGACCAACGCGAGAATCGGTCCCGGTCCGGATTACGAGGGCTTGCTACGGACGGGCGGCCCGGTTGCGCTGAACCTCCAGCAAGCACGCATTTCGAATGCACTGGCATTCAACAACATCGGTGCGCTCGAAGACGGATCGGCGCCGTTTTCGCCTGCCGAGAAGCCGACACCCGTGCGTGGCTGGTTCCTGCTGACCTTCGCGCAAGTCAACGCCATTCTGGACAATACCGAGACCGGCTGGCCCGCGCCCGGATTTCTCGACCTGGAGGGCATGACCTACGAACGCATCCGTCACGTGGACGGCGGCGACCTCACCAGCAAGCGTATCGCATGGTTGCGCCGCCAGTTCCCGGATGGAATTCCCACCAAGGCCAGTTTCCGGCCGCAACCGTACGAGCAGCTGAGCGGCGTACTTCGCCAGCATGGGCGCGCCAGGGAGGCTAATTCGATCGCGGTCGAAAAGATCCGCATGCGACTCGCGGCAAGGGTAGACCGTCCCTGGGCGCGGGTATTCCCGAACCTGTTGATGCTCGTGAGCCAGCACGGTTACTCGAGCAGCCGGGCGGTCGTGTCGTTCCTGGTCTTCATGTTGCTCGGCACCCTGATGTACGCGACAGCGCTGTTCGCGTTCGGTCAGCCGTTCCTGCCGGTCGAGCACGACCCGGAGCCTGTCACTTACGAGTTTGCGTTCGGCCTCGCGCAGGTCAGTGCTGAACGCGGTTGCCCGGGTCTGCATGTCATGCACTATGCACTCGACGCCGCACTGCCGGTTATCGATCTCGCGCAGGACCTGCGCTGCCGGTTCTCGCCGGAAGGGCCGCTGCGCTGGTTCTGGCTGTTGCTGCACAGTTTCTACGTCATTATGGGTGCCGCACTGTCAGCCATCGTCATCCTGACGCTCACGGGTGTACTGCGCCAGGACTGACGCCGGTCACCCGGTACAACATCTCCGTCGTCACGGTATTCGGCAGGTAGGTAGAAGCCAGAATTGCCAGGCGCTCGCCTGGCTGAGAGTCTGCAAAATGGCACCAACGTTTCACCAGAGGGTTTTCATCCCACCCAAAAAAACCGGAAAAGTCAGCCATGACCAGCATGCAGACTGTGTTCATCAACCCCGAGCGCTGCATCGGTTGCCGGCAATGTGAATTCGCCTGCGCTGTAGCGCACTCCAGAAGCAAAGACCCCGCCCAGGCCCTCGCCGAGGACCCGGTACCCAAATCGAGAATCCACGTTTCGCCCGGCTGGGCGTACGACATGTCGATGCCGAGCCTGTGTCGGCACTGCGATCCCGCGCCCTGTGCGCAGGTCTGCCCGACAGGCGCGATGGCGCGTGACACGAGGCACGACCTGGTTCTCGTCGACAACCATAAATGCATCGCCTGCGCGATGTGCGCGATGGTGTGCCCGTTCGACGCGGTGACATTTTACGCACAGGCAAACGGCATGCCAGCCAGAGTGGTGGCCACGAAATGCGACGGCTGCGTGGAGCGGCTGGAGCGGGGCAGGGAGCCGGCATGCGTCGAAGCCTGCAAGGTCGACGCACTGCTTTACGGCGACCTGAATGCCTTGATCGAGGCCGGCCGCCTGCAGGCATCCGCGGCGGTACTGGCGGCGACGTCATCGCAGGCGCATGTCGGGCAGCCGCCCGCGACGGTCTCCGGCTGGCGCGCGTGGCGTGAGTCCGCAGCCCACATCAGCGAGGAAATTTGACATGGATACTCCCGACAAACTGAGCAAGCTGAGTATCAATAACGACGCTCGCGAAATGCTCGTACGGGCGCGCGAGGAAGGCATCGAAACGGTCTGGGACCGCCTGGCGGCGCAGCAACCGCAATGCGGCTATTGCGCCATGGGCGTCAGTTGCCGCAATTGCGCGATGGGGCCGTGCCGGGTGGACCCGTTCGGCGAAGGGCCCCAGAAAGGCGTGTGCGGCGCGGATGCCGACATCATCGTCGCGCGCAACCTCGGCCGAACGGTGGCGGCCGGCGCCTCGGCGCACTCGGACCACGGCCGGGACATCCTGGAGGTGTTCGAATCACTCGCCGCCGGCGAGACCAGCGGCTACGAGATCCGCGACGAAGCGAAGCTGCTCGCGCTTGCAAAGGAATGGGGCATCGAGGCGGGCGATCGGAGCGTATCCGAGGTCGCGCGCGACCTCGCCGATGCAATGATGGAAGACTTCGGCAGCCGCAAGCACAAGATCGGTTTTCTCGACAGGCTGCCGGAGCAGCGCAGGAAACTGTTCGAGGAACTGAGTATCACGCCGAGAGGTATCGACCGCGAGAATGTGGAGATGCTGCATCGTACGCACATGGGGGTCGATAACGACTACGCGAATACCTCGCTACACGCCCTGCGCACCAGCCTGTCCGACGGCTGGGGCGGCTCGATGATCGCAACGGAGTTGTCCGACGTAATGTTCGGCACGCCGAAACCCGTCATGTCGCGCGTGAACCTGGGTGCGCTGCGCGTTGAGTGCGTCAACATCGCGCTGCATGGCCACAATCCAATGCTATCCGACGTGATCATGCAGGCGGCCGAAGACCCGGAACTGGTTGAGCTGGCGAAAGAGAAGGGCGCGGAAGGCATCAACCTCGTCGGCCTGTGCTGCACCGGTAACGAGCTGCAGATGCGCAAGGGCCTGCCGATGGTGGGCAACCACCTGATGCAGGAGCTCGTGCTCCTGACCGGCGCGCTCGACGCGATGGTGGTGGACTACCAGTGCATCATGCCGTCCGTGACCGATGTGGCCAAGTGCTTCCATACGGAAGTCATTTCGACGGCCGACAAGGCCAGATTTGCCGGCGCGACCCATATCTCGTTCGATCCGAAACGCGGCCTCGAGATCGGCAAGGACATCGTGCGGCACGGTATCGAAGCCTATGTGAACCGCAACCCGGATCGCGTGCGCATTCCCGAAGGCACGGTGGAAATGATGGCCGGATTCTCGGTCGAGGCGATTCTCGAGGCGCTGGGCGGAACGCCGGAGCCGCTCGTCGAGGCCATCAAGGCGGGCAAGATCCGCGGCGCCGTCGGCGTGGTCGGCTGCAACAACCCGAAGGTTCCGCAGGACTATGGCCACGTCACGCTTACAAAACGCCTGATCGAGAACGACATCCTCGTCCTCGTGACAGGCTGTTCGGCGATCGCGAACGGCAAGGCCGGGCAGATGCTGCCGGAATCGGCCGACATGGCCGGGCCCGGGCTCTCGGAAGTCTGCAAGTCGCTCGGCATTCCGCCGGTACTGCACATGGGTTCCTGCGTGGACAACACACGAATCCTCACGCTTGCGGCAGCGCTCGCCAACTATCTCGGTGTGGACGTTTCGCAGCTGCCGCTGGCGGGCGCGGCGCCCGAGTGGTACTCAGAGAAGGCCGTGTCGATCGGCGCGTACGTCGTCGCGAGCGGCATCTTCACGGTACTTGGCGTCCAGCCGCCGATTTTCGGCAGCCAGAACGTGGTGAAGCTGCTGGCTCATGATCTCGACGAAGTCGTCGGCGCGAAGTTCGCCGTCGAACCGGACCCGGAAGCAGCCGCGACGTTGATCTGCCGTCACATCGAAGCCAAGCGCGAAGCGCTGGGGCTGCCGTTCGTGGCGGCCGAAGAGGCCCGCGGCGACAAAGTCGCCTGAGGAGCGCGCGATGTGTGATACCTGCGCTGCACATGCCCACGAGCACACGCACGGCGATGAGCATCATGGCCACGGTCTGCCGGTGAACGCGCGCGGCGACGACTTTCGCGTCGTCGTCACGGGCAAGGGCGGTGTCGGCAAGACCACGCTGACGGCGCTGCTTGCGCGCCGTATGTCACGGCGCGGGTACGGGGTGCTCGCACTGGATGCGGACCCGCAAATGAACCTGCCGTATGCGCTGGGCCTCGATTCCGCGGAGGCGCACAAGCTGGTGCCCCTGAGCGAGAACATGGATTACGTGGAAGAGAAGACGGGCGCGCGCCCGGGCGAGGGCTGGGGGCTGTTCTTCCGGCTCAATCCGGACGTCGATGACGTCGTCGATCGCTTCGGGGTACGCGGGCCGGACGGCGTTCGACTGCTGGTCATGGGCAACACCGTGCAGCCGGCTGCCGGCTGCCTGTGCCCCGAGAACGCACTGCTCGCTTCGGTCACGAATGCGATGAGCCTGCGCCAAAACGAGGCGGTCCTGATGGACACCCAGGCGGGCTTCGAGCACTTTGGACGGGCGCTCGCCAAAGGCTTCCGTCATGCCGTCGTCGTCAGCGACCCCACGTTCAATGGTCTGCAGGTTGCGCTGCGAGCCGCGCGGCTCGCGCGCGAACTCGGCATCGAGTCGATACACCTCGTCGTGAATCGTGCCCGGAACAAACTGGATTTCGAGCGTGCGCTGTCGAGGCTCCAGGATGAGGGCGGATTCCCGTTCGCGAGCCGCCACTGGCTGCCGATGGATCCGTTGCTGCCCCGCGTCGAGCCTTCGGTCAGTCCACTGTTCGAGCGGCCGCCGACGCGGTTCGACCAGCGGCTCGAAGGCCTGCTCGATGCGCTGCTGCCTGTAGAGGAGCTGGAAAGAGAATGCGTGTCCTGATACTCGGTGCCGGCCCGGCCGGATTGACGGCGGCCCGCACACTGCGTGAACTGGCGCCATCGCGATCGATCGATCCGGAAATTACGATGATTTCCGCGGAATCGAGTCCGCCGTACTCGCCGCCGGCGATGGCGGATCACTTCCTCACGGGGCGCGAAGAGACACTTTACTGGCAGGGAAAGGACGTGTGCGACCGCCTGCGCGTTGACTATCGTGCAGGCACCGCCGTGGAGGCCGTTTATCCCGGGCAGCGCCAGGTGCTGCTGCAAAACGGTAGTTACCTCGACTACGACCGCCTCATCATTGCGACGGGCAGCCGCCTGCATGCGCCGCTGGAGGGCTGCGATCTGGCCGGCGTCTACAATTTCAAATCGCTCACAGCGGCTCGCCGGCTCGTTGAGAGCGTCAAGGCGGGCGAGACAAACAGCGCACTGATTGTCGGTGCAGGTTTCATCGGCGTCGAAGTGGCGGTGCTGCTGAACGAACTCGGCTGCGCCGTGACGATCGTCGACAAGTTCTGGGTAATGCCGAATATTCTCGACAACGAGACGGCGGACCTGGTCCTGCAGGATCTCCAGGACCGCGGCATCGTCGTGAAGCAGTACACCGAGGCATCCTGTTTTACCGGCGGGACGCGAGCGGAGGGCATCAGGCTGGTTAATGGCGAGATGTTGCTCGCGGATGCCTGCATTGCGGCAACGGGCGTAAAGCCCAACGTTTCTTTCCTCGAGGGGTCGGGCCTCGATATTGACTGGGGGATCCGCGTCGACAATCGCATGCGTACCAACTTGCCGAACATATGGGCTGCAGGAGACGTTGCCGAGACATTCGACCGGATGAGCGGCGAGCGATACGTGCACGCGATCTGGCCGAATGC
>Ga0316194_10001827_pt1 | contig 14796 bp, 12 predicted proteins | sample CroRivsedime1_MG_FD_204936 | JGI IMG/M metagenome (GOLD analysis project Ga0316194, IMG submission 204936) | Coastal sediment microbial communities from Maine, United States - Cross River sediment 1 | ecosystem: Environmental > Aquatic > Marine > Coastal > Sediment | place: USA: Maine...
CGCCCTGAGGCAGGCTGCGCAGCAATGCCGCTGCATCTGAAAAACCCTGCGCCTGAGCATAATCGCGTGAGAACAGCAACAGGTCGGCCTGTTCAAACAGTTCCTCAATCCCCCTCCTCGGCTTCTCTACCTCAAGGGATACCGGTAGTCCGCACACGCCACGCGCACGCCATAACATCGGCACCAGCTGGTCGATCGCACGCCCCTCAAAGTGCACCCAGTCAAAACCGCGCAGGTCCATCTTTAGAAAATGCTCGGCGTGATATTCCGGAAGGTCGCGGAAATGCACGATACTGCGAGAACCGCTTGCCTCGCTGAGCAAGATGTACGAGGTAGGCATCACCGCGTCCGGGAGGCGCACCGCCAGCGAAGTGTCCACGCCATAGCGGGCAAAATCGCGCTCAACGATTTCTGCCGGCTGTGCCAGGTTGCCAACCCAGAAAGCGTGCGCGCCCAGCTGCGCGAGCACCGTTGCGGTATTTGCAGCGTTGCCGCCCATTCGCTGGGATTGCGCTAGCGCGCGTACCTCGCTGTCTTCGGCCGGATACTGTTCAACCCGGTTGATGATATCCAGCGTGGCGATTCCCACGCACATCACGCGTGCCATTCTTCCAGCTCGCTCATCTGCCCCACTTCGCCGCAGTATAGTGTGCCCTGCACCAAAGCAGGCTGCGCCAATGGTTCCACAGCCCGGCGGCATCATTCGGGTACCGGAGGTGATAGGCGTGGTGGCTCAGACCTGACCTGACCTGACAATCAGTGTCAGAATTAGTCGAGACCTAGACGCTGCGTCCCCCTTAGCAGACCTTCGATGATTCGGCAGTAAATGCGTGCTATCGACACACTGCTCCCCTTCAGGTCACGTCCAGCTAACGACTGTTCGGTAACAGGAACGGTCATTCTCCGGCTGGGCAACCCCGCTGTCAGGATGCTTGAGACTGCCGGGTCGGCTAACTGGCGCTTCCACCCAATTCCGGACCTCGAGATAGTCTCAATTTCGGGCAGAAACCGGCCGGAACCGCAAAAAAGAAACCCCGCCAAGCGACAATCCGTGGTCGATTGGGAGCTAGACTAATCGGCTCGCGGCCGGTCTCTTCCACCCGTCGCAAGCGCGCGTGCGATCTATTTGCCCAGATTGCGTCCCAAAGCGCCACCCGCACCGCCTCCCAGTGCAGCACCACCCACGCCGCCAGACTTGGCGCCGATGGCGCCACCTGCCGCGCCGCCGAGGGCCGCCGCCCCTTTACCTTTTTTCGTCGTCACAGCAGCACCAGCCGCACCGCCGACGGCACCGCCAATCACCTCTCCGCTACCTCCACCTATCTTCTTGCCTACGGCTGCACCGGCAGCGCCGCCAGCCGCTCCACCGACGGCGGACTTAACCGTGCTGTCGCCGGCAATCGCGACTGGAGACAAAAAAACGCCGCACAAAACGACGATTGCTAACATTTTGGTCTTCATAACTGCACCTCCGAATGTGCATAATTTGCGTCCAGGCCAATATTAGCCGTTGAGCGTCCGATTCATCGGAACCGCCTGGCCCATTTCCGCTCGCAGCGTATCCGCGAGCAGTCGCGGGATCCACTTGCCGATACCGAGGAATCGGCGGAGCAGAAAACCGATGATGCCAGGACAGCACGTCTCGTCAAAATTGACTTCATAGGGACATTGAGCAAAACACCTGAACTTAGAATGGAAAACGTCTTGACGTTTGTGCCAAGCTTCGCAGGCTGTTGCTTAACGCCTCGCGCCGTGGCTTACGCCTCGCGTTGTGACGGAAAAACGTTCACAAAAGGATTGGGGGGTCAACATATGAAAAAAAGACAGTTTTTGTGCTTGCTTATCTTGCTGTTTCCGGCGATCACATTCGCCGCGGACGGGAAGAAACCCAACATTCTCGTCATCTGGGGCGATGACGTCGGCCAGAGCAACATCAGTGCCTACACCCGGGGGATGATGGGCTACAAGACGCCCAATATCGACCGCATCGCCAACGAGGGCATTCTGTTCACCGATTACTACGGCGAGCAGTCCTGCACGGCGGGTCGCTCTTCTTTCATCATGGGTCAGAGCGTGTTCCGCACAGGTCTCTCCAAGGTGGGCCTGCCGGGCGCCAAGGAAGGGATGAACAAACTCGACCCGACCATCGCGGGACTTTTGAAAGACCAAGGCTATGCGACGGGCCAGTTCGGTAAGAACCACCTCGGCGACCGGGATGAGCATCTGCCCACCAACCATGGCTTCGATGAATTCTACGGCAACCTGTACCACCTCAATGCCGAGGAAGAGCCGGAGAACGAGGACTATCCGCAGGGTCCCGAGTTTGCGAAGAAGTTCGGCCCGCGTGGTGTGATCAAATCGAGCGCCGACGGCAAGATAGAGGACACCGGTCCGCTGACCAAGAAGCGCATGGAGACCGTGGATGACGACACCGCGGCCGTCGCAATGGATTTCATCGAGCGCCAGCACAAGGCCGGCAAGCCCTGGTTCGTGTGGTGGAGCGGCACCCGCATGCATTTCCGCACCCACGTCAGCGACGAGAAAATGGCGCAGTGTAAAGCGCAATACCCCAAGGCGGACGAGTACACTTGCGGCATGATCGAACATGACATGCACATCGGCATGTTCCTCGACAAGCTGGATGAGTTGGGCATCGCGGATAACACCATAGTCCATTATTCGACCGACAACGGCCCCCACTACAACACCTGGCCGGACGCTGCCGCCACACCATTCCGCGGTGAGAAGAACACAAACTGGGAAGGTGGCTGGCGCGTGCCTGCGCTCGTTCGCTGGCCCGGCGTGGTCAAGCCCGGGTCCGTCAGTAATGGCATCGTCCACCACATGGACTGGCTGCCCACATTCCTGGCCGCTGCCGGCAAGACCGATATGAAGGAAGATCTGTTGGACGGTTACACCTCCACTGCGCTGGGTCGTGACTACAAGGTCCACTTGGACGGGTACAACTTGACGGATCATCTGAAAGATCCGGACAACACCCCCAGCCCGCGCAAGGAGATCTTCTATTTCTCCGACGACGGTGACCTGACAGCGCTGCGCTACAACGATTGGAAAGCCATCTTCATGGAGCAGAAGGCCCAGGGGACATTCCGTGTCTGGATGGAGCCGTTCGTGCCGCTGCGTGTGCCCCTGATCCTGAACCTGCGTCGCGATCCTTACGAACGCGCACCACTGACCTCCAACACCTACTACGACTGGCTGATCGACCGGGCCTTTCTCCTGGTCCCGGCCCAGTCCTACGTGGGCCAGTTCCTGGCGACCTTTAAGGAATACCCGCCACGGCAGAAGGCCGCAAGTTTCACCCTGGACCAGGTCATGGAAAAACTCACTTCCCCTGGCGAGCGTTAATCGCCCTGTGGTGAGTACGTTTGAGCGGTGGAGCGAGAGCTCCGCCGCTTTTTGGTTGAGGAATCGGATAGCGTGCGGGCATGTGCGCATGACTGTCCGTTTATGAAGGAAGCCAACCCGGTACAAAATTTATGAAAAACGCTCTTCTCCACGCCGTCGGACGCTTGCTCTTGATATCGCGCCCTGGGGTTCGTTTCTCCATTCTGCTGCCAACTTGTCTTTTTTCATTTCACCGGCCGGTGCGCGGGAGCAGCCACCCCGCCTGATCGTCCAGATCACCGTCGATGCACTACGCGGTGACCTGCCAAAGCGCTTCGCTCATGTGCTCGGTGATGGCGGCTTCCGTTACCTGCTGAAAGAAGGTGTGAATTACACCGATGCCCATTACCGGCATGCCAACACTGAGACCATCGTCGGCCACACGTCCCTGGCGACCGGCACGGTGCCCGCAGCACACGGCATGGTCGCAAACGTCTGGTTCGACCGCGAGCAGGATCGCCTCGTCTACAACATCGAGGACCCGGACTATCACCTGCTTACTGCCGGCGCGGACGTGGACCGCAAGAACGAGATCGATCCTACGCAGAGAACGGCGAGGTCTGACGGCCGTTCGCCCGCGAACATCCTGGCGTCGACCTTAGGCGATGAGCTGGCGGTGCACTACGGCGGACGCTCGAAGGTCTTCGGGGTATCGGTCAAGGACCGTGGTGCCGTGTCCATGGCAGGGCATGCCGGCAAGCCGGCAGCCGCTTATTCCGGTAAGGCCTGGGAACTGAGCCATGAACCGTCGAAATACCTTTTCGGCGAGGCCGATGACCGGGACTACGAGACCGACGTGGCCGGTTTCGGGCGGACCTTCCCGCACGAGTACGGTGAGGTCGGGGACAAGTATTTCACTACCAAGCTGACGCTGAGCCCGGCCGGCGATGAGCTGACTCTGGATTTCGCTAAGACGCTCCTGGACGAGGAGCAGCTGGGCCAGGACGAGGTTCCGGACTACCTGGCCATCAGTTTCTCCTCGACCGATTACGTAGGGCATGTGTTCGGCGCATCCAGCCTCGAGACCGAAGACAACCTGGTGCGTCTGGATCGAACACTGGCCGATCTGTTCGCGCACATCGATCAGAAGGTCGGCCTGGACAACACCCTGATCGTGCTATCCGCCGACCACGGCCAGCCCGAGGTGCCCGGGCACCTGCACGAGCGCGGCATCCGCGACGCGCACTATTTCGATACCGAAGCCCTGGACAAGACCGCTGCCATTGCGGCACTGAAAAAGCGGTTCGGCATCGGCGAGGAATTGATCGAGGCCTATTTCCACCCCTACCTGTATCTCAACCACGAGGCCATAGATGCCAAGGGACTGGATCGGGCCGCGGTGGAACAGGCGGTGGCCGCCGAACTGCTGAAGTTCGACGGCGTTGCCTATGCGGTATCCAGCAGTGCGCTGCGTACCGACACTCTGCCGGACACCCTGATGACGCGCTCGGTGTTGCGGAACTTCCACCCCAAACGTTCGGGTGATATCTACCTGGTGTTCGAGCCCAATGTCTTCATCAACGATTTCGATGGCCTGATTGTTTCCTCGACCCATGGTTCGCCATGGAAATATGATACTTTCGTGCCGGTTATCTTTGCGGGTGCCGGGCTGAAACCGGATTCAGTCAGTCGTTCGGTGACACCGTATGATATCGCCCCAACGCTGGCCGCCTATCTCGGTGTGAAGCCACCCTCGGCGGCGATCGGGACGCCGCTGTCTGAGATCATGGGTGATTGATGTCGCGCTTTCGCCTCGGTCGCGAAATGGGATTCAAAAAAAGAGGATATGACAAAATGCGCCTGATTGTTGCCAGTCTCGTTGTTCTGCTCGCCTCTGGCGCGCACGGCGCCGGCTTTTACCTGCAGGAGGTAGGCACACCGTACAGTCTGGGCACGGCGGGGGTGGCCAATGCAACGAACACGCAAGGGGCGGATGCGGCCTGGTCCAACCCTGCCGGAATGGTCTATCTCGAGGGTGATCAGGTGTTCGCGGGCCTGCAGGTCGTAGCCCCGCGCATGGAGTTCGATACCAGTGTGGCCACGGGCGGCGGCGATGACGGTGGCAATGCCGGTAATTTAACTGCGGTGCCGAGCTTCTTCTACGTGCACAAATATTCTGACGATGTGAGTTTCGGTCTATCCCTGGCCGGCACCATGGGGGGCGGCGTGGACTACGGCAAGGGCTTTACGGGTCGCTATTCAACAACCCGGGCCGAGTTGGGTGCACTCGGCCTTTCGCCTTCGGTCGCCTATCGGTTCAATGACTCGCTGTCGGTTGGCGCCGGTGTGTCGATCATCTACACGCTGTTCGAGCAACAGATCGCACTCAACCCCGCATTGATACCGACCGTCAGTGGTGGTGACGGCTACCTTGATATCGACAATGCAGACGATGTCGGCTATCAGCCGTTTTTCTCTCTGAACTACGCGCTGTCGGACGATCTTCTGCTGGGAGTCGTGTACCGCGCCGAGATGGATGTCGAGCTGTCCGGCGACGTCAAGGTCAAAAATGTTGCCCTGCCAATAGGTGCCGACTCGATCGATATTGACTGGAAGAACCCGCAATGGCTCGAGGTCGGTCTCAAGTACAATTATACGGACACGGATACCCTCTATTTAAATGCCGGCTGGCAAGACTGGTCGGTATTCGGCAAAAACAAGCTGGCCTTCAGCGGCGGTGCGCTCAATCCGGTCGCTGAACTTGACCGCAACTGGAAAGACACCTGGCATGCGGGAATTGCCTATTCGCATTTCACGGGCCAGGGCAGCGCCTATTCCGTCGGATTTTCGTATGAGAGTTCACCGGTCGACGATGACGACCGCACCTTCGACCTGCCGGTGGATGAGATTTTCAAAGTCTCCGCTGCGTATGCCTGGAAAGGGCAGAGGAATCTGGACTTTTCTGTTGGTGGAACCCTTTACCTTGTTGGCGACGCCGCGATCGACGATACATCGCAGGGTGTCCGGACCAAAGGCGAGTTCGACAGCAACGCCATTCTTTTTCTCGGCGGGACCTTGCGTTATGTTTTTTAACAGCTGATAAAAGCAATTGCCGCTGTGGAGCCGTTACCCGGGACTAGTCGGCGTTAGCGCAGCCATGGAGTCAACGAGCTCTCGTTCGGGGTAGGTCATACTCGTAAGTTAACCGCCAAGGTAAGCGGCGCCCAGTGTGTGGCGCCGTTTTCGCAACCATGAAGAAGCCATGCGCAAACGGCCGCGGACTGTTCGGTGTCCGCTGGAACGCCTCGTTCTAGTGGGCCAACGACTGCCGGAACGACCATCGTTAATGGAAATCTTCTTCACGTTGATGCCTTATCGCCAGAATCGTTACCTGCTCGTTGTTCTCTACCTCGAACAATGCAACATAACCGGCCGCCCCGAAAGGAATCACCAACTCCCGCAAGAACGGATTGGCCGGATCGGCTTTTCGACAAGCAAATGGCATGGTTTCCGCGAAATCATATGCTTTTTCAATCGCAGCCCTGGCCCGAATTGCTGCCTGATAGTCATTCGCTGCCAAAAACTCGAAAAGCCGCTCAAGATCCTTTTGAGCCGCTTCGGAAACACGGAGTTGGAAACTCATTTAGAGCTATCGTATTTTTCTAAAATGGCATCCAAGGCAGCCAGAGATTCAGCCTTATTAACGTAGCTGCCTGACTCTTCCGATTGCTTTTTTGCAGCCAAGCCCCTTGAAATGAATTCGTTCTGAGCTTTGCGAAATTCAATCTGCTTGACCACCGAGCTTTCTACGAACGCACTAAGCGACTCGTTTTCCCGCAAAACACTCTCGGCGGCCTCCCGGAGTTCAGGAGTTACCCGCAAAGGGGGAATAGTTGCTGATTTCATGACATACTTACCTGCATCGCGTTTGCGATACATTCTAGCCTACAATCGCAACCATGCAAATAATTCGTGGCCCCCCAATCTTCATGCAGGATTAGGAACTCCTTCATTCACAGCCCAACAGAGAGTAAGTCAGACTCCGCCTATCTCCACCCACAGCATCATGCAGCGAAACTAGAGCAAAAAAAGCAGATAGTCAGCGAGGAGCCATCAATGCTTACTTGGTGTCGGTTTCTGCCGGTCAAGGGTTCAGAAACTGACGTTCGGGCAAAATCCTCAGCCTATGTCCGTGACAAACCCATTGCGGTCACTGTCGGGCCGAATCCCCAGCGGCAGCTTCGGCACCGAGCAGCAGACGGTCGCCGCACCAATGCTGAATTCCGGCTCGGGCCGCTTTGCGATCAAATTGCCAGCTTTTTCAGATGTCGGCAATGCGCATGTGGCTGCCGTTCGCCAAGTACCCAACGACTGGCAGGAGTTGGCTGATTTGAGACCATTTCACACTGATCTTCTAGCCACTTGAGTGTCCGCTTCAGTCATTGTCAGATCAGGTACGGACTATCATGCCCAGGTCGTGAAACCGTCACGAGCGACGCTACCGTATCGGGCGCGGGGGCAAGCCCCCACCGACGACGGACAACGCTGATTTGCCGGCGGTAATTCCCGTTTTTCTCCATAGGCAATTTCGGTCCCGCAACTTATATTCTTCGCGAGGCGGTCTTCAGACATTTGCTCACATATTCAGGGAGATTTTTCGATGATGTCCGAGAAGGTGCGTTTCCTGCTGTTGGTCCTCACTCTCTGTTTTCTCGGTTCAGGCAGTGCTGTCGCGGCTGCCACCCCGGGCAAGGTGGTAGGTGGCAAGATCTCTGAGCACCCAGGCTGGTTCAAGGAGAGCTTTCTGGATATTGCCGAGGACGTGGGTGAAGCGGCCGAGTCCGACAAGCACGTGATCCTGTTTATGCACCTCAACGGCTGCCCTTACTGCTTCAAGATGACCGAGGAGAACTTTAAACACGCCCCCTACACGGATTTCATCAAGGAGAACTTCGATGTCATCGCCATCAACATCAAGGGCGACCGCGAGGTGGCGCTGAACCAGGAGACCAGCCTCACCGAGAAGGAGTTGGCGACCCGGCTGAAGGTGATGTACACCCCCACCATCGTCTTCCTCAACCAGCAGAACAAGACGGTGGCCCGGGTCAACGGCTACCGCTCTGTGCCTGATTTCAAGCACGTGCTGGACTATGTGCAGGAGAAGGCCTACCTGAAGACCTCACTGTCAAAGTACGTGGATGCGAGGAAGAAGGCGGTCTACAGCTTTCGTGACCACCCCCAGCTGAAGCCGGTGAGCGACCTCCAGTCGGTGGCGGATAAGCCGCTCGCGGTGATCTTCGAGGACAAGGGCTGCCTGGACTGCGATGCCCTGCACGACGGTCACCTGAAGCGTCCCGAGGTCCGCGAGGTCCTGGGGAATTACACATTCGTCCGCCTGGACGCCCTGTCGGAAGAGCCCATTGTCGACGTGGAGGGCAACCAGACCACACCCAGGGCCTATGCCGAGAAACTGGGCCTGGTGTACCGCCCCAGCATCGTGCTGTTCGACAAGGGCGAAGAGGTGATGCGCATCAACAGCAAGCTCTACACCTACCATTTCGAGGAGATATTGCGTTACGTGGGTGAGCGCCACTACGAGAAGTACCCCGAGAGCTTTTACGACTACCTGGACGTGCGCACGGCCGAGATCACCGCCAACGGCCGCAACGTCGATCTCTCAGAATAATTGCCGCGCGAGGCGGTGGGCCGTCAGCATACCGGCGGAGCCGGGGGAGCCGACAACCACATCCAAGGGTCAGTGCACGATCCGGTACTTCACAATGCGGTCGTTGCCGGAATCGGAGAGCCACAAGATGTCGCCCGCACTGTCGACGCCTTCTGGCGTACGAAAAACACCCTCGCCCTTCCCCGGCCGCCCGGCACCGAGCGTCGCAAGCAATCTCCCGCCGGGGTCGATGATCTTCACCTTATGTGAGTTCTTGTCGGCGGCAACCAGGGTGCCGTCGGCCATGACATCCAGATAACGCACACCGTCGAAATCAAAAGGCGGCCCGCTCAATTCGGTGATGACCTCCAAGGATTCGTTCAACAACAGAATCCTGTCGTTGCCGGCGTCGGCCAGCCAGATGCGTCCATCGGGTGCGACCTCCAGATCGTGTGGTGCCGACAACCCTCTCAACTCATACGCAACTTCGCCATCGCGGAAAGCCACCACATTGTTCGACCAGGCACCAGCCACATAGATCAACCCGTTTGGGTGAACCAGGACACCTTCCGGTCCAGACAACCGTTCGCTGAGCGACCCAACCAACACGCCCTGTGTCCCCTGCATAGCGAAAATCGCAACTCGGCTGTTGTGCGTGTCTGCGACATACATTTTCCCACCGTCGTCGAGGTCGACATCATGGGTGCCATTCAGGACGTCAGCGCCGAAAGCGTCGACGAACTCCAGGGTGTCGGCATCGAGTCCCACGACGCGTCCGCTGCCAACATCCGAGACAAACAGTACTTCACCGTCCCGTGAGAGTTTGACATCGTGTGGATTGGACAATGATGTATCGCTGCCGCCAAGAAACTCGAACCGCCATTCGGCGAGTGATGTACTGGCAGTCAAGAGCATGACTGAACACAGACTTCCACGGAGCAAGGCGCGCGCTGCGTCAACCATTGAAATCCTCCTCGCCGATACCGAAAGATCAGCAAATTTGTTGCTAGTGTAGGCGCTCGCGAATCGGCCGTACTGACCGCCCGGACCTGCCTCTTCACTCAGATCCGGCTCACACCGAAACTTTACACGAACCGTTTGAAGCCGTTCCCTACCCTAACCTGCAAATTGCATAAAGGCGGACGCACCTGACGAGGTTGGTGGCGTCAAGAAGGGCATTTGATTCGTTTTCGGCCTTTGTTTTTGCCGTTACATTTTGTCCTGTTTGGGCTCAGTCCGTGCTGGACTTCGCATTTGCGCCGATCCCCCTCAAACCATAGCCACGGCTATGCTTTTGATGCCGGGCCTCCTGCCCGCCACCCCTTCGGGGCCAATGCTGCGCGTTGTTCGAATTCGCTCCAGGCTCATTCGTCGGCCGATCAGCCCAACTGCTTCGCCCATCACACCCTGATTCCCAAACCCTTCATGCAATTTGCAGGCTAACTTGTGGAAATTTCATCGCCTCATCCAGAGGGCGGGGGCACGAACCGATGACTTTGATGGCGATGTGCGGCGGAAGTCGCTCGACTGGAGGAAACTGATGTGCCTTTCAGCTATTCTCACCTTCACAGGACGGACCAGCCCACCATTGCAGAAGCCGGCGCAGGACGACAAATATGAGCGACGATCAGCAGCACTGCACTATTCCGCAGGCTCCAGACTACAACGGGGTCGAGCTGATTGATTTACTTCCGGAACCCTCTCCCGTCGATTATCGCGAGGCAATAAGTCTCGCCAATGCTGAGGCACGTACCCGCCTGCATGATCCTATGTTGTTGTCGTGGTACGACCGTGATCGCAATTTTGAGTCACCCCAGCACGCCAGCGAATGCCATACCGCCAGCGCAGTGCCCGGCTACGTGGATTACGGCATTTACCACGGCGCAGTGCTGCGCATAGATATCGAACAGGGGCGCTTTGTCTTCTTTTACCTGGATGCACAACCCGTCTGAACCGGCTTCTGCTTAGCGGCGGCATCTGCTACCCGCCCTGCTGACCTCGGCAGTTTCCACTTTAAATCTCATTGCCGCGCGGTCTTTATCACCTGCCAATCACCGATTGAATAGGAAATTGCCCTGCGCTGTTTCGTTGATGCGCAGGTGTCCGCGCGCGGGTTCACCGCGCTATGCCCATGAGCTGAACCTGCCGGACCTGCGATTCTTGCTAGTTCCAGACTACCCGCCGGGTCGTCGGCCGCATCGCCGCTTAGTGCGACATACTGTGTATCAGATATGGCTCTGACGCTTATGTTCCCGGCTGAGGCGGCCAACAAAGCAAATCCCGGCCCGCCCTCCTCGACACTTAGTTCCCAGGCGTACGACTTCTCAACACCCTGCGCAGTGGACCAGACGCACCGCGCCTCAACACTGCCATCGAGAATGATCAGGTGGTCCTGCAGCTGCCGACCAGGCATGACGAGCGCCACATCGGACCGGTCTTGACGAAGGTACGTAGTGGATAGATCAGTTCCTTCATCGGGTGACCGCGGTCGTGGTGGATTATATTCGCTTCACCCAGTACCCCCAATACCCCCCGACTTTCTCGAGGACGTCGCTCACGTTAGGCCGGGTGGCGTAGCCCTGATTCGGTCTTCCTCGCCCACTGCTGGGCAAGTGAGTAGGCAATCCGGGGCGATTCAAAGGCCAGCGGAATGGCCGCGCAACTCAAGCGCCGGGGAGTACTGTCCGCGTCGATGCGCCTCGTTAGGTTCATTGTCTCCTCGCCCCAGAAACATGAGCCGCAAACCCCTCCTGAGTTATGGGACTGAGATTGCTTCCAGACTCCCGGATTACTTCCAGCCCCAATGCACCAGCTGCCTCGACTGTTTGTGCTGCGTTTTTCTCGGAATCCACAAAAAGGCTCTTCGGCCTCCCTGGCAAGGCTCGCTCCCATTTGTGAAACCTAACAGTTAGATCAGCAGTTCCTCCGTGAACTGAGATATGCGGAGTCCGTCGATCTCCGCCCAAAGCAGGATTATGCAGCCAATTCGACTCGAAAAGCAGCCGTTCAGCAAAAGACACTGGGCGACCGCAGGTGTCGACTCCTGCCGTCCGCCGATCTCGAGAGGCAGCTCGACCCAATGCCCCTACCTTGACCCGGGCAATGTCTCCTGTGTGGACGTAAAGCAGACTTGGCCATCACTGAGGTTCATGCGGGGAGGGCAATGCAGCGCAGCCGGCACACCTCACTGAAGGTAAAGAATACGCCACCCGATTTTCCCACAAGCTCGCGGGATTCTCGTTGGTACAGGACCCTGATAATAAGACCCATAGCCAACCAGGGAGCGAACCAATGCTCAATATGGATTTCGACCAAAAGGTCGTGATCGACACCACCCGGCAGGACTGGGTACCTAGTCCCAGCCCCGGCGTTTGGCGCAAGCCACTGGCCCGCGAGGAGGCCGAGCGCGGGCACACCACCAGCATCGTGCGCTTCGACCCGGGCTCCCACTTCTCGCGCCACGAGCATCCGCTCGGCGAGGAGATCCTGGTGTTGGAGGGCACTTTCTCCGACGAGCATGGCGATTACGGTCCCGGCGCATACTTCCGCAACCCGCCCGGTTCAGGTCACTCGCCGTTCAGCAAGGATGGCTGCGTGCTGTTCGTCAAGCTCGACCAGTTCTCGCCGGACGACACCACTCCGGTGCGCGTCGACACCCGCAATACGTCATGGCTCCCCGGCCAGGGCCAACTGCAGGTGATGCCACTGCACGAATTCCGGGGCGAGCATGTGGCGCTGGTAAAGTGGCCGGCGGGGGAACGTTTTCAACCCCACCGACACTTCGGCGGCGAAGAGATCTTAGTACTGTCCGGCGAGTTCAAGGACGAGTTTGGCAGCTACCCCGCTGGCAGCTGGCTGCGCAGCCCGCACTTGAGTCAACACTACCCGTTCGTTGACGAGGAGACGGTGATCTGGGTGAAAGTCGGGCATCTTCCATTCTGACTCCGCGCTTTAGCAGCTCGCGCTCGGCAGATCCCCCCAAGTTCCGGGGGATCGCGCAGCGGAAAAATCACCGACTGCGAGTGCTTACCCTCGGGTACACAATCCAAGAGCCTGACGCCGCACAAACGCAACCACACCCCCAAACAATACTGACCCTCCCCGTTGATCACAGGGGAACGGTCACGTTCGAAAGCGGACCAACGATCAGGCAGTTCGGCCAGAACTCCTCCCCCGGCTTGGTTTTTCTGCATTTATTGCACAGTTAGGAAAGCGCCGACACGCCTTGTTGGCGATCTTGTAAGCTATCGCTGGACACCGGAGTTTTTACCCTGACCCCAAATGCCGTTGCTTGGCGGCTGATCGGATCATGAAAACCACTACGAAAGTTGCCTCATTGCGACGACGCGTCGCATCCCATCTTGCCGCATTGCTGCTTGCAAGCCCCACGACTGCGCTGGCTGAAGCGCTGCCCGGGCTGGCCGCCGACAAGCAAGCGGTGACGGTATCCGGAATCTCCTCCGGCGGCTACATGGCCGTGCAATTCCACATCGCGCACTCGTCGACGGTTGGTGGCGCCGGCGTGCTCGCAGGCGGGCCCTACGAATGCGCGGAGGGCTCGACCTGGTATGCGCTGACGCGCTGCATGGCCCCGACTTGGTGGAGCTCGCTGCCGTCAGTCGAGGTGTTTCGTCAGCGCACACTGCGCCGCGCTCAGTCCGGCGACATCGATTCGTTAGCGGGTCTCGCTGGTGACCGGGCGTGGGTCTTCTCGGGCGGCCGTGACGAGACCGTCGAGCAGCCTGTGGTCGACTCGCTGATCGAGTTGTATCGAACCTGGCTGCCGTCCGGGCAGCCACTGTTCGTCGCGCGCCCGGACGCGGGCCACGCAATGATCTCGACCGAAGAGCCGGAACCAAACGCCTGTGCCAGCTCGGAGCCGCCTTTCATTAATCGCTGTGGCGACTTCGACGCCGCAGGTGAATTGCTGGCTCATTTGCTGGGGCCGCTCGCACCCAAGCAGGAGCCACCCGCAGAGCGCGTGCGGCCATTCGATCAGCAGCCCTTTCTCGACAAAAATGCGGCTGCCAGTGGTATGGCCCAAGAAGGCTATGTCTTCATTCCCGAGAGTTGCGAGTCGGGCGGATGCCAGGTTCACGTCGTCTTCCATGGCTGCGGGCAGACCACCCGGCAGATTGGCCTGCGCTTTGTGGAAAACGCGGGCTACATCGAGTGGGCGCAGAGCAACCGGCTGATCGTGCTGTTTCCGCAGATCGTGCCGCGCTATGGCTGGACTGGCGGCCTGTCGTGGGTCTTCAATCCGCGCGGCTGCTGGGACTGGTGGGGTTATACCGACGTAAACTACGCCACCCGCAAGGGGCGCCAGATCCATGCTGTGCGGGCGATGATCGAACGCCTCGGCGAGTCTGACGCGCCCATGCAATAAAAGGTGCTCCGCTGGGCTTGTCGCGCAACGACGGCGGCCGGCTCGCGGCACACCGCCGGTGTTGATTTGCCGTCAATATTGATCCATCTGAGCCCGTTTTTTAAACACATTTATGACCCGCTGCCCCGGTCAATCCCGGGCGTGGGACAGCCGCATTGACATGGCCGCCGGGGACCGTGTGATTTCGGCTTCTTCAGGGGAAGGCGCCCGGCGGCGCCCGACGGCTATGAGTTTTGTTCGTTTTCCAGCGCCTTCTGCATGATCTCATGGTAAAGGTTCACGGCGCGCCCATACAGCGCTTGCACCTCCGGCACCTTTTCCACGTAGCGTTTTATCTCCTCGGAGTCGCTCATCACGCGCTGGAGAAACGCGACGTCAGCATCGCTGAGCTTGTCGC
>Ga0316194_10001832_pt1 | contig 14777 bp, 11 predicted proteins | sample CroRivsedime1_MG_FD_204936 | JGI IMG/M metagenome (GOLD analysis project Ga0316194, IMG submission 204936) | Coastal sediment microbial communities from Maine, United States - Cross River sediment 1 | ecosystem: Environmental > Aquatic > Marine > Coastal > Sediment | place: USA: Maine...
TCTCATCAACCTGGTGGGTAATGCAATAAAGTTCACACCCTCTGGTTCAGTTTTACTCAACGTCTCGGTTCAAGACGGAAGTGACTCAAATGACGAGCTTTTATTTGAGGTGACAGACACCGGTATAGGCGTCGCCGGACATGCAAAAACCAGAATATTTAGTGAGTTCAGCCAGGCGGATGAGTCCACCACACGTCGTTTCGGGGGAACCGGTCTGGGGCTGTCTTTCTCCAAGCACGTTGTAGAAATGATGGGTGGACAAATAGGTGTCGAAAGCACCGAAGGTAAGGGGTCACGTTTTTGGTTTACTCTGCCGCTTATTCAGACCATTCATAGTTCCGGGTCCAATTCACTGACTTCGAGACCCACGACCGAAATAGAAACAGGCAAAGATAAGCAAGTGGCCACACCTGATGTAAATGGACGGAGATCCGGTTACAACGCCAGGGTGCTCATTGTAGATGACAGCAAACCAAATCTGTTTATTCTGACCGAGACGATGAAAACACTTGGTCTTGATGTGACCGCCGCAGAGGGCGGTAAAAAGGCGGTTGAATTGGCACAAACACAGCAGTTTGACCTCGTAATTATGGATATCCAGATGCCGGATATGGACGGACTGGAAGCCACGCGAAAAATCAGAGATTTCGAAAAGGAAAATTTTACGGATAGACATCTACCCATCATCGCGTTTAGTGCCAACGCAATGGAAGGGGACCGGGAACTGTATTTACAGGCTGAAATGGATGACTACTTGAGCAAGCCGTTTCAAAAAGAGGCTTTTTTGGCTGTGTTAGATAAATGGCTGGAAAAAGAGCAATAAGCATTGAATTAACTTTATCTGGAGTTTGTAATGAGTAGGAAGCGGAATAGATTTAACAGGCAAAAAGCCCCGGTAATGTCCTTTGTGGCCATTGTTCTGCTGGCGGCAAGTGGACAGGGCAATGCGCAAAGCGTACCCGCTGACTTGCTGGACTTGAGTATTGAGGAGTTGTTTTCTGCTGATCTCATAGAAAGTAATAGTTCAGGTACTGTCGAGGGCAATCGATGGACTGTTTCTTACAATTACCAGAAATCACATTACTCGGACTATCTGGATGGCACGAAAAAGTTAAGCTATGACGAGGTGCTCTGGTCTCCCGGGCAGGAACCCAGAACGGAAAAAAACTTTCCAGTTGTACCCACCCGTATTGAACAGGAAGTACACGCCGTGGTTTTTGGTTTTGAGGCTACGGATGCTCTTTCATTCAGGCTGGTAACACCTTACATCTCACAGAGTACAGAACACATCAGTATCGTACCCGGATACAGCGAATTTACCATTGACTCACAGGGAGTTGGTGATATTTCGCTGCTGGGTAGTTATCGTTTTGCCAACTCTCAAACACAAAAATGGAAAGTCGGCATGGGAATCAGTTTTCCGACTGGCTCCATTGATGAGGAAGGCGACACGCCGCGAGCGCCTGGAAAGCAGCAACTGCCATACACCATGCAGTTGGGCTCTGGAACCTTCGATATCCCACTTCAGTTGTCTTACTTAAATCAGCAACCCTCATTTAGCTGGGGAGCGGATTTCAGCGCGAAAATTCGTTTAGGCAAAAACGACAGAGATTATCGCCTTGGCAACAGCGCGAGTGTCTCATCATGGCTAACGCTCACGACGATCAACTGGATTCAACCATCTATCAAATTGGATTTTCTCACCTGGGGCAGAATCAGTGGTGAAGATAAGTCTCTGAGTGTACCCGGTCCTTTTCCATATCCGGCACCAGTTGTAGACCCCCGTTTATTTGGTGGTACCCTGCTTAACCTGTCATTGGGGGTAAAAATACCGGTGGCATGGCAAGACAGTCATTTCAATTTGGCATACGGCAAGCCGATTTATCAATCCTTAAACGGGCCGCAATCGAGTGAAGACTATCGCCTGTCCTTATCTTTCAAGCTTGCTTTTTGAGCCGATTGCCTTTTCAGGCTTTCAAGATAATTCGATAATGACTCAAAACCAGCAGGCGCCATAGCTAAAAACGCTCTTGCATGCTCCCTGCCTTTGGATATATCACCGGCCCGAATAGAATTTTCGCAATCGTGAAGAACTCGCGAAAGACCCGTTTGACCACAGGTCGCAGTATTGCCTTTCAATTTGTGGGCGATTTTTCCCAATGCATCATCATCACCAGATGCCAGTACTAATTTAATTTGGTCTATAAGCTCTTGCCCATCAGCAAGAAACATGGTCAGCACGGTGAGTATGATGGACTCATCCATGTCCAGCGCCAGCTGTTCCAATATGCTGACATCAAGTTGAGAGGGGTGCAGGCTTGCACCATCATCCGACATGACCTGTCTCCTTTGTCAGGGCCGGGTTACGTAAAATTCAGGTTTACAATGATAACGTTATCTAAACCGCAAATGTTAGTTGAGGAAACCTGCATTGCCATACCTTTACTTTTCTCATCCACTTGCGGTGTTGCTAATCAGTTCAGCCAATCCGGTTTGCAATGTGCCAATCACTTTGCAAAGCGCAATTCCCAACATCATCCCACGGTCCCCACGTATCTTCACCGGGCCTTTTGAAAATCGTATCCGGCTATTCTATATCATTGTTAAATAAAGCTAATTAAGATTTTCTGAATTGATTCTTAAACACATATTCAGGGCTGGCACTAAGATTGCATTAACTGCAACTAGTCTGTTTAACCTACACATAGGAAATTAAAAATGAAATCTATCAGAACTGCTGTCATCCCCGTAGCCGGACTCGGTACACGACTGCTGCCAGCCAGCAAGGCTATCCCCAAGGAAATGGTCACTGTCGTTGATAAACCTGTCATTCAGTACGTGGTCGAAGAGGCCGTCGCCGCCGGGATGACCAAAATTGTTCTGGTCACCCGTTCAGGCAAAGAATCCATCGAGAATCACTTTGACAGCCATTTCGAGCTGGAAACACAGTTACAACAAAAGGGTAAAGTGACTTTACTCAAGGCCATCGATGAAATCATTCCCCGAAATATCGAGTTGCTTTCCATACGGCAACCCCGGGCTGCGGGACTCGGTGATGCCATCCGTTGCGCTGAACCGGCTGTCGGTAACGAGCCATTTGTAGTCATGCTGCCTGATGTTCTGTTCAGCACCCAGGATGATGCCCGCTGGAATATGAGAACCATGGTAGATGCGTACTCACAAAGTGGCCATGCACAAATTCTGGTGGAGCAGGTACCTGAAACACTGGTTGATCAATATGGCATTGTCGACTGCGGTTTCAGGACCCTGGACATCGGCGCTACCGCGCGGGTATACGACATGGTTGAAAAACCTTCTGTTGATACAGCACCCTCCAACCTGTCGATTGTGGGACGCTACGTGCTGCCTCCATCCATTTTTAATTTATTGAAAACCACGGGCAAAGGCGCCGGCGGTGAAATTCAGCTGACGGATGCATTGCTCAAGTTACTGGCTCAATCCAGCATGCAGGCACTGATGATGCGGGGACGATCCTTCGATTGTGGTAATAAACTCGGTTTCCTGGAGGCCAACCTCATGTTGGGTCTGCAAGATGAGTCAATCGCTTCAAAATTGGTGAATATCATGGAACAGACACTGGCTGACCGTTCAAGGCAGGCAGCGATGGTTTTGCAGCAAGAAGTAGCCTGATCAACAAATAGAGGCTGGATAAACTGCTGTTTCACTTAAAGTCATTGGAAGGAGCCGGGGCGGGTAATTACTGCCAGGACTCGCTGTGAATACATCCATGTACGCTCGGGCGCGGCATCCCTGCCGCTCACGGTCCTGGCAGTAACTACCCACCCCGGCTCTGACGCATTTTCGGCAGCGTTAAGCGAAACCATTGCTCTATCAGCATCCGCATAGCCGAGGGGGTACAGTGTCTTCATTCAGGACCGTGAGCGACAGGACGTCGCGACCGAGACCACATGGATGTGTTAATGTCGTGTCCTGAAGGAAGACACTGTACCCACTTGGCGGTCCCGACAGATAGCAAGTTGGGACAGCTGTGATCCCCTGGGAAGGCCCGGGCGACCAGCGCTCAAGAACTACTCTTCTTCCCAACCCAGGCGTTTGCGGTAGATCGTTGAAGGGCTGACCTCCAGCAATGCCGCAGCGCGGGGTATATTCCCATCACAGATCGTAATGGCACCCTCAATGGCTTCCTTTTCAACCAGCCACAATGGCCTTATGGCTCCGCTATCTGACTCCAGGTGGTTGCTATCGACAGGCTGCGGGTCCGAAACCACGGAACGTGCATTTTCCGAAATACTCAGAAGTGCGGGTAACATGTCCTGCGTGACCAATTCACCATTCTGCAGCACCACGATATTGCGCAGAATATTCTGCAACTGCCTGACATTTCCAGGCCACTGGTATCGGCTGAGGACATAAGCGGCTTCCGGTGTGAAACCTTTAAAATCCTTGCCCTCCTCCCTGGCAAACTCCTCGAGATATTTCCCGGCGATCAACATGACATCATTGCCGCACTCACGCAGAGCAGGCAGATGAATGGGAATGACGTGTAATCGATAGTAGAGGTCTTCACGGAAGGTGCCCTTTGCCACCATCTCCAGTGGATCGCGATTGGTTGCACAGACGAAACGAACATCGACTTCTTCTACTTTGTTGCCGCCAACCTGCTGGAATGTGCCCGTTTGCACAAAACGTAGCAGCTTACTTTGTAGCGCCAAATCCATCTCACCAATTTCATCCAGAAACAGCGTGCCCTCGTGTGCCATGGCTGCCGCGCCTTTGCGTTCGCCGCTGGCACCTGTAAATGCGCCTTTGATGTGTCCGAATATTTCGCTCTCCATCAACTCGCCAGGGATAGCAGCACAATTTAAGGCAATAAACGGTTTTTTAGCACGGCTGCCCTCTTTGTGAATGGCATCCGCACAGACTTCCTTGCCAGAACCGCTCTCCCCGGTGATGAATACTGAAGCGCGGCTTGAAGCGGCACTTTCAATGATCCGGTAAACGGCCTGTATCGGAATCGAGGAGCCGGTAAATCCATGAAAATGATCACGTTCAAAACTTTCCCGATAGGTTTTAACCAGCGCCTTCAGGTCCTGTTTTTCCAGCGCATTACGCACGGTGACCCGAAGACGCTCGGCATCAAATGGCTTCTGCAAAAAATCAAACGCCCCTGCCCTCATGGCCTCGACTGCCGTATTGACCGTACCCATCGCCGTGATAACAACGACGGTAGGATCCTGCGGTAAACCTTGTAACTTTTCCAATAGCTCAAGGCCATTCATATCGGGCAGGTTCAAGTCCAGTAGTACGACATCGGGGTCAGTTTCTTCAATTTGTTCCAGACCCTGACCACCCTCAGCCACGCTTGAGACATTGATCGACATGGGTTTTAAGTACTCTTTATATACCCTGGTCAGCGCAAGACTGTCCTCTACCAATAACAATCGGGATTTTCGTTGTTTACTCATAGTCCAAGCCTGTAAATTCAAGTATTGATCTCATCCGTGTTCCTGATTGAATGAACTCAAACATCAGTTGCCGGGTGATAGCGTTCAGCATAAAGCTGCAGCGTTTTTTCAGTAATGTCTGCCACTGATTCAATCAGGGCTATCGATTCTTCCTCTTTGCCCTGTCTTCCGAGTAATTCTACCCGACCCGCTGCCGCTTGCAGTCGTAACGCGCCAAAGGTACCGGCACTGCTCTTCACAGCATGTGCAGCCGCAATCACGGATGGGGGATCCTGTCTTGTTCCTGCTTCTCGCAGGTCATCCAGGCGTTCACCCGTCTCCTTGATAAAAATACCAATGATTTCAGTCACGAGCTCGCGTGAAGTTTCATTCTCCAGGTCAGCCAGGACTTGCTGGTCCATCAACTCGGCCTCATCACCATCTGCAGAGTCAGGTTCAGGTTCAGCCCGATTTTCTGCAACCGGTATCGGAGCGGCGGGAGAAACCCAGTGAACCAGTCGATCGAGCAATCCATCGATGCTAATGGGTTTGGCAATAAAATCGTTCATACCTGCTTCCATGCATCTATGCCGGTCATCGGCAAATGCGTTGGCAGTCATTGCGATGATCGGTGTATTGGCAGCTTTGCCTTGCAGGGCGCGTATCTGGCGGGTCGCTTCCAATCCATCCATGTTTGGCATCGACATATCCATCAGAATCGCATCGAAATCTTCCTCACCAACGGCCTTCACTGCCTGTGCACCGTCATCGACCAGGCGAACCTCGCAACCGGCCTTTCTTAACAGGACCTCGACCACCATCTGGTTTCCCTTGCTATCTTCTGCTACCAGCACACGCGCGTTCAATGACTCATGCCTGCCGACAACCGGGGTGTCGGGCTCAGTGGGCAGTTCGACCCTGGCCAACGGAATTTTGAACCAAAAGACACTTCCCCCCGACTTTCGTGGCTTGTACTCGATTTCTCCCCCCATTAGCTCAACCAGGCTGCGCGTAATGGTCAATCCCAAACCCGTGCCGCCATGCTCCCGGGTAAGTGAACTATCACCCTGGGAAAATTCCTCAAAAAGATATTCGACATAGCCCGGTTCGATGCCAATGCCCGTGTCTTCAACACGAAATACGTATTCATTGGCAATTACGGGCTCAATATTGACAGTGACCTTGCCTGAGTCAGTGAATTTCAGAGCGTTGCCAATCAGGTTTAAAAGCACCTGGCGCAGCATGGTTTTATCCCCATCCACCCACTCGGGAACACTTGCATCGATAACCGTCAGAAATTCCAGCCCATTACGCTCCGCCTCGGGCAGGAAAAGCGCTTCCAGTTCGTTGATCACTTTGTAGAGATTGAACGTATTTATGCGCAATTGCATCTTGCCGGCTTCGATCTTTGAAAAGTCCAGAATGCCATTTACCAGCGATGAAAGTGCAACCCCGCCCTTGTTAGCTGCCGTGGCCAGCTTTCTTTGCTCCCCGTCAAGGCTGGTGTCGAGCAGCAGGGAATTCAGATTGATAATCGCGTTGAGCGGGGTTCGAATTTCATGGCTCATATTGGCCAGAAACCGGGACTTTGCGATATTTGCAGCCTCCGCTTCTGAATGTGCGAGTTGCAACGCCTGCTCGGCCTCTTTACGCTCGGTAATATCGCGAATAAAACCTGTGAAGTAGGTCTTTCCTTCGAGGTTCAGAGGCGTGATGGCAAGTTCAATCGGAAAGACCTTACCATTCTTGTGCCGGGCTTCAATTTCCAGACGGACACCCAACACCGGACCTTCGCCCGTCTTGTGCCAATTTAGCATGCCTTCGCGGTGGGCCGTACGATATTTTTCAGGCACGATTAAGGCCGCCATTTCCTTGCCAATGGCCTCCTCGTATGAATATCCGAATATTTGCTCGGCCGCCGGATTGTACTCATTCACCATGCCATCACCATCAATGGTGATAATGGCGTCCAGCGCGGTTGAGAGTATCGCGCTCTTGGTCTCGTCCCGTTCTGTTAATCTCACTGACATTTGCTTATAACGCTCGGCGGTTTGATGCAATTCCCTGTAAGAAACAGCGAGACTTTCAGACATGTCATTCAAGGAGGATCTGACACGTGCAATTTCGTCCTTGCCGCGAACTTTCAGTATCTGACCCGGTCCCTTGACGGCGATTTCATCCGCACCTTTGATCAGTGCATTTAAAGGACGCGTCAAAACCGAACCCAGCAGATATGAGAGAACACCAAAGAAACCAATAACAAGAAGGACCATCAGAAAGCCTTCTTGTTTGAGTTCGTCCACCAGGTGATGCTGACTGGTTGTGGTCAGGCCCACTGCGAGAGTCCCCGCTGCTTTACCATCAACCGTAACCAGTGTCTCGGTATAAATGGCTTCAGAATTTGATGACCCCACATGCAGTGAATTTTCAGTGCCCTGAAACTCCTCACCAAAGTCACCCGATTGGGTCAGTACTTTCCCTTGTGTGTCGCTGAATCGTGCAAAGTTGACGTTGGGCGCGGTGGCAATATCACTAACAAGCTGACTCAACAGTTCCAAATCCTGATCACGGATGGCAGGCTTAAGAACTCTTACCATCTGTTGGGTAAGCACTTCGGACTGTCTTTCCAGCAGAGCGTATTCAGATGCGTCAATCCAGCGGAAAACCAGGTACAGAATCACCAAGCTGAACGTTACGCTGATCAAAAGAACACCCAATACTGTTTTTGTTCGAAAAGTCATAGAGTGATCGAGTATCCAAAGGTTAATCCATGCAGGATTGTTGCATTTTGCAATGCTAATTGCGAATTATACGCATCCCAGTCAACCAGAGCTGCTGTAAAGAATGCTGGCTGAATGACACGAAGGGTTTCATTTGCGTTGGCCGGGGCCTGTTAAATCAAGCAACACCGGACACCGCGTCAGCTGATTCTGCACACTGGCATCACTATTGCATAGTACATATCTTAAACCACCTGGCGCTGAACATTAATTATTGAACTGCTTATGAAAGTACTGATCGTAGACGATGCAGCGGATACACGGGCCCTGCTACGTATATTACTAACTCAAAAGGGCTGGCAAGTCGTCGAAGCCGAGGATGGTCATGCCGCCTGTCGCCTCATCGAGGACACCGATATCAGTATTGTGCTGACCGACTGGATGATGCCCGGCATGGATGGTTTGAGTTTGATCGAATGGATAAGGGCCAAGGATAAAAACAAGTATATCTACACCATCCTGATGACAAGTCGTGATCAACAGAAGGACTGCGTGGAAGGATTCTCCGTCGGTGCCGACGACTACATCACCAAGCCACTGGCAGCAGAGATTCTTTACGCCCGGCTCGGCGTAGCCAGGAGAATTCTGAGTATCCAGGAAGAACTTCGAACACAGCAACTGCACTTGAAGGAATCACGCGACCTCGTGACGCGGGCATATGACATCGTTCAGGAAGACCTTGAGAACGCCGCAGCTGTGCAGAAATCAATGCTTCCAACCAATGGTCTGCTGAATCGGTCAATTTCCTCTGCCTGGTGTTACCGGCCGGCGATGGGTATCTCGGGTGATTACCTGGATATATTTCAGGTCGGTGAAAACAGGCTGTTTTTTTATCTCCTGGATGTCTCCGGTCACGGTGTGACAGCGGCATTGCGCTCGTCCGCAATCAGCCAGTTGTTGCGCCCCATCAGCGGAATCATGGACGGACTTGAGACACATGGGCCGGCACATATCGTCGAACGACTTAATCGGCATCTATGCGAGGCCAATCAGGATATTGACTATTTTGCGACACTGGTTATTGGTGACATTGACGCTGCAAATGGTTTGCTGAGGATTACTTCTGCGGGTCACCCACCACCGTTGTTGCTTCGACAGGACCACCCATCGCACGAGGTGGAGGCTGGTGGCCTGCCCATTGGCATAGACCCGGGCGCATGCTACACGCATGCGGAAATATGGCTTCAGCCAAGTGACACATTGCTATTGTATTCTGATGGATTAATGGACTGTGAAAACCACCAGGGGCAGCAATATGGACTCGAAGCTGTGCGCAAACGAGCCGAAGGGCATACCGGTTCCGACCTGATCAAATTACTGTCCCGGCTTGAAAACGATCTAGATGAGTGGCGCTCGGGAACGCCCTTGAGCGATGATCTCTCGCTATTGCTGTTAAATTTCAACCCTGATAGTGTCAAAATGAGCCACGAAACAGAGGATTTGCGACTATGTCAGAGTTCATAGGTGAAAGTGGCCTGTTGAGCATCAGCAGTAATCCACACGACGTGGAACAACTGCTGACCAGTCTCGAAGACCTGTTGGCAAAATCCTGTCTCGACGACATGTCCGCTTTCCATTTGCGATGCGCCGTTGTTGAAGTGATCAACAACTGTATTCAACATGCTTATTCGAACAAATCCGGTCAACCGATCCGGATCTCGTACCAGCTTGATCAAGACCGTGTTCAGATCGTTGTTTCCGACAAGGGCCAGGCTTTCCAGGAGCCAAAAGAGATATCGGAAGCAGACCCCATGAGTGAATCCGGCAGAGGCTTACAAATTATCCGTGCCTGGGTGACCAAGCTCAGTTTTGAGCGTCGTGACGAATGGAATGTGTGCGAACTTGAACAGCAAGTCCCGCAATGAACTGAGCAACCATGCTGAGCATATGGTTAACGAATACAGGCTGACAGTTGATGAATGAAGTTGGCGGGGTTGATTGGTTTTGAAATATACAGGTCACAGCCGGATTGGAGACATTTTTCCCGCTCGTCCGATAAACTGAGCGCCGTCATGGCAACGATCGTAGATCTGATGCCATTTTCACGGAGTTTCGCCACAGCAGTATAGCCATCCATGACGGGCATCATCATGTCCATCAATATCAGATCTGGCGGCTGCCCGCTGTCTACGGAAGATAAAATATCCTCAAGCCCCAGTTTGCCATTAACCGAATGGCTGACACTGGCGCCGGCTTCTTCAAGCAAGTGTCTTGTCAACAGGGCGATGGACATACTGTCTTCAACCAGGTGAATACTGACCCCGTCCAGGCTGGCGTCGTCCACCTTTTGTTTACTCCCGCCGCCCGTATCCAGGCTAAAAAGATGTGGCGCCACGCAGACGATCTCATCGAGACGTCCACACGCTGTTTGCAGAGTAAAGGTGCTGCCCCGGCCAGGTTCTGACTGAACCTTCAGGTCACCACCGAGCAATTGCGCAAAATTCCTTGAAATCGACAGGCCAAGACCGGTACCAGTATCCGTGCTTGATGCCTTTTTTTCCTGGATAAAGGGCTGAAATACGCGTTCCAGGTTGTCTGCATCTATACCGATACCTGTATCTTCTACTGAAATGATCAGATCGAGTTGACCACTTCCGATATTGGCCGTGCTCGACAACCCCAGCTTTATTTTGCCTGTCTCGGTAAATTTGATGGCATTTGAGATCAGGTTGACAAGCGCCTGTCTCAATTTAAGGGCATCTGTATCAATCGCCAGTGGTACCGGTCCCCGGCACTCGACGGTAAACTCCAGCTTCTTTTTCTCAGCATGTGGTTGCATGAGCCCATAGACATCTGAAATCAGACCGTCTAACTGGCAATGACCGATATCAGGACTCAATTCTCCGGATTCAATTTTGGAGAGGTCCAGCACATTATTAACCAGGCCCAACAGATGATCGGCATTGCGCCTCACCTGCTCTGCCCATTCATACTTTTCCTTCTCAGTTTTGTCCGGGCGGGTGAGCAAATCAGCGTAGCCAACGATTGAGGTCATGGGTGTGCGTATTTCATGACTCATGTTGGCCAGAAAGAGACTTTTTTCCGCTGATGCCTGTTCTGCCTTTTGTTTTGCCTGCTGCAATTCACGCGCCTTGACCTCGAGATTGTACTCAGTAGCGCGTAATCGCTCGATGATCGACTCCAGGCGCTCCATGGCGATCGCAGTGTCAATCCTGGTTGAGGCAAGCGAAGCTATTGTGGTGAGTAACTGCACGTGATCATCGGTGAAGAAATCAAGCTCCGGGTGCTCGGAATCCAATACGCCGATGACTTGTCGCTGGTGGATAATGGGTACCGCCAATTCTGACAGGCGCCTGGTATCATCGACAATATAACGGGGGTCCTTCCTCGTGTCGGTAACCAGTTCCACCTTCCCGGTCTTTGCGACAGTGCCAACGATGCCTGTACCGACCGGTATGGTAATCGGGTTGAAAATGTCCTGCGCTATAGGGTTCTTGGGACCATGTGCAGCCCGCTGAACCAGGGTCTTTTTGTCGTCATCCAGAAGATAAATAACGCAATCGACAAAACCGAGTTTGGCGATCGCGGTCTTTGCAACATTCCACAATATTTCATCAAGGGTGTTGAGATGGACTTGTGACAGTGCAAATTCATGCAGCACTTCAAGGTATCGCGACTTGCGAAGAAGTGTTTCGAGGTCCTGTTTTTCATTGAAATTGGACATTGGGAACGATGCTATTCAAAACCTGCACCCCAGTCAAAGAATATAAGTCTCACACCATCCGGCTGAATCGCAAATCGACATTGCAGTTTGCAAATGGATGCTTCTATTTTGCAAATTGTGTTTGACCCGGGCAACACGCAAATATCTTAATTGATTGATATATAGAGATATATTTTCTCAAAAATTGCTTGGCACACAGTTTGCATCTAAAGGTTCATGAGTTTATCAGAAACCAAAGGTGACCGAACCATGCAACTACAACATACGACAGAACAAAACATCGAAGTTATCCAACTGCCCAGCCGAATCCTGATGGCGGATGCCAAGCAGACAAAGAAGTCATTACACAACTTTCTCAATCAGCAAAAGCCTCGCATCGCACTCGATATGCGTGAGGTCGAGTTCATTGATTCAAGCGGTCTTGCCGTTCTTGTCAACTGTTTGCAGACATGCCGTCGCAAGAGCGGCGATGTCTGTCTGTTCGGGCTACGGGACACGGTGCAAACACTGTTTGAACTGACCCGCCTACACACAGTTTTTCCTATTGAAAACCTTCAGCAGGATGCGATTGCGAGATTAGCGGCATGAATAATTCAGCAAAGAAAAAATCCGGCGAAACCCTGTCGATGGTGATATTCATCGACGCATTGGGATGGGAAGTACTCAAGGGCAGGAAATTCCTGGAGGACGAAATGCCTCACAGACAGAAGCTGCGTTCGGTATTTGGTTTTTCCTCGGCTTGCGTGCCTTCGATACTCACCGGACGTACACCACGAGAGCATTTGCACTGGTCGTATTTCTTTTACAACAAAGAGACATCGCCATTCCGTGCACTCAAACCTTTGTCCTGGTTGCCAAAAGCGCTGACAGAGCGTGGCAGGGTCCGCCACCTGATCTCCCGGGTGGTCGGTCGCGTATTGGGCTTTACCGGGTATTTCCAGCTCTACAATCTGCCCTTCAAGCACGCGGGGCTGTTTGATCACTGTGAAAAAAATGACATTTTCAAGCCCGGCGGAATGAACCGCGGTGACAATATTTTTGACCTGCTCGAACGTAACAAGGTCTCCTATCATGTCTCCGACTGGCATGACGGTGAAGAAGCCAACCTTCAGGCCTGCGAACAGGCGATCCTGAACGACGATATCGAGTTTGCATTTCTCTACATGGCGTCGATGGATGGCCTGCTGCACCAGGTGGGTAAGGAAAGTGACCAGGTCGATACCAAGCTGGCATGGTACGAGGACAAGTTACGTGACTTGCTGAGCACCGCGCGTGAGCAATTCGATGATGTCCGTGTCTTCATTTGTTCAGACCACGGTATGGCCACGGTCAAGCAGGACATCGACATGATGAGTCATATCCAGGCGTTGCCGCTCGAATATGGAAAAGACTATGTAGCAGTGTATGACTCAACCATGGCCAGGTTCTGGTTTAAGAACGACTTGGCCAAATCCATGATCAGCGAAAAACTAACTCAGCTTGACTTCGGAAAAACCCTCAGCAAGCCGGAACTGGAAGCATTGGGCTGTGACTTTGAGGGAGACCAGTTTGGTGAGTTGATATTCCTTCTTGATCCCGGTTCGATCATCGTGCCCAGCCACATGGGCTTGAAGACCATTACCGGAATGCATGGATACCATCCGGACCACGAAGATTCCGACGCGGCGCTGTTATCAAATGTCAGTACCCCGGTGCCGTTAGAGTCGATCACCGACATTTTTCACCTGATGCGTGCTGAGACCGGCATGCCGGTCCCTGCCTGAAGCCCGGAACACGAGAAACCAACATGCTTAATCCAAAGACCGTTTTTAGAAAGACCAGCGCTGCGTTGAGGCAGGGTTGGTGGCGGATGCAACTGGCAGAACTGGGCGACAATGCCGATATTCAACCAACCGCACACTTTGAGTACGCCTCAAGAATACGTATCGGCAATCACTGCCGGATCGCAAGACAGGCGATTGTGCGTGCCAACACCGGTGATGCCAGGAGTATCTGCCTGGGTGACAAGGTCAGCCTGTTGGAAAACACGCTGATCAGTGCCAATCGCGGGCATGTCAGCATCGGCGACAACAGCTGGCTGGGCCCCAACTCGGTCATTTATGGCAATGGCGGGGTCGACATTGGTGAAGATGTTCTGATCGCCAGTCACTGCGTCATCAACACGGTATCCCACAATTTCAGCCGCCTCGATATTCCAATGAATGAGCAGGAAATCAACTGCGAACCCGTGGTTATTGAAAATGATGTCTGGATTGGATCGGGAGCGACTATTCTGCAGGGCGTGCGCATAGGTCATGGCAGCATCATCGGCGCCGGCGCTGTTGTCACCCGCTCGATTCCGCCTTTTTCGATCGCCCTCGGTGTTCCAGCCCGGGTTACCGGTAGCAGGCTGGTTTCCGGGGAAGCTGAAATCGCCAATGCAGCGTTTTCAAAAGTAAGCAACATCGGTATTCAGTGATGGCGCAGCTCAACCTTATTACCGATCACAATATCCAAAATATCACCCGGTCCACGGCGAGCCAGGGTAAACACATGAACGTCATTCATGTGCCACGTCGTTTTGCCAGCAATGAATGGGGAGGCACGGAAACGACCATTCTGGAAACCAGCAGAGCATTGATCGCCAGGGGACACGCAAGTTCTATCGTTACCACCACTGCCTTGTGCGGACGCAAACACGAGAAAATCCAGGGTGTCGATGTTCACCGTCATGAGTACGTATACCCATTTATCGGCCTGTCCAGTCAGGACAAGCGTGACATGGACAAGAAAGGTGGAAACCTTTTATCGCTCTCATTGCTCAGGACGCTACTGGCGGCGAAGGATGTGGATATCTTGCATGCGCATAGTGGTAAACGCCTGGGTGGTATCGTCAGAACCGCGGCC
>Ga0316194_10001838_pt1 | contig 14744 bp, 14 predicted proteins | sample CroRivsedime1_MG_FD_204936 | JGI IMG/M metagenome (GOLD analysis project Ga0316194, IMG submission 204936) | Coastal sediment microbial communities from Maine, United States - Cross River sediment 1 | ecosystem: Environmental > Aquatic > Marine > Coastal > Sediment | place: USA: Maine...
TCCCTATCTGAATGGAGCTAACGAATTCCCTCTCGTAGTTGGTTGTGGTCAGGACAGCCCCGTCATCCGTGGGAACCACGTGGTATGAATGGACAAAGTAGAACTTTTCATCGCCACGAACCCCGGCGAAAATCCGCGAGGGTTGCTTGAAATTGAGGCCGTTCCAGCCGATGTGCGGCACCGAAAGATTAATGTCGAACCTTCGCACCATACCAGGAATGAAGCCCAAACCCTTGACACCGGGGGCTTCTTCGCTGCCTTCGAACAGGGCCTGTAGCCCCAGACAGATTCCCAGAAACGGCCGACCCGATTGGAGATATGATTTCAAAGGTTCGACGTACTTCTTCTCATTCAGGATTTGCATCATGCTTCCGAAAGCGCCGACCCCGGGAAAAACCAGCCTTTCGGCAGACAGGATGTCCTCAGCTGTCTCGACAACCTTGACCTTCTCGCCCAGGCTTTCGATACCGTTGATGACGCTCCTGACATTGCCGGCACCGTAATCCAGAAAAGCTATCATCTTCTTATCCTGTCTACCCCCTAAGGAATGCAGTAATGGCGTTTCTTACACCACAATTTCAATTAAGACAAGTCCCACGAGATAAGTCAGGTAACAATAGGGTAGATTTTAGATTGTAGATTTTGGATGTGGAAAGGCATAGGGCAATGGTCAGCAGGCAGCAGCGTTACGCGTCATGTGGCTGCGCCGTCATTAGGTCACTACGCTTCGCTGTCATTTGTTGCAAGAGGTAGAGGACAGAAGATAGAAGACAGAGATTCTCCTGTGGGAGCGGCTTTCAGCCGCGATTCGAACAATTTCTACGATTTACCGCTTAACGCTTACTACTTGATTCTTTGCTAGCCTCTGGTTCGCTTTTTGCACTTTCCCGCAGCACATCCCCGTTGCAAGAGAGACCGGAGGAGTTGCTATGAAACGATGTCTATTAGCCATGGGCGTTGTGGTTTTGCTGGTTGCCGCTCAAGCATATGCGGACGCCACAACCGTTGAAGTGATAACGCTGCAGTACCGTACCGCTGAGGAGGTAATCCCGATTCTTCGGCCTTTTGTCGGCAGGGAAGGGACGATCAGCGGCAGGCGTGATCAGTTAATTGTCCGGACCAATCCCTCCAACCTCAGACAGATCAAAAACATCCTGGCGCGGATCGACACCAGACCTCAACAATTAATGATCACGGTAAGGCAGAATATCACCCGCAAGCAACTGGAAGAAGAAATGGCCGTTGCAGCAAAGGTAACAATCGGAGACAACGTCAGCGTCACTGTCCGTGACCAGGGATCCGCTGGAACCGGAGCTGTGGAGCATAACCGGGGCAAGGACACCGTAAGAGGTCGCGGCCAGAGCGCTGCAAGGTACGAGGCGGGCAGTGATATCCAGCAGGTACGGGTAATCGAGGGCAGCCAGGCTTTTATCAGAACCGGCAGCTCAGTGCCCGTTACGGAACGCACCACTGTCCGAGACAGTGGTGGGGTACGAGTAATTGGCAGCACCTACTATCGCGACGTGACCTCCGGATTCTACGTACTACCACGCCTCGTTGAGGACAAAGTCATTCTGGAGATCAGCCCACAGCGCGAAACCATGAAAAAACAAGGCAAAATACAGTTTCAAGCGGCTGCCACCCGTGTTATGGGCAGATTGGGGGAATGGATCGAGATAGGTGAGATCGAGCGATCTTCGTCTGAGAGCAAAAGCAAGGTTGTTGCCGGGGATAAACGTGGAAGTTCTGAGCGCTATGGAATTTTTGTAAAGGTCGAGAAGACCAAATGAGAAAGGGGACTTTTTGACCAAATTTGCCGTTTATTGACCAAATTTGCCCATTGAACAATAAAACAACGAATTATTCTAAACCTATAACATCTTGAAACAACACATCTATTTAGCTTCCTGCCACTTTGGCACCAATCCTGCTCAAGGTTAAAATACAAAACAGAAAGAACTCAGACAGAACATAAGGCAACTGGTCAAAAAGGACGAATACAGCCTTATAGGGGAGGAGATAAAATGGTACCAGAAACAAACTCAACCAGCAGAGCTCAGGTGAAATGGTCCGTTACAATGGACACCGGCGAGGGACCTGCGGATGGTGTCATTATTAATATCAACGATAATGGGGCGTTTATCCGCTGTCGCAAACCGTTACGATTGAGTGAGACCTGTAAATTGACTATTAAGTCCCCCGACCACGCCATTGAGGATGTGGCTGCTGAGGTGGTCTGGACCAACATTCACGGTCCTGATGACGACCTCACCCCTCGGGGTATGGGAGTTCGCTTCACAGGAATCCCTGAGGAAGAGGGGAGATACCTTCGAAAGCTGGTCAGAGGCGACGGCAGTATTAAAGAGGTCCCGGAAGTGGACCTTGATGTAACAATGCAGATGGCTAGTTAGCCTGGATCAGCTCAAGTCTATTCGTTCAGTAACAAACAGCGGAGCTACCTGCTCCGCTGTTTTTCTTTCCAGCAATACACCCAGCATATCAACCGTTTAGATTGTTAGTTCAGGCACTCTGGCATATTTCCTGCATTTATTTTCCCACTGACGAGGACCGCATCTCTTTTCACCAGTTCGTCTTTCTTGCGGCCGGGCCCAATCATTGAAGAGGGTTGGAGGGGAACATCGCAGGACAAGCACACATGATGAATTTGGACAACAGGCGTTCACACCCCAGAACCGCCGTGGATTGGCCTGCCATGGTCATAACCCCAGAGGGATGCATAGGGGGGGAAGTAAAAAACATCAGCCCCACCGGTGCCTTTATTCATTGTTTTACTGAACCGGAACATCATAACCCTCTCCGTCTCGTTTTCAGAGATCCACTACGCAAAAAGCTGTTATTGATCACCGCAGAATTGGCATGGTCAAACATTGCAAACTGCGATGACATAGGTTCTTGTGGAATAGGCGTCCAGTTCACAAGAATCATCAGTGACGACCACCTGTTTCTTAACAATGTGACCTCAGAGCACCTCCAGATGTTAGCCTGAAGGAACGCTGAGAAGTTTCCTCTCTAAAAATGGTACTGAACAAAACCGTGCGCCACAATAACGCCCTTGTCTGCAGGATGTGCATATGAACAGTGGAATCGAAAACCGAGCGAAGCCCAGGATCGAGATTAGGTGGCCTGTCACCATGCTAACCACCCAGGAGAAGATCGAAGGAGAGATCCACAATGTCAGCCCCTCAGGTGCCTTCATCTCCTGTAAAGAACCTCCGCCATTGGAAGGAAGCTTCTTCATAATCATCAAGCCACCCAACCGCCAGACCATGAGCGTTGCCGGAAAAGTGATCTGGTCAACGATTATCCAACCAAGTGGGGGTGATTCAAGTCTCGGTGTAGGTGTCCAATTCACAGACATGACCCCGGGTGACCGCAAGTTTCTCAGCCAGACGGTAGCCAGGCACTACCGGAAGAAGCTGAACCGCATGAACAACAACAAATAAGAATCCAGTAGTCAGCGGTAAAAGGCAATCCACATTCCACATCTCATACCCCAAGCACCAAAACTCAAGGTGTCAGGTGTCAGGAAAAAAAGACAGAGAATCTTAAACCTGACCTCTAGAACCTCCCTCGCTCCTGAAATCTGAGCACTGAACCCTCATCTATCTCAAATTCGCAATCCCCAATCTAAAATCTTTCTCTACCTCTTACAACAAATGACAGCGAAGCGTCTTGACCCAATGACGGCGCAGCCACATGACACTAAACACCCTGAGCCTTGCGCCCTGCGCCTCTCCTCAATCCCACATCCACAATCTTCCCTTCGAATCACACCTTATAAAGTGTATAGTTATCCAGTTGCAGGAAGCGGGACAGACAATCTCATCGAGGAGCGATGGTGGTTGGATCAGTACGATCAATGGAAGCATTCGATTTCCGCCTGGCAAAAGAAAACGACCTGGATTTCATAAGCCAACTGTCGGCCAGGGTATTTTTGAAATACGGTGCCTATGATGAAACTGTGCTCGACTGGCTCCTGGAACCGGAAGTAATAACGGTAATCATAGCGGCGGGAGCCGACCCTCTGGGTTTTGCCATGCTGACGCTGGAAAGAGAAAAATGGCTCGAACCCAGACGGGGACACCTATTGGCGATTGGGGTCCTCCCCAAACACCAGAGAAAAGGAATCGGCACCGCATTGCTGGAACATATGGAGAAAATTGCCCGAAAATACGGCATAGAAGAAATGCTTCTCTGGACCGCGGTCGATAACCAGCAAGCCCTTTCTTTTTTTCAAAATGCGGGTTTTCACATTGTGGGGTCTGAAGACCATTACTATCCCAGGGGTCAGGCGGCACTGGCGCTGTCGAAAAAACTCTCCCAATGAGATTTGGGAAAGCATGGAGCAGAGGGCTCTGCCGTTGGAGGTTGGAGGAGCGCTACGCTTGAGGTTGGAGGCGTTATTCAGCTGGCAGCAGGCAGATTGCAGCGGGTAGTAGGCAGAAAACAACTAGGTACTATGAACTAGGCACTAGGCACCGCGGGACGACGCGGAGAAACGGAGACGCGGCGAGACGGGAAAAAAGGGCAATTTGTTTGCAGATTTGAGATTGTCTAAAATGTCTAAAGAGAACTAAAGGAGTGGGGCCATTTGCTCAGCCATGGGAAATAACCCGAAGAGCCCTCCGGTGTGAATAAATACGATCCTGTCGCCAAACACTTCTGGGTTCCGCTCTAGCTCCTGGCTCATACCATAGAAGGCTTTGCCGGTGTAGACCGGATCGAGAATAATGCCCTCGGAGCGGGCCACCTCGCGGATAAGGGAAAGCTCCTTGGAGCCCGCCTTGCCATAGCCGCTTCCCACATAACCGTCGACTATCTCGATGTCACGCTCTCGAGAAAAAGCGAGGTCGAGCTGGTAGGTATCTATTGCGGTCTGGCAAATATCGCCAACTACCTGGAGAAAGTAATTCCTATCGTTACAGACATTTATTCCCACAACCCGAGCATTCAACCCCAGCAGTTTAACCCCCAGTATGAGACCGGCGGTGGTCCCCCCTGAGCCAGTGGCGTGGATGATTGTGGTGGGGTGGTCTTTAGCCCCCGGGAGGATGGACAGATCAAACGCCAACTCCTCCACCGCCCGGACATATCCCCATGCACCCATGGCATTGGAGCCCCCTTCTGGAATAATATAAGGAGTTTTCCCCGAATTTCGGAGCGACTCCGCTTCAGCTCCAAGCATCTCAGCGCGGCGGCCGTACTCTTCAAAGGTGAGCCATACGATTTCGGCACCAACCAGCCGATCAAGCAGGATATTGCCTGCAATAGGTGGTGGGTTGGCAGGATCCCGGGTGCGAAGAAGCAAACGCACCCCCAGGCCCAATCTGGCGGCGGCAATTGCCGTTGCCCGGGCGTGATTGGACTGAGCTGCCCCACAGGTAATCACTGTGTCGCAGCGGTTTGCCAGTCCATCAGCCAGCAAGAATTCCAGTTTTCTGATTTTGTTGCCGGTAAGGTCGGCCCCGGTCAGATCGTCGCGCTTGACATGCATGTCGATGCCAAACTTCTCGCTCAAACGTGAAAGCGGCTCAAGCGGCGTTGGAGTCCGGGCCAGATCCAACCGGACCGGGTAGGGGATTTCTCGCTTGCCAGTATTCATGGACTTTCTCCTCGGCTTTGCAGGCTACGGCGGCATCCTCATCGTGGAGCGCTCAACTCTTGTGACTCACCTTATTACAAATATAACTGAGAAAGGCCGCATTGTCTCTCTTCTCTGCCCTCGACCCTGGCTTTGCGTTCGAAATTGCCTGGCCAATTTCCTGGCACGCAAATTGCTCCTCACAACTTCACCTCATCGAATACAAATGTCTGAAACCATAAGAAAACAATAATCTCGAGGGTAAACAGATGACTGCGACTATCATTATCCTGATTGTGGTTAGCCTGCTGGCTATTTTTATCATCGCCACTTACAACAAGCTCATCCGGCTCCGGAATATGGTTGAAGAGGGTTGGAGTGGCATAGATGTCCAGCTCAAAAGACGGGCAAATCTCATTCCCAATCTATTAGAGACGGTCAAGGGCTACATGGGGCACGAGCGTGAACTGCTAAGCAAGGTAACCGAACTGAGGACGCAAAGCATGAAAGCACGAGGAGTTGGCGAAAAAGCGCGGCTGGAAGGGCATCTTTCCCGGTCCCTCGCCAACATATTTGCGGTGGCGGAGGGATATCCGGATTTGAAGGCCAACCAGAATTTCTCGGAGCTCCAAACTGAACTGTCAGACCTAGAGGAACAGATTCAGATGGCCCGACGCTACTACAACGGCACGGTGCGCAACCTGAACATTCAAGTTGAATCCTTCCCCAGCAACATCGTTGCTGGCATATTCAATTTCACCAAGGCCGAGTTCTTCGAGATAGAGGACCCGGCCGAGAGGGCGGTGCCGGAGGTGAAGTTCTAGAGATAGGTTTGGAGGAACCATGAGCTCTCGAAAAATGTTGGCCCTTGTGGCCGTGCTTCTTTCCCTTCTGGTCTGCAGTTTTGTGCAACCTTCTTTTGCCAACAGATCGGAGAGAATACTCGACTTCCAGAGCTGGATTCAGGTGCATCGGGACGGAAGCATGAGCGTCACCGAGAACATCAAGGTCATCTGCGCCCAGCAACAGATAAAAAGAGGCATCTATCGTGACTTTCCCACAAAGTACAAGGACCGCTATGGGAACGCGGTCAAGGTGGGTTTTGAGGTTGTAAGTGTTTTGCGAGACACTAACTCTGAACCCTATCACATCAAAGACCTCTCCAACGGCAAGAGAGTCTACATAGGCCACAAGAACGTGTTCCTCAAGCCTGGCATCTACACCTACACCATCAGCTACAAGACCAGCCGACAACTGGGGTTTTTCGAGGACTTTGACGAACTCTACTGGAACGTAACGGGTAACGGCTGGAACTTTGTCATCGAGAAGGTCGAGGCGGTGGTCGAGTTACCTCAATGGGCCGAGGTTCTGCAGAGCGCCGGTTACACTGGGAGATACGGTAGCAAAGGAAAGGACTACAGCACAGGTTTTGACGAGCAAGGCAATATCACCTTTACCACCACTCGTAGCCTTATGCCCAAAGAGGGTCTTACCATCGCTGTGGCTTGGCCCAAAGGTATAGTGGTCGAGCCCACCACTATGGAAAAGCTGGGTTACATGTGGAAGGACAACCAGAGTGCGGCCGTGGCCGCATTCGGCTTCCTGATTCTGACATTTTTCTACGTTTTAACCTGGTTCAAGGTGGGTAAGGATCCAGAGGAAGGTGCAATTATCCCGCTATTCTTACCACCCAAGTGGGTTTCACCTGCCCTGGCCCGATTGATCATGCGCGTCGGCAGCTCTGACGACAAATTGTTTGCTGTCGCTGTGGTCAATATGGCCGTCAAAGGTTTCTTAACCATCAAAGAAGACGACGATAACGTTTTTACTCTAAAAAGGACCGGCGCAGGTGAAGAGCGGCTGTCCGGCGGGGAAAGCAAGATTGCCCGCAAACTTTTTGGCTCCAAAAACAAGATTAAGCTCAAAAAAACCAACCATAGCAAGATCGGCGGTGCCAAGGAGGAGTTACAGAAGTGCCTGATGAAGGCTGCTCGCAATAAGTACTTCGATCTCAACTCCGGTTGTTTTGTGATGGGCCTGGTCATAACCGGCCTGACCTTGGCGGTGGTGATTCTGGGCGCTGCCAACCTGGGGCTGGCGGTGTTTATGACTGTGTGGTTGTCGATTTGGACTTTTGGATGCTTTGCTCTGGGCGCCACGGTGATAAGTGCCTGGAGAGGCTTCGCAGCGCCTGGTGGTGGGATCAAAGCGGTAAATACCGCCGGGGCAATGGGGATAACTCTTTTTGCCCTGCCGTTCTTTGCGGGAGAGCTTTTCGGCCTCTGGGCATTTTCATCCGCTGTCTCGCCTCTGGCTGCAGTCACCATCGTGGTCATAATCGCTATCAATGCACTCTTCTACCATCTGCTTAAGGCCCCTACTTTAGAGGGGCGAAAGCTGATGGACGAGATTGGGGGGTTCAAGCTTTATCTTTCAGTAGCGGAAAAGGAGCGGCTGAACATTCTCAATCCACCCGAGAGGACCCCGGAACTTTTTGAAAAATACCTACCTTATGCTTTGGCCCTGGATGTGGAAAATGAGTGGAGCGAGCAGTTCGCCGAGGTACTGGCTGCGGCCTCAAAGGACGGAGGCTACCGACCAACCTGGTACACGGGCAATACCTGGCGGTCTTGGAATATGGCGGGCTTTGCCTCAAGCCTGGGCACATCCCTGCCCGGAGCCATCTCTTCTTCTTCCACGGCGCCCGGCTCCTCATCCGGGAGCGGTGGTGGAGGCTCCTCCGGTGGTGGCGGGGGTGGAGGCGGTGGCGGCGGCTGGTAGCCGCGAGGAAAGTGTCTAAAGTAAAGAATCCGGGCCCAGGAGACCTGCTTTGCACTGCCCGCAGGGGGGCTTCAATGGTCTTTCCCTCTTGCGGTAGTCTCCTGGAGTGATGGAGTGGTGGAGTAATGGAGTAATGAAAGGACCAATTCCAGTTGAAATTTGGGCTTTCGCTTTTTTGTCAACACTCCAATACTCCAGTGCTCCAGTACTCCAAAAAAGCTAGCAATCTTGACCGGCGAAAACATTGAACTCTGACCTGCTCCTAAGGACCAGGTTCTCGATGTTGAACAAACTAAAAGCGATGCAAACTGTAGCGTAATCATATCGAAAATGTTGAGTACTGTAGGACATATAAACAGTGAATCGTGGAACGAAATAACAACAGGTAAATTGATTGTCACCTCCATTGGCGTTCTCCTGTTCTTTATTGTGCTGGTCAGAGATCAAGACCGGTTCATTTTCCTGATAGACCACACGAACCTGGCATTCCATGAGGCAGGACACGTGATTTTCGGACTCCTTGGTGGAACGCTTGGTTTGTACGGCGGGACCCTGGGGCAACTTGTGTTTCCTCTCGTTGCAGTTATTGCCTTCTGGCTGCGGCGTGAAGCAATATCATTTGCAGTAGCTGGTGTGTGGCTTTTCGAAAATTTCCTGAACATCGCCCATTACATGGCTGACGCCCGTGCCCAGGTGCTACCTCTCGTTGGAGGGGGCGAGCATGACTGGACAAACATTTTTAGTCGTTGGTCAGTATTGTCATATGACACCAGGATTGCCTCTTTTGTAAACACCCTGGGCTGGTTGGGGATGATCGGTATGGGGGCATGGATGCTGTACCGCTGGCAGCAAGATCGAGAGTAGGTTCCATAACGTTGGTAGGATCAGTCTTTCTTGCCGATTATTACCTTGAACTTTTGTCGCAGGGCTTCTCTTTTTTCCTTTTCTGCAACTTTTTCTCGGCAAAATTCACAGTAATGGTCATCAGTCACCATAGTCAACAGTCGCAGTGCCACGTGCTTGGCCACCTCTTTCTCCTCCCGCTTCAATAGGTGTTCTCTTCTTCCTGATATTACAGCTTGCGCTACTGAGGAGAGCTGGCCTATACCATGTTTAATGCCGAATTCAGCACAAACCTTATTGATTTCGTCTAGCACCGCTTCGGTGTCATCCTTCTGACAACGTACACAGCGTATTAGTAGGCTACGCATAATCACCTCGATGAACACTTCGCCGGGACCTTTGGTTCTCCGTTTTGTGCGGTGGACCATTTGCGCACACAAATAGCATATCACAACTTATGAAAGGGGGCATCTCCTGCTCTTTACAGCTTGATGCCAAAGCCGACATACCTTAGAATAGACCGGATTGATATGCAGGCTGGGATGAATCGGTCTCACAACTGAAATTCGTGAAATATCCGGGTTAAGGGAAACATTTTCCACCAACATTACTACTGGATAAGGAGAAGAGAGATGAAGAGGAAGCACTATCTCCTGGGCTCATCCTTGATAACACTGGTATTTTTGCTAACCTCCTGTGCGGGTTCTGTTAAATCATACTCCAAGCCGGACCTTCACATTGAAAAAGGAAGACTGGGAATATTGCCTTTCTCCAGCAACATTCCTGAGGTGGGCGCCGTGGTAAGCGACACAATCGGCGCTAATCTTCTCGCTTCCGGATTCGACATAGTCGATCGCACCCATATGGCAAGACTGCTCGAGGAGAAGGATATCAGTCACCTGGAGGTTGATTCTCCGGACTACAAGAAAATTGGAGATGTGACTAATGTGCGTTTCGTGCTGGTGGGAAATATAGCTTTTTCAAGTGCAACAGCACGTGTAGTGGATGCCTCCACTGGAGAGACCTTGATAATCGCAATCTTCCAACCGAGCAAAATCATCGGTACTGCTTCCGCCGTTGATATTGGTAAGAGTCTAGCCAAATCACTGGGTAAGAAAATAACCAAGAGCACGGAGCTTCAATAGACGACGATAAAACTAATCTTGACCGGAGAAAAAAACCCGGGGACTGACTTGCCTTGAGACCACTTAGCCCGGATGTTTCATGAATTGCCGTCGCGAGGCGGTGGAGAAGGTTGTGCCACCGGGCAACCGCAGGGGGTTGGATCTGAGGCGTACTTAAACAGTACGTCGCAGGGTCCGAAACCCGAGGACGCCCGGAAGGACGGCCATATCCACGGTCGCAGCAGGCAACTCATGAAACATCCGGGCTAGATCTCGCTTGTTACGGCAATGGTGCTCTGAGACGAAAGGTCTCCGGTTTTATAGGCAGCATCGCTCCAATCCCCAGCCACTAAGCATTCCCTTTCATCCCCGTACATGCGCTTCAACACGAGTTCAAACATGAACTCCAACAATTCGTACGCTGAAATGTCAACCCCAGAATGTTCCAGTAGCTTCAGCATCTTTTCTTGTCGTTCCAGTTGTAGTTTAAGTTTCTCCAACTCTCCCAACAAGGATAAGATTTGCGACTTATCTATACCGGGCCTGGTTTGCTCTTCAGCCGTATTCCCCCACCTTTTTCTGAGCTGATTGGTTTTTTCGTGTGAACAGGTGAGCAGAACCTGGTGGTCCTTGGCGCTCATTGGGACATTTCGGGAATTGACGCACTGGTGTATTTGATCATCTATGGTTCGTTTTTCGTCAAGGACAAAACCTCTAAACATTTTTCTGGCTTGGTCTAGAACTGTGATAGATAATGATCTTAGTGTCTCTTCTCTTGCGGTTAACTTTTCTCGAAACTCTGTAACCGCACTGTTCCAGAACATTTCGTTGACACTATGAAAATGTTCTTTTTCTTTGCCGATATACTCCCCCATTGTTTTGATAATGGTGGGCAGTATCTTCGCTGTTTTTTCAAATAGAGGTAGCCCGGTAATTGTTCTGTAAATGATGCTAATAACTCCATGCCAGTCCTGCAGATGCAAGACCATAGACAAACTCTCATAACTATGAGCGAGCACTTCGTTGCTGAAGAAATGTGAAGGTGTGGCGTACTGGGGCGTACCCCCCAGAGGAGGCTGCTCTATGGCTCCACTTCCTGAGTTTGCCAGAACTACTGCCGTCTCAACGTCTATCAGGCCGATCTTGTATCCCTCGGGATAGGCAAGAAAGCCGGGGTACCTATCCCTGTCGCCTGCCACCAGCAGATTGTCCGGTTTGAGGTCTCTCATTGCCACTCGCTTCTTTTTTAAGTGTGCCAGCAACTCGAGAAGGTTGGTGACAATGCCCTCCATGGAAGCCTTGTTCTGGGTGAAGGCTGAGGCATGGATTGATTTCTTTATATTTGCTCGGTAGGCCTTAATAGCTTGATGATTTTCACTGATTATTCCATCCACCAATTTATTTAATTCTACAATGAATTGGGCATCGAAATCTTTTTCAACTTCTGTCACCCGATCTCCAACGAGGTGGACAAAGAACCATTTCTTTATTTGATCACGCGAGGGAGGCGAGACAATGTTGAACTGCTGCAGAAGTTTTTTGAGTCCCAACTCATACTTGGTGTATAGTTTTTCTATCTCCAAAAAAAATGGAATGTCCTCGCGACCGTACCTGTCCTCAAACTTAAGGAAATCTCCTACGAGTTCGGACTGTCTGTGAATTTCTTCGTGCACCTTTTTTTCTATATCGTGAAGACTCTGAATAATATGGCCGAGAAAATAGTACTTTGATAAATCCATAAAAAAGGCGAAGGTGTCGCCTATTCTTAAATACTTCTGTAGCTCTGAAAATATATTCAGTAACTTCATGTAATCATCTTCACCGCCTTCCAATGCTAGATCTGCTCTTCTGGAAAAACGCTGTATCAGTTTCAGGACCACTGAGGCTCCCGGTACTATACATTCCTTCATCGAGAGTTGTTTTACAATACCTCTCTCTTTCTTGAGTATCTCAGTGTACTTGTTAAGATCATTTATTGGGATCGGAGGAATCTTGATAACGATATGGTAATCGTAAATTACGTAAAAGCATTTGCTCCTGCTGCCTGTGTCTTCCCCTATTGGACCGATGGTCATACGTCTCGTATGCCAGTCACCGCCCTTCATTACCCGCAATTCATAAATGTAATTCGGCGCAAAGGACTGCGCATCCACTAAACGAATTTCAGCTGGGTCGTCTTTGAGTGCTCTCAATCGATGTTTGTATATATCCAGAAAAAACTTGACGATGCTTTCCTTTAGTTCCAGGTCAGAATCTTCTACAATCACCGAGGCTTCCGGCGCAGCCGGGGTTTCATGGCTGACTCTTACCGTTGCACTTCTTTTGAATTGCCGTTTCATAACCAGGATGATTCTAAAGCAGAGAAGAAGCGCGATCAGGACAAAAATAGGGGGGGCAACCCATATGACAATGGGAACGAAGGTGACACTGGTCGCTATGGTCAACGCGGGTACGAGAAGTAACAGGACTCCTGTCAGCCCTCTAATGTGCTTCTTTATTCTTTCTATTGCCCGCTTTTGAGCCTGTAAGTATTTTTGGTCCTTTCGCTCCACCTCCTTCATGGTTCTAATCGAGACCACCTCGCCAACAGGTCCGAGAACATTTGCCAGGATCAGCAGGAAAATAATCTGACCCAAAACCAACGAAGTGACGTCAAGCCAGGTCGAGACTTCCTCACTGAAACTCAACCGGTTCTGGGCATAGAAAAATCCGGCAACAACTAGCAGGTAAGTGCCGAGATTAGCAAGACGGTAGAGGCTTTCTTTATCCAAAGCATTTTGCAGTCCAAAAACCCATTCGCAAACGGTCTTACGCAAGATGGAATAAGCCCACCTTGAAGCAAATACACTCACCACAAGAATCACCATGGAGATCAGGTAGTCCTCGGCGCTATTGCCATATTTGCTGATTTCGAGAAAATCCATTAAACCTGCCTGTCAGTAGTTAGTTTCCATCCGAAAACGTCTCCATGTCATTCTGAGCGAAGCGAAGAATCTCTGCGGATCCAGTAACTATAAGATTCTTCGTCGTCCGCCGTCGGCGGGACTCCTCAGAATGACACCCATAAACGCGATTTCCGGATGGGCACTAGTTAGTCCGGAACCAGCACTTCCACTGAATTCCAGCCCTGGAACTGACATCCGGACTGAACAGGTTGACGGTACCTTGGAAACATAGAGAGCAGGTGCAAAAAAGGAGCCAATACTCCCTTGCCCACACCCTCTGTTTCAAGCAGGCTGCCGACCAAAACAAACTTAGCCCGGATAATTCATGAATTACTTGCTGCGACCACGGATATGGCCGTCCATCCTGGCGTCCTCGGGTGTTCCTTCGACAAGCTCAGGACAGGCTCCCCCTGCGACGTACCGTTCAGGTACGCCTCGGAACCAACCCCCTGCGGTAGCCAGGTGGCACACCCATCTTCCTGGTCTCGCGACAGCAATTCATGAATTATCCGGGCTAGCCCTGCATCATAATTTTGGTCACATTGCCCGGAAACTCAAGCACATCAATGCACCAACAACCATACCACCAAGAAACATATTTTTCGCAAAAGCACCTTTCGTCTGCATGATTCTTGCAAGAATACCAGGCAAAAATTGAGGCTGAAGAATAACGGGAGAAAGGATTTGTCATGAAAGTTGACAAATTCAAACGCAAGCCACGCTTCGGGTGAGTACCGGCTGAAGATTGGATGTAAATTTCTTTTTGAGCTATTCCACCGACGAGCACCCGGGAAGAGAACTCATTGAATCACTGCAGAAGATCATGAAAAGGGTGGGGGGTCAGCTCAACAAGTGGCGAGGTAGTTGCATGAGGCAAGGGTGAGAGTAGAACTGGCGATAGGATCAACCGAGATCAAATCAAATCAACCAGTAAGGTGCAGGTGAGTCGCTATGAACAAAGGACAATTAATTGAATCACTAACGAACACGTTGGGAATTACCAAAATTGACTCGAAACAATGCGTCGAGTCGGTCTTTGCTGCTATGGCTGCAGCCCTGGCCAAAGGGAACCGCATTGAGATCCGTGGGTTTGCCACCTTCAAGATCAAAGAGTACTCGCCCTACAGGGGCCGAAATCCAAAATCTGGCGAGCTCATTAGGGTCTCCGGCAAGAAGCTCCCCCATTTCAAAATGTGTAATGAACTGAAACAGAGGGTAAACACGTAGAGTGTTGCAGGGTTAATCCTCATTTCAGGAAGCAAGCTGCAAGACGGGGTTAGCCCTAGCTAGTTTCCATCCAGAAACTCTGGATGGAAACTGGATAGCCTTTCCTAAGTAGACCCTAATGTTGCAAACCCAAACCGGCCAAAATCGCTGCGCTCACGCCATGGCACACCTGGGTCCTCTCTTGAAATATTACAACAGATGTCGTAGCATTGAACCATCTCT
>Ga0316194_10001839_pt1 | contig 14732 bp, 13 predicted proteins | sample CroRivsedime1_MG_FD_204936 | JGI IMG/M metagenome (GOLD analysis project Ga0316194, IMG submission 204936) | Coastal sediment microbial communities from Maine, United States - Cross River sediment 1 | ecosystem: Environmental > Aquatic > Marine > Coastal > Sediment | place: USA: Maine...
TCGTCTTCAAACTGTTTTGCCCGCTCGCGCATTTCATTCTGCTCAGCGACCACAGCTTCAATCAACGGCGCTTTGCAGTCCAGACAGCCGATACCCGCGCTGCGACAGCCCTGGGCAGCCCAGCTGCAGGTGGCTTCGTCGGAATAAATCTGATGCAGGGAAAACACCGGGCAGTTCTCAGGTTCACCGGGGTCGGTGCGACGCACCCGCGCCGGATCGGTTTTCATGGTCCGGATCTTCTGCTCAATTTCGTCCGCGTGCTCACGCAGCTGGATCGTGTTCTGGTAAGACTTGGACATCTTCTCACCGTCGAGCCCGGGTACCTTGGGCTGTTCAGTGAGTAACGCCTGGGGTTCCGGCAGAATAATGCGGCCACTGCCTTCCAGATACCCAAACAGCCTTTCCCTATCGCCAATCGACAGGTTCTGCTGTTCACCGAGCAGTGCCTGAGCGCGCTCGAGTGCTTCCGCGTCACCCTGTTCCTGATAGCTACGGCGCAGCTGGCTGTAAAGGCGCCCAGCTTTCTTACCCATCTTGCCAACGGCAGCTTCAGCCTGTTCTTCGAAACCGGGTTCGCGGCCGTAAATATGATTAAACCGCCGGGCAACCTCCCGGGTCAGCTCCACGTGGGCCACCTGGTCTGCGCCTACCGGCACGTTACCCGCCCGGTACACGAGGATATCCGCGGCCTGCAGCAGCGGGTAGCCAAGAAAACCATAGGTAGCCAGGTCCCGATCGTTGAGTTTGGCCTGCTGATCTTTGTAGCTAGGCACCCGCTCCAGCCAGGACAGCGGGGTAATCATCGACAGCAGCAGATGCAGCTCAGCATGCTCGGGCACCCGCGATTGCACAAACATGGTCGCAGCGCCGGGATTCACCCCGGCTGCCAGCCAGTCGACGGCGGTGTCAAAAATGTGCTGTTCGATGAACTGTGTGGATTCGTACTCGGTGGTCAGTGCGTGCCAATCGGCAACAAAAAAATAGCACTCGTACTCATGCTGCAACTGAACCCAGTTTTTTAACACGCCGTGATAGTGGCCCAGATGCAGACGCCCGGTGGGTCGCATGCCGGACAGCACCCGTTGGCTCGAGTCACTACTGCTCAATGCAGTACCTTGAAGATAAACACCGACGCATTATAGGGGTGGCTTCAGGCAAACTCACCCTGACCCTGACGAATAACTTCCGGTTCGCTGCTGGTGAGGTCTAAAACAGTGCTCTGCTCAATGCCACAGTGGCCGCCATCGATGATCAGATCCACCTGATGCTCAAGTTGGCCGCGCAGATCTTCAGCATCTACGGGCGGCAGCTCCTGGCCGGGCAGTCTCAGGGTCGTGGTCATCATCGGTTCACCCAGCACCTCCAGCAGGCCCAGTGCGACCGGACAGTCAGGCACCCGCAAACCAATAGTCTTGCGTTTCGGATGTACCAGGCGTCTTGGAACTTCCCTGGTTGCTGGCAGGATGAAGGTATACGGCCCCGGGGTCAGCTGCTTAAGGAGCCGGTAGTTGTAGTTTTCGACTCTGGCGTACAGCGAAATTTCAGTCAGATCCCGGCACATCAGCGTCAGCAGGTGATTTTTGTTGAGCTGGCGTACTGTCCGAACGCGCTCCAGCGCCTGTTTGTCGCCAATGTGGCAGCCGAGCGCGTAGGTAGTGTCCGTCGGAAAAACCACCAAACCGCCCCCGGCGACGATTTCGGCAGCCCTCTTCAGCAGTCGCGCCTGAGGGTGCGACGGATGTACGGCAAAAAACTGGCTCACAGAAGTCCCTGAAAAACTGCCCTTAATCTGGGGATGACTGGCATTGCCCCGGCACGATTCACTATTATCGCAGCATTATTCCCGCAGACGCGCTAAAAATAATGAATCAGCTGTTCGATTTTCTACCAATCGCGCTCTTCGTCGCAGTCTTTTTTCTCAGTGACATTTTCTACGCCACCGCTGCGCTGATGGTGGGTGTCACCGCACAGGTGGTCATCTACAAGCTGCTCGGTAAAAAGATCAGCAAAGAACTGATGATCACCTTCTGGGCGAGCATCCTGTTCGGCAGCCTGACCCTGATTTTCCGCAATGAAACCTTCATCCAGTGGAAACCAACCATCGTCAACTGGCTGTTCTGTCTGTCGCTGATCGGCAGTCACTTCGTTGGCCAGCAGAATCTGCTGCAACGGCTGCTGGGTCATCAGCTCAGCCTCACTGAAGAAATCTGGGTCAAATTGAATTTCGGCTGGGCTTTCGGCTTCTTTTTTGCCGGTGCTCTGAACCTCTGGGTGGCGTTCAATTTCTCAATGGAAGTCTGGGTCAGCTACAAGCTGATCGGCGGATTCGGATTGACCCTGCTCTATATCGTCATCACCCTGGCTTATCTGGCCAGCAAAGGTTTCATGAACGACGAAGCGATGGCACCATCTGCGACCGCCCCGGATATCGGACCTGCGACGTCCGGCAACCCGGCTGAGAAGCCCGTGGAGCCAAATTGACACTGATTCACCTGGACAAGCGGCGAAAAGAGGTTCCTGAAGCATCAAACCTCAACTCGACCCGTCTGACCTGAGCTAACTGGACATGATTTTGAAGACCAAGGATTGCCTGATCACGCTGCTGATGCTCATTGCAGCGACCGTTGCTGCCCCGGCGTCTGCTGCCGAATCCGCCTGGATTTCCGACAACCTGACTGTGCCACTGCGCAGTGGTCCGACGACAGGTCATCGAATTCTGCATCGCGGCCTGCCGAGCGGCACACAGCTGACCATTTTGAGCCGCGATGCTGACAGCGATTTTGTGCAGATCCGCACGTCTCGAGGCACTGAAGGCTGGCTGCCGAGCCAGTATCTGGTATCCCAGCCCATCGCCCGCGACCAGTTGGTCGTCGCCAACCGGAAGGTTGCTGAACTCAATAAAACTGTTGAACGACAACGCCAGCAACTGTCGAGCCTGAACCAGGGTAAGTCCGAGGCGGATAGCAGCAATACCAGCCTGCAGCGCCAGGTGGCGAGCCTTGAACAGGAGCTGGCCGAGATCACGCGGATCTCCGCGAGCGCGCTGGAACTCAGCGAGAACAACCTCGAGCTGAAAGAGCTCAACGCCCGGCTACGCGCCGAGGTCGACGATCTGGTCAGCAACCTCAACCTGCTGGAAGCCAATGCCGAACAACGTTGGCTGATGGTCGGCGGCGGTCTGGTATTGATCGGGCTGGCACTGGGCTTCGCGACAAAATCCCGGCCTCGGCGCAGCGCCTGGAACTGATCATGACCGCACTTCTTTCAGTCAATCTGAATAAGATTGCGCTGCTGCGCAATTCCCGAGAAGGCACTACACCCAGCGTCAGGGGCGCTGCTGAAACCGTGATAGCTGCCGGAGCGAAGGGCATCACGGTACACCCGCGCCCCGACCAGCGGCATATCCGCCCGGACGATGTCGCAACGCTGGCGCAGCTGCTCCACAATCGTCCCACCGATGCTGACACCATTGAGTTCAATATCGAAGGCAACCCGTTTGCCGGCCCACGCGACAATGGCTATCCGGGTTTTGACGCTCTGATTGAAACTGCCCGACCACATCAGGCAACGCTGGTGCCTGACACCGACAACCAGCTCACCTCAGATCACGGTTTCGATCTGCGCCAGGATAGCCGGGAGCTTGCCGCCGCCATTGCCCGCTATCAGCGCACAGGCGCCCGCGTCAGCCTGTTCATGGACCCGGACAAAGACCAGATCAGCCGGGTCAGGGATCTTGGTGCGCAGCGCATTGAGCTGTATACGGGACCCTTTGCTGATGCAGCCAATCGCCAGGGTCTGGAGCACCCGGATACTCAGGCGCTGTTCGATCGCTATCAGGCGGCAGCGAGTCATGCCGCTGAAATTGGTCTCGGGGTCAACGCGGGCCACGACCTCGATCTGCACAATCTGCCGTTGTTTGCTCAGATCCGCGAAGTTGTCGAAGTGTCCATTGGTCATGCACTGATCAAAGATGCACTGATGATGGGCCTGACGGCTACCGTTGGGGCTTATCTGGCAGCTTTGAAATCACCCTAATGTCTCAATTGGAAGTTCCATGTCCACGCTGATCCGTCGTCGCCCGTTTACCCTGTTCAGTTTGCTAACGACCCTACTCACTTTGGCGCTCGCAAGCCCGATGCTGCAGGCGGCCGATGGCCGAGAGCAGGTCCTGCTGAAAACCAGCAAAGGTGACATTGTCATCGAGCTCTATGCCGACCAGGCTCCGGAAACCGTTAAGAACTTCCTGCGCCTGGTGGACTCCGGCTTCTACACCGATCTCATTTTTCATCGGGTCATCCCGGGTTTCATGATTCAGACAGGCGGCTACGACGCCAAGCTGAACTTCAGCGATCCGCCCCGCCAGGTGCCGAACGAATCTGACAATGTGCTGAAAAATCTGCGCGGCTTTGTCGCGATGGCCAGAAAGAACGATCCGGATTCGGCCACCAGCCAGTTTTATATCAATGTCCGCAGCAACCCGAGCCTGGACCCGAAGCCTGGAAGGCCCGGATATACAGTATTCGGCCGCGTGATCAGCGGCATGGACGTGGTCGTGGAGATCGAAAATACACCCACCCAGCGGCGCAACGGCATGGCCGATGTACCGGTGGAAGCCGTCGTCATCAAAAGTGCTAAAAGGCTGTAATACGCAATAGCACTCACGGTAGCGCAGCGTCTTCGGTATGATGCTGCGTTTTTCGGACCGGTCTAATTCATGCGTACCATTGTCATCCTGGCCGCCGGCGCTCTCCTGCTGGCCGCTGCTATTGTCGAAATCCCATCCCGTTTGTGGCCCGATAGCCACCTGGCCCTGCTGCTGGTCGCCTTCATCGCACTGATTGCCCAGGGCTGGCTCGGCAGCCGCCTACTGAGCGGACAGACCCAGCAAGCCAAGCGCAACAACCGCAAGCCCGCAGCGAATAAACAGCAAAAGACCAACAAGTCTGAGCCTCGCCAGCCACGCAAAGAAGACAAGGCGCGTCCAGCCCGGGAACCGGAAGCCGTCAGCGGGCCGAGGGAATCAGGGACTGTTAAGTGGTTCAACCGCAGCAAAGGTTTCGGTTTCATCGTCCGGGAGTCAGGCGATGAGATTTTTGTCCATCAGCGCTCTATCCGCAGTGATGGTGAAGGCGGCGAGCAGCGACGTCCCAGCCTGCGCGACGGTCAGGCTGTCAGCTTCGTAGTGGTCGAGCGCGACAAAGGCAATCAGGCTGAAGACGTCACGCCGGAATCCTAGCAACCTGCCGTGAACGTCAGACAACAACTCACCGAACGATTCCAGGCAGCGTTCGCCGCTGCCGGTGTTCCGGACGCAGCGCCATTAGTGCAACCCGCCGGTAAACCCGAATTTGGTGACTACCAGGTCAACGGCGTGATGGCGGCCGCAAAACGGGCGGGCAGCAAACCGCGTGATCTTGCCCAGCAGATAATTGCCGCAGTCGATGCGCAGAATCTGGTGGCAAAGCTGGAAATCGCCGGGCCCGGTTTCATCAACGTGACTCTGGCCGATTCGGTTCTTATCGAAAGCGTTGCTGCAGACGCCGCACTGATCACACCAGCCAGCCACGGTGAAACCGTGGTGGTCGACTACTCGGCGCCCAATCTGGCCAAAGAGATGCACGTTGGCCATCTGCGCAGTACGATCATCGGTGATGCCATCGCCAGAATTCTGGAAGCACTCGGCCACCGGGTAATCCGCCAGAACCACGTCGGCGACTGGGGCACGCAGTTCGGTATGCTGCTGACTTACCTTGCTGAAACCAGTGATCGTTCGGACGAACTGGCAGACATCGAGGAATTCTACCGCTCAGCCAAAGCCCGCTTCGATGCTGATGCCCAGTTTGCTGATCGAGCCCGCCAGGCGGTGGTGGCTCTGCAGTCCGGCGATCCCGCAGCGCTGGCGCAATGGCAGAAGTTCATCCAGATTTCTCTGTCTCACTGCCAGGCCATCTATGACCGTCTCGGCACCACGCTGACGATGGCCGATGTGATGGCAGAGAGCGCATATAACGACGCCCTTCCCGGCATCATCAGTGACCTGGCAGAAAAGGGTCTGCTCAGCGAATCGGAAGGTGCACAGTGTGTCTTCCTCGACGAATACCAAGCCAAAGACGGTTCGCCGATGGGTGTGATCGTGCAGAAGTCTGACGGCGGCTATCTGTATTCGACCACCGATCTGGCTGCAGTCCGTCACCGCACCTTCACGCTGAACGCCGACCGTGTCATCTACCTGACAGATGCCAGACAGAGCCAGCACTTCGCACAGATTTTCCTGATAAGCCGCAGGGCGGGTTTCAGCCGTGAAGCAGTGGTGCTCGAACATCAGCCTTTCGGCAACATGCTCGGCAAAGACGGACGGCCATTCAAATCCCGTGAAGGGGGTCTGATCAAACTGAACGAACTTCTCGATGAAGCAGTCGCCAAAGCACTCAAGCTGATCACCGAGAAAGATCCCGAACTGCAGGCTTCGCAGCGGGAGAGCCTGGCCCGCATGGTTGGCATTGGTGCTGTGAAGTATGCAGACCTGTCAAAGAATCGGACCAGCAACTACATTTTCGACTGGGACCAGATGTTGTCCTTTGAAGGCAACACCGCACCCTATCTGCAGTATGCCTATACTCGAATCCGCAGCATCTTCCGCCGTGCCAACACTACGGCCGTTGAACTGGAAGGTGTGATCACCATCCAGACACCCCCAGAACGTGCCCTGTGTCTGTCCCTGAGTCGTTTCCAGGAAGTGCTCGAGCAGGTAGCCGGAGACGTTTACCCGCACCATCTGTGCAGCTATCTCTACGACCTGGCCAGTGTCTTCATGCGCTTTTACGAAGCCTGCCCGATACTCAGCGAAGCGGACGATGTAAAAACCAGCCGATTGCTGCTGGCGGATCGCACCGCAATCACCCTGAAAAAAGGCCTGGAGCTGCTGGGTATCGAGACGCCGGAGCGGATGTAAAAAAAGCCGGAGCGGATGTAAAAAAAAGCCGGAGCGGATGTAAAAAAAGCCAGAGCGGATGTAAAAAAAGCCAGAGCGCATAAACGCTCAAACAAAAACGGCGGGCCATGCCCGCCGTTTGAACTCACGCTGCTCAGTTTATCCGGAAACCGACTTCGACGTTGTATACGAGCGAAGCTCTTCTACAAAGTCCCGTAGAGCCTGTATGCCGGTAGCTTCCGCATCCACACACCACTGCTTGAGCGCCTGGAGCATTTCTTCCGCATTACCGCCGCGCTTGCTCCAGACATCCTGAAGGCGCAGCCGCAGTTCGTAGGCCTGTTTGATCTTTGGACTCGACGACACCAGTTCATCAATGCGGTTCTTATCCAGCGGCGCTATCAGAGAGGGCTCGCGACACAGCGTCGCCTTGGCTTGCCGCACGCTGCCGGTTTTGATTTCCTGAGCCACCAGCGGCTTGACCACACTCTCCGCATAGTTGGCCATTACTCTGAAGCGATCGTTAAGTACTGCCCAGGCAGTATCAATATCCAGGGTTTGTTTGCCTGGTAACTTATGAGCGACGGGACCGGTGCTTTTAGCTTTGGCCAGGCCGAAGGTTTCGAACAGACGAATCCAGAACCAGCCGATGTCGAACTCCCAGGGCTTCTGCGACAGCTTGGCCGAATTAGGATAGGTGTGGTGATTGTTGTGCAGTTCTTCACCGCCGATGATGATGCCCCAGGGCGAGATATTGGTCGCCGCGTCCGGACACTCGAAATTACGGTAGCCCCACCAGTGACCGATGCCGTTGACGACACCCGCCGCCAAGAACGGAATCCAGACCATCTGGATGGCCCAGATAGTTGCGCCAATGGCGCCAAACATCACGATGTTAATCACCAGCAACGCGGAAACACCCCACGCGCTGCGGCCGGTGTAGACGTTGCGCTCCATCCAGTCATCGGGGCACCCGGAACCGTAGCGTTCCATAATCTCTGGTTGCTTGGAAGACTCCCGGTAGGCTTCTGCGCCGCGCCAGAGGATTTCGTTGAGGCCACGCACCTGCGGGCTGTGCGGATCTTCTTCAGTTTCACAGACGGCGTGATGTTTGCGATGGATAGCCGTCCACTCTTTGGTGACCATACCGGTTGTCATATACAGCCAGAACCGGAAAAAATGCTGCAGAGCAGGATGCAGATCCACAGAGCGGTGAGCCGAGTGGCGATGTAAATAAACAGTGACACCGACGATGGTGATGTGAGTCACCACGAGGGTGTAGATAACGATACCGACCCAGGAGAGGTTGAGAAGTCCGTTGCTAAGCAGGTCCAATAAGGCGTTCACTAATGCGAGCCTCCGCTGAAAAATGGGGTAGGAATTGGGCGGCATTGTGACAATACCGCTGGGAAACTTCTACCTCGGGTTACCCGTAAATTATAGGAGCAATTACTATCTAAAGCGTTAGACAACGGTTACGCCTGAGAACTCCATCAACGTGTAAATGTCTACCGGCAACGCTCTGGAGCCCAGATAAACACTGGCCTCCTGCTCGAAGCCGTTTTGAGAAAGCCGCCAGGAATCGCCAATGAGTTATACCAACCTGATTACGCTCGCTGAGCTTAAAACCGCAAATAACGTAAAGATACTAGACTGTAGGGCCGCACTCGGCGATCGCGAGCACGGTCAACGGCTCTACGCTGAAGGCCACATACCTGGCGCAGTCTACCTGTCGCTCGACGATGATCTGGCCGCCCCGCCCGGCGCAGGTGGTCGCCACCCATTGCCCAACGCCGAGGCACTGGCGGGTCGTCTACGGCAACTCGGCATCAGCAACGACTCTCAGGTGGTCGTCTACGACGATGCCGGTGGAGCGTTCGCTGCCCGTGCCTGGTGGTGCATCCGCTGGCTGGGCCATGCCGCGGTCGCAGTTTTAGATGGTGGTTTAGCAGTCTGGGATGGCGAACTGGAAACCGCTACTCGGTCCAACCCGCCAGGAGACTTCACCATCGCAGCTGCGCTGACCAGAAGCATCGAGGTCGATCAGCTGTGTGCCGGGTTGAACACTTTCCATCTGATCGACGCCCGCAGCCAGCCCCGTTTTGCCGGAGTCGAAGAGCCAATTGACCCGGTCGCCGGACACATCCCGGGGGCAAGCTGTCTGCCCTTCCAGGGCAACCTGGGAACAGATGGTCGTTTCCTCAGCGCAGCGCAGCTCAAGGCGCGTTTCAGCCAGTTCGAAGACGCTGACCTGGTGTGTTATTGCGGTTCAGGTGTCACTGCCGCCCACAACATTCTGGCGCTCAATGTTGCCGGTTTTGCCGAACCCGCGCTCTACCCCGGATCCTGGAGTGAGTGGATTCGTGATCCCGCCCGCCCGGTCGCCGTCGGTGATCCGGAGGGTGAATGATCAATCCTGCCCGGCTGAGCTGGCGAGACGGGCAGCCTTATGCCGAGGACTACCAGGATATTTATCACGCCCCTGATGGTCCCGCCGAAGTCCGACGGGTGTTTCTGGAACCCACCGGCTTTGACGATCTGCTCGGCGCTGACCGGACTCTGCTTGTGGGTGAACTCGGCTTTGGTACCGGGCTGAACTTCGCCGTGATCGCTGCGGCCTGCGTTGCCAGAGGACAGCGCCTGCACTTCGTCAGTGTCGACCGCGCACCGCTGTCCTCAGACGACTTTCGCCAGATTGCCCGGCTGCGGCAATCTGACTTTCCCGTTTATCAGGAACTGGAGCACGTCTACCCACCGTTGCTGCCGGGTTGGCATCAACGCAGCCTCGCAGGCGGTCAGATAACCCTGTCATTATTCTGGGGAGAGGCTGCCGATGGTATAGCGCAGCTGGTTGCTGAACAGCGTCGGCCCTTTTCACTGTGGTTGCTCGACGGATTTGCGCCCGACCGCAATGCCGATATGTGGGACCAGGAACTGCTGGGCAATCTGGCCGCAGTCAGCCGCGCCGGCGCTGGCGTAGCTACTTTCACTTCTGCTGGCCGGGTACGCCGCGCGCTGCAAGCCGCCGGTTTCGCGATGCGGCGCGTTGATCAGCGGCCCCACAAGCGGGAGAGTCTCGCCGGGACTTTGACCGCATCGACACTGCAGCCGTTCAACCCGCCAAGCGAAGTTCAGATCATCGGCGCCGGCATCGCTGGCGCCAGCGCGGCGCGGCACCTTGCCGAAGCTGGTATATCAGTAAAGGTATTTGACCGCGCAGCAATCGCGGCGGGAGCCAGCGCAATTCCAGCGACCGTTATGCACGGCAGACTGCTGGGCAACCAGCAACCTGAAGGCCTGCTGCGCGCGCACGCTTACCTGTATGCCCGCGCCTACTGCGCCAGCTTCGACAATCATCACCCGAGCGATGCGCTGCACTGCACCAGCGTGCTGCAGGTACCTTCAGAGACTTATCCCATCGAGCGTCTGCAGACCGTTGCAGAGCAGTATTCAACAGGTGGCGACTGGCTGAGCCTGGCGGATGCGGACACCGCCAGCACAATCGCTGGATTGACTGTAGATACCCCGGTGCTGCACTTCCACGATGCCTGGATCGTGCAGACGCCGCTGCTGTGCCACAAACTGCTGGACCACCCGAATATCCAATTCAGCGTCGGCCAACTCGCTGCCTGGCCGGACACGCCGTGCATTGCCGCCTGCGGTACGGCAAGTCAGTCTCTGCCGGGCGCAGAGTATCTGGAAGTAGCTGAAGTGGCCGGGCAGATTGATGTCTTTACACTGGATGGCGCTCGAACACCTCAAGCCGCCCTGGTCGGCAACGGCTATGTGGCACCGATGCAGGACACACTGGCGGCGGGGGCCAGTTACGAATACCAACCCTGGCCGGAACGCGAAGCCACCGCCACGAACACTGAACACCTGCATCGCCTGACAGGTCTGGGCCGCGAGAGTGTCTCCTGGCAGGGGCAGTACCGAGGAGCACGCAGTGTGTCCTCTGATCGGCTGCCCATTGTCGGCGCGCTGTATGATCGCAGCGGCGCGGCCATTGCCGATCGCTATGTCAGCTGCGGACACGGCTCGATGGGCACGGTGATGAGTCACGCCGCCGCGGTTCAGTTAACCGCCGCCATCCTCGGAGACTTTCTGCCGCTGGCCGGCGCCGACCGATTGCTGTCGCCGCTGCGGTTTCGCAGCCGACAGGCACGTCGCGGCTACAAGTTTGCCGCCAGAGACTGAAACGATACTAAATTTCAAATTCGCGGACGTTCATCACCGACTCGATCGCACAGATATCGTCGATCAGGGTCTGCTGCGGTTCGTCGGCCACGTCGATGAGATTGTAGGCCACATCACCGCGACTCTTGTTGAGCATATCGACCACGTTAATGCCCTGATCAGCCAGCACTGAAGTCATCTGCCCCAGCGCGCCGGGCACATTGCGGTTGGTGACCGCCAGACGATAACCGCCCGCGGGTTCAAGCTGCACAGCCGGGAAATTGACCGAGTTACGGATGTTGCCCGTCTGCAGGAACTCGACCAGCTGTGCGGCAGCCATCACTGCACAGTTTTCTTCTGCTTCTTCAGTGCTTGCGCCAAGATGAGGGGTCAGCAGCACGTTGGGATGGTTGGTAAGGCCGGGCACCGGAAAGTCGGCAACATAGAGTCGGATCCGGCCATCAGCGAGCGCACTGGCAAGCGCCCGTGAATCGACAATCGGCTGGCGGGCGAAATTCAACAGCACACTGCCACTGCGGAACGAGCGCAGGCTCTCTTCATTGATCATGCCTTCAGTTTCATCGAGCAGCGGCACGTGCAGCGTCACGAAATCCGCCCGAGAAAACAGGCTGGGCAGGTTTTCCATCCGCTGTACTTCGCTCGGCAGTCGCCAGGCTGCATCAACAGAAATTGCCGGGTCGTAGCCGAGCACGTGCATGCCAAGGTCAAGGGCAGCACGGGCAACCATCGAACCAATTGCGCCCAGGCCGACAACACCCAGCGATCTGCCCTGCAGCTCACGACCTTTGAAACGTTTTTTCTCGGCTTCCACCAGGGTGTTGAGTTCGGCCTCGTCATCAATACCGGCGAGGCTCTTTACATACGCGATGCCACCTACCACATCCCGTGAAGCCAGCAGCAGCGCAGTGAGCACCAGCTCTTTAACCGCGTTGGCATTAGCGCCCGGAGTGTTGAACACCACCACGCCGGCGTCTGTACAGGCCTGCACTGGTACATTATTCGTACCCGCACCGGCTCTGGCGACAGCACGCAGACTGGGGGACAGGTCGGAGGGCGCCAGTTTATGGCTGCGTAGAAGAATCGCGTGTGGGTCGCCTATCTCAGAACTGACTTCATAATTTTCGCGAGGGAATTGTTCCAGCCCGCGTGCGGCAATGTTGTTGAAGGTACGAATTTTATACATCAGGCGTCACGTCCCAGGTCCCGGCAATCAAGCGCGGGGAAACTACGCTAATTCGCCGCTGCCGTCACCCTTCGAGCAAAATGATGGCTCAATCGTGGCTCGGCAGGTGGGAGCAGATTTCCGCACTGATCAGCTCAACCGAATCCGGTGCCACAAACGCTGCCAGCGCGCGGTGCAAGCCATCGAGCTGCGTCGCCATTTCCGTGACGGTGCTGACCAGCGTGGTTGTGGTCAGGTCTTCTTCCGCAATCACCCGACTGAAGCCGAGCGAAGCGGCATATTCCGCGTTTTCAATCTGATCACCCCGACTGGCCTGCTTCGACAGTGGCACCAGCAGGTTGGCTTTGCCGAGCAGCAGCAGTTCATAGAGCGTATTCGCACCTGCGCGTGACACCACCAGATCAGCTGCAGCCAGCAGATCGCCCCACTCATCGCGAACATATTCGAACTGTGTGTAATGAGGGTTTGTGATTTCCGCGCGTTTGCCGGAACCGCAGACGTGAACCACATGCCAGTGGGCAGTGAGTTCCGGGAGCGAGCGCCTCACCGTGGCATTGATTGCATCGGCGCCAAGGCTGCCGCCGGTCACCAGCAGCACGGGCTTTGAGGGTTCGATCCCCAGCAGTCGTCTGCCGGAGTTGGCATCACCGTTAACGAGCGCCGGTCGAACCGGGGTACCGGTATAGAGCACTTTGCCCGCGAAGCTGGCCGGATGGGTGGTGGGGAAATTCACGCACAGGGTCCGGACAAAAGGCAGCGCCAGGCGATTAGCCAGGCCCGGGGTCAGATCGGATTCGTGTGCGACTACCGGAATACGCCACAGCCAGGCAGCAAAGACCACCGGGAAGCTGACAAACCCCCCCTTGGAAAACACCACATCCGGGCGAAACCGGGCAATGACCGTCAGGGCATTGACCACGCCGAGCAGCACGCGAAACACATCCAACACGTTCTGAAGCGAAAAATAGCGACGCAACTTGCCCGACGAAATACCGAAATAGCGGAGCTTCTCATCGCGCAGCAGATCCTCTTCGAGACCACTGTGACTGCCGACAAAGGCTATTTCCACGCCTGCCTGCGCCAGTTTCCGCATCACCGGAATCGCCGGAATGACGTGTCCGGCGGTTCCGCCTCCGGTGAACAGAACCCGGCTCACAGTTTCAGCACGTCTTTCAGCAGAGGTATGGTAAGACGCCGTTGCGCAGCCAGCGCCACCCGATCCAGTTCGTCCAGTTCCGCAAGCAGGGTTGGCAGACTGCGTCGAGAGCGGGTAATCCAGAAATCAGCAGTGATCTTGTTCAGAATCAGCCCGCGTTGGTGGGCGGCTGCTTTGAGCACCGCCACGAGATCAGCATCCCCAAGCGGCTGCACCCGGAATGAAGGCAAAGCGCGCAGACGCGACGCCAGATCCGGCAGCGCGAAGTTGACCCCGACCGCTGCAGAGCCCGCTGCAACTACGAGCACGCCGGTGCTGGTGAGTTGTCGCTGATAGAGGGCCATCAGTGCGGTTTCGAGCCTGCGATCACCAAGCCAGAGTTCCACGTCATCGATCGCGATCACGCCTCCTTCGAGACCGTCTATCGCTTCCGGGTCAGCGGCCAGTGTCGCCAGCGGCAGATAGATAGCCGGGTGCTGGTGTGATGTTGCCTCCTGACACAGCGCCTGCAGCAGGTGACTGCGCCCTGAACCCCCTTCACCCCACAGCCACAGACCAATACCATCAGGCAGCAGAGCCAGTGTTCGCAGTTGAGCCAGCAGTTCCGCGTTGTCACCGGTTCGGAAACTGGCAAAATCACACGCACCGTTCACCGCCAGAGGAATCGGTAACTGCCGTACGGTCATGGCTGCACGATCATGAAAAACGTCGGCCGTGACGCCAGGCCCGCTGTCCCCAGGTGATAACGTAGTCCAGGCCGGAACTGACACCGAGTACCGCAAGAATATAGAAACAGTAGGGGTCTGCCAACATTCCGGCAAACGGACTGACGTTCGGAAACTCACACAATGCCAGCAGCATCAACAGTACGGTGACAATCTGCATCGCCGTGTTGGCTTTGCTGATGAAGGTCGGCGCAAATTCGATTGGTTCGAACAGCAGCCGATAACTCGCAGCCCCGGTCAGGATGATGAAATCCCGCGTCAGGACAATGGCCGTGAGCCACAGATCAATATGCCCCTGCCAGGTGAAAACGATGAACATTGCCGCCACCAGCAGCTTGTCAGCTACCGGATCCATGGCTGCACCGAACCGGCTGCCCCACTGAAAACGACGGGCCAGCCAGCCGTCGAGCGCATCGCTGGCACCCGCCACACTCATCAGAATCAGAGCTTCAACATACCTCGACTCCCACAGCAGCCAGGTCGTCGGAAACACCAGCACAATCCGCAGCAGGGTGATGAGGTTGGGAATCTGCCGCGGTG
>Ga0316194_10001842_pt1 | contig 14718 bp, 16 predicted proteins | sample CroRivsedime1_MG_FD_204936 | JGI IMG/M metagenome (GOLD analysis project Ga0316194, IMG submission 204936) | Coastal sediment microbial communities from Maine, United States - Cross River sediment 1 | ecosystem: Environmental > Aquatic > Marine > Coastal > Sediment | place: USA: Maine...
TGCCATGATGAGCGCATCCGGACCCAGTTCCATGACGGGTTCCATATCCCTGATAAAGGTCTTTATCTTTGCGTTGTGTGGCAGGGCATTGCTGGCGAGGTAAAATTGCTTGCCGGCATCATGGACATCCTGAATGCCTGTCGCCAGATTATCCAGCTTTTGAAAATCATTGTTGCGTACCCGCAGACTGTAGCGGGGCATCCCGGCATACACGGCATCGGCGCCATAGGCGATCGCGTAACGCAGATTATTCAGGTTGCCGGCCGGGGCCAGCAGTTCAGTCGTATTCACGGGGGAAGGGCACTCGGTTAATAAGGCGCACTATTTTACCACGATAATTTTCAGCAAGGGAAAACTGGGCTCAGCTCCCGGTTTCCCCTACTATCAGGCCACGGCCTCGATTATATTTTTACTTTCCCCCTGTGATCGAAGCAATATAACTGTCAAGAGCGGGTTCAAGGAAATTCAACATGCAGTCCATAGTCTCCATCAGGAACCTCTCCAAGACTTATGCCAGCGGTTACCGCGCGCTGCAGGATGTGACGCTGGACATCGCAGCCGGTGAAATACTGGCGCTGCTTGGACCAAATGGTGCCGGCAAGACCACGCTGATTTCCATTGTCTGCGGGATAGTCAATGCAAGTTCGGGTTCGGTGACGGTGGCGGGTCATGATATCGTCGCAGAGTATCGCATCACGCGCAGTATGATCGGCCTGGTACCGCAGGAACTCACACTCGGCGCCTTCGATACGGTGTGGAACACGTTGTGTTTCAGTCGAGGCCTGTTCGGCAAAAAGCCCAACCCGGGCTACCTCGAGCAGTTGCTCAAGGACCTGTCGTTGTGGGATAAGCGGGACAGTGAGTTAATGACGCTGTCGGGTGGTATGAAACGGCGGGTGTTGATTGGCAAGGCCTTGTCGCACGAGCCCTCGGTCCTGTTTCTGGATGAGCCGACGGCGGGCGTGGACGTGGAATTGCGCAAGGATATGTGGATGCTGGTGCGGCGCCTGCGTGAGTCCGGTGTCACCATTATCCTGACCACCCACTATATCGAAGAGGCGGAGGCAATTGCCGACCGTGTAGGCGTCATCAATGCTGGCGAGTTGTTGCTGCTGGATGACAAGCAGGCATTAATGCATAAACTCGGTAAAAGACAACTGATCGTTGAGCTTGATGGGGCGTTGAGCGTCGTGCCCGATACGCTGACACCCTGGGGGCTGGAACTGTCGGCCGATGGTTGCCGGCTTGCCTATACCTATGATCCCCGCAATACTCAAACCGGTATCAGCGGTCTGTTGCAGGCGATCGGGGAGGCTGGTCTGGTACTGAAAGATCTGAATACGACGCAAAGTTCACTGGAAGAAATATTCGTCAACCTGGTGAGTGCCAGGTCATGAACATGACCGCCGTCAAAGTGATCTACAAATACGAAATGCTGCGTGCCTGGGACACCCTGCTGCAGAGTTTCGCCTCGCCGGTGTTGTCCACCTCACTGTACTTTGTGGTTTTTGGCTCGGCTATCGGCTCACGCATCGAACAGGTCGAGGGTGTGCCCTATGGACTGTTCATCGTGCCCGGGCTGATGATGCTGGCGCTGCTGACGCAGAGCATTTCCAACGCTGCCTTCGGGATTTACTTTCCCAAGTTCACCGGCACCATCTACGAGGTGATGTCGGCGCCGGTATCCTTCTTTGAGATTATGCTGGGCTACGTGGGGGCTGCAGCGACCAAGTCCCTGATCATTGGCCTGATCATCCTGGTGACAGCCGGGTTTTTTGTTCCACTGGAGATCGCCCACCCGGTATGGATGACAGGGTTCCTGATTCTGACCTGTATTTCTTTCAGCCTGTTCGGCTTCATCATCGGGCTATGGGCAGACAATTTCGAGAAGTTGCAGCTTATCCCCTTGCTGGTAATCACGCCGCTGGTCTTTCTGGGCGGCAGTTTTTACTCGGTCAGCATGCTGCCGCCTGCCTGGCAGACCGTTACGCTGTTCAATCCGGTGGTTTATCTCATCAGCGGTTTTCGCTGGAGTTTTTTCGAAGTCTCCGACGTGAGTGTAGGTTTGAGCCTGTTTATGGTGCTGGCGTTCCTGGCCGCCTGTCTGCTGCTCGTGTGGTGGATGTTCAAGACCGGGTATCGACTGAGGCAGTAGCACCGGGTGAGGATGCAGGCTTGCGGATGAGAAGCGCGGATTATTGTTGTTAAACCCAGCAGGGAGGACGCCGGTGCAGGACAAGGCCGACCATACGGGGGAGGGAGAGGCGGAGTTTGATCTGCCGCACACAGGCCAGGGCGTGTCGTCCACCTACGCCATCGGCGATGTCCAGGGCTGCTTCGATGACCTGCTAAGGCTTCTGGACAAACTGGATTTCGACCCGGAGGTTGACCGTCTCTGGTTTACCGGGGACCTCGTCAACAGGGGGCCCAACTCGCTGGAATTGTTACGCTTCGTGCACGGTCTCGGTAACGCGGCCATCAGCGTGCTTGGCAACCACGACCTGCATCTCCTGGCCGTGGCGGCCGGGGCGGTCAAGATCCGCAAGAAGGATACGATAGCCGAGATCCTCAATGCCCCCGATTGCGAGGAACTGCTGTTCTGGTTGCGTCACCAGCCGGTCCTGCACCACAGCGAGGCCCTTGGCTTCACCATGATCCATGCCGGCCTGCCTCCCCAGTGGGATCTGCAGAAAGCACGGCAATGCGCCATCGAACTGGAGACAGTGCTGCAGAATTTCGATTATGAGGATCTGTTCAGGAACTTTCCGGGGTGCGGGCCACTGCGCTGGCGGGAAGATCTGGAGGGCTGGGATCGCCTGTGGTTTATCACCAACTGCTTTACCCAGCTGCGCTGGTGTGACCTCGATGGCCGTATCGATCTGGCGGGTGAAAGACGCAGGGCCTCGGCAAGGAAAAAGTGTTCGCGGCCCTGGTTCCAGATTCCGCACCGTGCCAGCAAACCGCTGCGGATACTTTTCGGACACTGGGCGAAGCTCGTCGTTGCCTCCCCGGCCAAGGGGCTCAGGGGCGTGATCCCCCTGGATACCGGCTGCGCCAACGGTGGCCGCTTCACCGCGTTGCGGCTCGAAGACCGGCGCTATTACAGGTTGAAGTGCAAGAACAAGGCCGTGCCCTGGCGGAGTCTCGAGCGGTCCGGTCGCCATGTCCAGCAAGACCCGTGAGGCGCTTTTTTTACGCATAGCCCACGGCCTGGACCAGACCAGCCTCTAACGTTTCCCGGTCTCACCTTTTTCCTGCATCCCTGCAGGCCAAAAAAAAGCCCGGTATAAAACCGGGCTCTTTTACAGCTTGTGTGAGAACTGTTATTTACGGGCACTGGGGCCGTTGATTTCCAGACCGTTGCTCATGTAGGTATGGAAATATTGCAGTGCCTTGTATTCATCGCTCTGTGGCTTGTAAGCTTTGGCACGCACCTGCTGGTTACAGCCACCGTAACGGCGATGCAGTGTGCCCAGTCCCCCCCACTTTGAACGATAGACCGGGAAGCCGCTCGTATGCCCCAGCGCCGGGCTCAGCAGGTCGGCACGAATCTTGTTGCCCGAGTAGTAAACATGGCAGTCAGCACAGGCCATGTTCAGCTGCCCGCGCTTGGCATAAAAATGGTTCTTGCCACGTTCATAGGCAGCCATTGCGCCGGGGTTATCCGGAACAACAACATTGATGACCTGTCCACGCGAGGTGTAGTGCATATAGGCCGAAATATCGGCGATGTCACCTTTTTCCCATCCCAGTGGTTGCTCGCCGTTTATGGCGCGGCAGGCATTGATAGACCCCTCCAGCGTGATCACCTCGCCGGATTCTGCATCGAAGAAAGGATAGCGGTGGGCAATAGCGATGCCGCCTTTGTCGAAACAGTCAGCATAAGACTTGCCGTTTGCAAAGGGTGTGTTGAAGAGGGCCTCGCCCTTTTCAAGGTTCAGCTCGTAGGGGGGGAATTCCTCGATTTCTTCCCATTGTTCCCTGGATGCCGCATCAATTGAGTAAACGCCGTTAACGAAATCATTGAAGGGCGTGTTGGGAAAGCGCTTTGCGAAGTAGGCCCTGAATTCCTTCAGGTCCTGCTCCGGTGAGGCCTGTAGTGGCAGTGTAAAGCTGCCGAGCAGACCGAGTACTAGTGTAACAGTCAGGAGTTTTTTCATTGAATGTTTCCCCTACGGATCAATGGTTGTGTCTTTCAGTCGACAGCTGATTATGCAATGGCGGCATCGGCCGAGTCTTTTTCACCTTTGTTGTCGACCCAGCTGATGCTGAGCTTGTCGCCAGCCGCGGCACCGGTGAACCTGAATGACAGGTAAGGATTCTTGGAGACTGCTGCACCCCAGTTGGCTGTCATTACGGTAGTGTCTTTATGCTTGCAGACAACTTCCTGGATGAAGTGTGCAGGAATCTTCTCGCCCGTTTTCTTGTCTTTCTGCAGGCCGGTCTCCATCGGGTGACTGATCAGTACCTTGACTGTGGTAACACCGTCGGTAATTTTTGCGCGCATTTTAATGCTTGACATGGTTAGTCCTCTGTAAAGTTCTTTGGTGTTGAAGGTTGTCGTTGCAGGGGTACTGCTTAACCGCCGCAGCCGCCGATGGTTACCTTGACTTCCTTGCTGCTGCTGTAGAGCTTGTCACCTGCCTTGACAACCGCAATGACGTTTGCAGTTTTACCCATCTTTATACGGGTTGAAACGAAGCCCTCTGCGCCCGGCCCCAGCAGAAATTCGGCTGTCAGCGGGGTGGCATTCTTGTCAGCAAGAATGCTGATTGAAGAGGCGCCATCAATGCTCGTGGTAACAGTGACCGGGACGACAGCGCCATTTTCGGCAATGTCGGGCGCCTTGATCGTGATTTTGTCGCTCTTGTCCATGCCTGATGAGCCATACAGCGCAGTTGTGGCGCTGTCTACGTCAGTTGCATCAAAAGCTGTCTTTGACCATGCGGCCAGTGAAACCCGGGGTGCAAGGAGTCCTGTGCTGACAGCTATTCCCACTGCGCCTGTGGCCAGTGAGCCCTTGAGAAATATTCTGCGTTTCATACTTGTCACGTGTGATTCTCCTGAAATTTGGATTGGGAAACCCTGGTTTTATAGTGTGTAGACGTATTCGACAATCTGGTCAATTTCTTCTTCGCTGAGCACCCTGTTGCGACCAAACGGGATCATGATGGTGTTCGGATTGGCAACAGTTGCATCCCAGATCTGGGCACGCAGCTTTGCCTTGTCGGGGAAGCGCGCCTTCATGGCAATTAGCGGTGGTCCGATGTTGCCCGGCAATGTGCCGTCACCCATCATGTGACAGGCCAGGCAGTTACCTTTTACGCGGTCAAAGGCGGCTGCCTTGCCTTTTTCCACGATGGAGCTTGCTCCGTCTGCGGCGGATGCAGGGAATGATGTCAGTAACAATGTCCCAACTACAGCTGCAAGTGAAAACGCTGACTTGAAAAGTTTCTTCGCGGTGTGCCGCATCGTGTTTTCTCCTAAAGGGTTGTGTTGTGTAGCAGTATTCCGGTATGTGCTTGTCGTATCAGCCTAGCGCAGGCTGCGTTGGTGGGTTGTTTCGAGGTTGTATTGCTCGACGGCAGCCTCAGCCTCGAACTGGGCCGTGTTGGCCAGTTTGATGGCCTTGGCATTGTCGCCTGCCGCCGCCGCCTCATTGGCTTGCTTGACAAAATCCTCTGTGTCTCTCCAGATCCAGTTGTTGTTGCCGTTGGCAACCTTGATGGCCTCGTTGGCGTTCTTGATCGCGGCAGCTGCATCGGCGCTTGCCTTGGACCCGCCGTTGGCGGAGTTACTTGCGCACCCGTTTACCAGCCACAGCGAAAGCAATGCGGTTGACAGCAGCTTGACATGAAAGCTTGTTTTCATTGATTAACTCCAGATTCGGTTAGAAGTGCAGTAAAAAATTGATATTTTTTCTCATTATGCTCGCAGTGCAAGAAAACTAGCACCCGCAATTGTGTTGTGTCAAGAAATGCTGTCTCTCTATTAATATCTTCAAGTATTCTAATTTTGGTTACTGTTTTTCTGCTTCCAGCAGTGCCTCCAGGTTTGCGATGCGTGCCTGCATGCGTGCCGTCTGGTAGCTGCTCAGTCCCGGGGATTTTTCTGCCAGCTTTAATTGTTCAATTGCCTGGTTGGTATAGCCATTCAGGAAGTAGTACTGGGACATGGCCGTGTGTGTCTGCACCTTGTGGTTGGTTTTTTCGGCCGCCTGTGCCAGTAGTTTGTAAACCTGCGGGTCTGCCTCGTTGTTACTGGTGATTTCGGACAGCAGGCTGTATGCCTTGTCTGATTGGCCGACAGCCATCAGAGTGCTTGCATAGGGCAGTATAACTGTGAGTTCACCGGGATATAAATCCAGGGTGTCTTTGTACAGATCCAGTGCTTCACGTTCCTGTTTTGATGCGCGCAGAATTCTGGAGAGTGCCAGCCGGTAAGTGATCCTGTCCGGGTCACTCTTCTGGAGTTGCTGCATGATTGGCAGGGCCTCGCTGTATTGTTCATTTTTTGACAGCAGCAGGGCGAATTCAAATTGCTCGACCGGCGTTTTTCCACCGGTTTTCCCCTCGTAACGCCGGACGTCAGCCAGCACCTGCTTGGGGTTGTCAAAGTTGTTAACGCGCAGTTTTGCCTGGAGCAGCAGAAAGTCCAGGCTGGTGTATTCCTTTACCTTCGGGTACGTCTCGGCACGTGAGGTTGCTTCTGAAATACGATTGGTGGTCACCGGGTGAGTGCTCAGGAACTCGGGTGGACGGGTGCCGTACAGCTTTGAATTTTTCTGCAAGCGCTCGAAGAATGCCGGCATACCGTAGGGGTCAAAGCCGGCATCAGCGAGTGTCTGGATGCCGACACGGTCGGCTTCTTTTTCGTTGGCACGGGTGAAGTTGATCTGGCGTTGCATGCCCGCTGCTGATGCCGCCGTTAATGCGGCTGCGCCAGCCGAGGGGTCGGTGGTTGCCCCGATCAGGATGGCAGCGAGGATGGCGGCTGTCGTTGGCAGGCTCATTCTCTCCTGCGCTTCGAAGGCGCGCGCCAGGTGGCGCTGGGTGACGTGTGCGATTTCATGCGCCAGCACGCCGGCCAGTTCGCTTTCTGATTCGGCGGCAAGGAGCAGCCCGACGTTGGCCCCGATATATCCCCCAGGACCGGCAAAGGCGTTGATGCTGGCATCATTTACCATGAAGAAGGTAAATCCATAGCCAGGATTTTCGCTGTGAATAGCCAGTTTATGCCCCAATGCCTGCAGGTAGCTGGTGGTTTCCACGTCATCCAGGACCATGCCGGCCTGCCGGACCTGCCGCATGAAGTAGGCGCCCAGTTCCTTGTCCTGTTTCGGGGAGATGACCTGGCCAGCGGCATCGCCCAGGTTGGGGAGATCATCAAAATTGGATTGGGGGAGGGCGGCTGCGGGTCTCAGGATGAGTAACAGGCTGAGCAGTAGTCGGATAAGGATGCGCATAGGTATGATTGTGACTTATTGCTGAACCGCGTCAGACAGGGAATTGACGCCCGGGTTCAATGGCTTGCCGGAAAAGGTTTCTCCAATGGGGGCTTGCCTTCCGGGGCGTGATATCATAAGTTCTCCATGTATTCTAATCTCTTTATCACTGGTCCGCACAGCCGGATTCGATAAAATAGCACTAACAATTTAAAAAGGAGAGTTGTGATGGCAGATTTTGATGAGGAACTCGATGCAACAGGCCTGAATTGTCCGTTGCCTATCTTGCGCGCAAAGAAGGCGCTGAATGGGATGGCGGCTGGTCAGGTGCTGCGCATCATTGCAACAGACCCGGGTTCGGTCAAGGACTTTGAAGCGTTTGCCAAGCAGACCGGCAATGAGTTGATGTCCTCTGCAGAAGAAGATGGCAAATTCCTGTTCCTTATGAAGAAGGGTGGCTAACGCAGACGGTCATCGGCAACAGGCACAAAAAACCCCGGCCAGTGACCGGGGTTTTTTGTGCCCGATAGTCGGGAGTTGATTTATCTGAACTTCCAGTTCACCTGGGCGCTCAGCATATCCACCTTGGAATCATACTTGCCGGACAGTCTGTGTGCGCCGCTTGTCTGACCAGCCGACGGATCGTAGTTGTCAGATACGTCCTTGAGTTTCGGGTCATCTACAAACAGGTGTGCATAGCCAAAATCAAAGCTTAGGTTTGGCGTATAGCGATAGGTGAAACCCAGTGCCAGCCAGGTGCGATCGTTACCCGGTACCCGGGGGGAGCGCTTGCTGTCACTGGGTATCGGGGTTTCATCCAGGGCTACACCGGTGCGGAATGTCCATTTGCGGTTGGGTGTGTACTCGGTGCCAAGAGAATAGCGGAAACTGTCATCATAGTCCCATTCGGCGACACTTCTTGAGCCATCCTGCAGTTTGATATCAAGCGTGTCGACATCACTCCACTGTGTCCAGGTGACATCTGCCATAAAGGCCCATTCCGGGTTGAGGGAGTGATAACCACTGAGCGATACGCTGTCCGGGAGGGTGAGATCCAGTTTTGCCTTCTGCTTGCTGTTGAGCACCGGTCCGGATACCTTGGCATGACCTTCCAGTGTCAGGTCGATTTCGGAGCGGTAGTGCAGGCCAATGCGGGTGTTCTGTGTTGGTTCGAGCAGTAGTCCGGCATTAAAACCGTAGCCCCAGTCATCCGCAGTCATCTTGACGCGGCTGTCATATGTGTTGGTGCCGACAGCGCCTGGAAACCAGTTGAGTGCATTCCCGGTGGGCAGGCTGGCAAGGCCGACATCGGCTGCATTGGTCAGCTCGCCATCTGCATACAATGCGCTGACACCAAAACCGACCGAGACGTTGTCGTTGAACCGGAAGGCCAGCGATGGATTGATGTTGATGGTAAGCAATTCCGATTTTATCGCGTGGTAGCGCCCCACCCAGTTTTTACTGTACTCGGTTTCAAGGCCGAACGGTACGTTGACCCCCAGTCCGAACCAGAGCTTGTCGCTGTACTGGTACGAGAGGTAGCCGTTGGGTATGACAGCGGTCAGGTCGAGGTCGTCTTTCTCTTTGCCGTCGACAGGGGCGCCGCCGACCAGCGGGAGGTCCTCCCGGTATTCCGCATTGCCCTTGACGTCTGTATTCGAGTTGACAATATGCATGCCACCGGACAGGTTCGAGCCGTGCAGGCGTGCCATGCCGGCCGGGTTGAAGAAGACGGTGCTGGCATCATCAAGGCCGGATGAACCCTTGGCATAGGCGGTGCCCATGCCGCTGACGCTTTGTTCAATCAGGGCAAAACTGCTCCCAAACGCGTTGCCGGTGCCGAGTGCCATCAGTCCGGCAATGGCACAAGTGCGTAAATGATGTACAACAGGTCGGTCATTGGCCATGGACGCTCTCCTCGTTCAGGTTGGGTGGCGCAGGGAAGGGGTGTGTTTCGTCGGTCTTCTGCTGGACCGTTCGTCGCTTCCCTTGCGCTGTGTCGTGGACACTACATTAATTAAGACCAAAAAACAACACTACCGTTGTGTGAATACTAAGCCCATGTGAGATATACCGATATCAGTGCAATGCCGTGTCTCATAAATACAACGTCTTCGCCTCTGACTTATTCTTTTACCGGGTGCTTGGCAAGTTTGCGCTGCAATGTACGGCGGTGCATGTTCAGGGCGCGTGCAGCGGCAGAGATGTTACCGTCGTGCCTGGTGAGCACCTTTTGCAGGTGTTCCCATTCCAGGCGCTTTACAGACAGCGGTTGTTCCGACGGTGCGACGGAGGCATCACCTTCCACTCTGTGCAGTGCGGCAACCACTTCATTGGCGGTTGCCGGCTTGGTCAGATAATGTACCGCGCCCAGTTTGATGGATTCCACGGCCGTTGCCACACTGGCATAGCCAGTCAGCATGATGATGCGGGTATTTTCATCCAGTGCGGCGAGTTGTTTCACCAGTTCCAGGCCTGATTCTGCTCCGATACGAAGGTCAACAACGGCGTACTCCGGTTCGGTGTCCCTGGCGAGCTGGAGTGCGGTAGAAAGGTTGTGGGCAACAGAGACCGCATAGTTTCGCTTGGTCAGTGCACTTGCCAGCACCTCGCAATAGATCTCGTCGTCATCGACCAGCAGCAGTACCGGCTTTTCCTCGGGTGTATTTGCCTCATTCATGTTTTGTTCCTGTGCCACTGATTTGGTCGCTCAACACATCCCGGGAAATGCTTTCTGCGAGCAAGGGCAGGGAGATATGTATTGTAGTGCCTCCCTGCTCCCGTTTGTTGATTGACAGACTGCCGCCAAGCCGTTGAATGGTTGCATGTGCCAGGAAAAGCCCTACGCCCAGTCCTTCTGTCTTGGTGGTTACCGGCTCCTTGCCAAGCTGCTCATGTACATCTGCGCTGAAACCCGGGCCACGATCCGATATTTCCAGCAGCAAGGTGGTCCTGGAGCAGCGACCATTGAGCGTAACATCATCGGGAGATGCGTCAGCTGCATTGTCAAGGACGTTGATCAGTGCCTGGGTGAGGGTTCGTTCTGCGATGATGTCGGCACAGGAGGGGGGTGTATCGATAGCGGCGGCAAGTGTTGCCCCCGGGCGTTGTGCTTGCCACTCTGCGGTGACTGTTTCAAGGTAATCGCCGGCATGCATGCGATGGCCGGATTCTGCGCGGCCGGCACCGGCAGAGGCCGAGATAACAGACAGGGTTTCCTTGCAGCGGTCTATTTGTCTGCGCAGGATACCGAGTTTCCGGTGCAGGTCACGGTCTGCTGACCCGGTATATTCCTGTTCCAGGTCAGCCGTCAGGATGGCCATGGTCCCCAGGGGCGTGCCCAGTTCATGCGCAGCACCGGCGGCCAGTGTACCCAGTGCAACCAGGCGTTCGTTTTGCAGGACCTGTTCGCGGGCCTCGGCCAGTTTTCGGTCGCGCTCGCGCAGATTGTGTGCCATGCCGACAATAATGACCGCAACAAATCCGGCGCTCATGACAAATCCCAGCCACATCCCGAACACGTGCATCTGAAATCCGCTTTCATGATGCGCATGCACGGAGTCGGGGCCGGCCTCGATGAAGAACAGTGCCGAGTAGCACAGTACGGTGACAGTGGCCATGATCCAGGTATGGCGGCGTGGCAGGATGGTAGCGGCGATCATCAGGGGGAGCAGGTAAAACCATACGAACGGGTTGGCGGCCCCGCCCGTATAGAAAAACACTCCGGTCAGGCCGGCGACATCCAGCAGCATCTGGACAAAGAGTTCCGTGTCTGAGTGGCGGATGCCGGTTGTCAAGCGCAGCCAGGTGAAAATATTGAGCCCGGTTATCAGCGCAAGAATGACAAGCAGGGGCTGCAACGGCAGGGTGAGTTTGAAAAAGGTGGTGGCAACGGTAATTCCCAGGCCGATAGCGGCAATCTCCGCATTGCGCAGCATGAACAGCCGGTAATAATTACGCTGCGTGGTTTTCTCCGGGCTCTTGTCGTCCTGATACTTCACGGAGCCAATGATGCAGTGGTCCATGGTGGGTCACAAGAGGTGCGACAATTTGCCGCATCAGGCCCATCAGTGAACGGGGTAAATACGATGTAGAAACGACTGCTGCTGCGGGCCTGCTTGACAGGCCTGTTATCGCCTGTATCAGGCTTTGTTGTGACAAATGCGGCGGTAATATGGCGATGAATATACTCGGGGGAGGTATTCCGGAAACACACGAGTTCCGATTCAGGATCAGCCCGATGATGCAGGCCATGACCGGCGAGAAGGGTTTTACTATGCAGATTGCGGAAGACTGTCTGTAAGCAGGCTCGAGTCGTTTCCGGTAAACTGGCATTCAATCATATACCGGCCGGACGCAGGGCAAGTTCGATGTGAATCGCCTGTTCGGAACGTTGTATTTCCTATGAAAAAAAATACCCGCAAGGCTGAACTGCCCCTGTTAACGCAGCTGGAGAGCGAGGTGCACGTCTGGTTTGCAAGGCCGGAAGCCATTGTCGATCCGGGGCAACTGGCAGATTATGCATCTATTCTGTCACCGGAAGAGAGGGCGCGACATCAGCGCTTCCATTTTGACAGGGACCGGCATCTGTTTCTGGTCTCCCATGCCCTGGTGCGCAGGGTGCTTTCCTCCTATATCGATATGGCACCGTCGGCCTGGCAATTTTCCGGGAATGAATTTGGCCGTCCCGAGATAGCAAATCCGGGTGTTACCGCGTCATTGCGCTTTAACCTGAGCCATACACCGGGGCTGGTGGCGTGTGTCGTAACCTTGAATGCGGACTGTGGCATCGATGCCGAGAAGATTCATGCGCGGGGCGACCAGATGGGGGTTGCAGAGAAGATGTTTGCGGAGTCAGAGCAGGCAGAACTGAGGAGTCTGGCGGGACCGGCGTTCCTGGAAAGATTTCTCACCTACTGGACGCTGCGTGAGGCCTACTGCAAGGCCCTGGGTGTCGGGATTGCGCATTCTGATAAAGATTACTGCTTTGAGAAGGAGGGTGGAGGGCAGTACGGGATCAGGTTTGAATCACCGATGAGCGGGCAGGGCAAGCACTGGCAGTTTACCATCCTCAGGCCGGGGTCGGATCATATGGTGGCGGTTGCCATCAAGTCAGCAGGGCAACCCGGTAAGGACATTGTCCACCGGTTCATCATTCCATAGCTGTGCTACCCGTGGTTGGCGGATGTCAGAAATAACGTGCCAGTTCCAGCCGCAGTCGGTTGTCGTCCTTGTAACTGGCCATAACACTATCATTCGGAACATTTGACAGTCCCCGTGCCTCGAGTGACAGTTTCCAGTTGCTGCCAAAGCGCCGACTGGCCTCGATGTTATAACTCTGGCCACCACCGTCCAGGTCGATAATGACACTGGCCAGTACCTCTGTGCTCTGGGCGTCATTGAACGTCAGGCGGGTGCCCAGAACCAGGTCTTTCTGGAAGGGTGACAGATCGAAGGGTTTGCCCTGCAGTGCCTTGTTCTGCTTGATTTCATCACCGCGGCTGTCATACAGGTACTCGGTAATCACCCCGATATCCAGCTGTGACTCAAGGACGCCGACGAAGGTATATTCATAACCGCCGGCATATGAATAAAAGCGGTCTCCCTGGCCACTGCGAGTAATGGCTTCCAGTTTCCACAACCAGCTGCCATAAACGGCCTGCAGGTCGATACTGGTCTGGTCGATGATTTCGTAGAGCGGGTTGATTTCGCTGACTGTTCCGGTTGCCGGATTGATCGCGGCAGGCCTGATGATGAAGCGCGGCTGGCGTGTGGTGCCGTGAAAATGTGCAATACCGATATCAACGGCACCAATGTAATGCGACCAGCGTACGGCAAAATCAGTATGCCATTCCTCGGCGCCGGATTCGTAAAATACCCTGTCGGTGTCGATGTTAACCCCGAACCGTGGGCGGCCCTTCCTGGAAGGAAAGGTCCGTTCCCTGAATCCCGGTAACACAAACAGGTCGACCACCCCCCAGTTACGGATCAACGACAGGTTTGCCATCGGCTGCCCGAGTTTGTCTTCACCATCTTCATTCACGACCAGATCGGTCTGGTTGATGATGTCGACCAGGTGTACTGATTCCGTCACTCCCCAGAAGACCTTGCTGATGCCGGTCGTCAGTTCCCAGTTGTCGGCGGCATGAATCCATGAAAGTTCGCGGATGTCGGCGTGTGTGCGGCGGTAGTCATGATTGTCGGCAATGGCATAGGGCGTAAAGGTGAAGATGTCATCTCCTTCATTCCACTCATGGATATACTCGGGTTCGGCGGCAATCGAGAGATAGCTGTTGTACTGGGAAGAGAACTGCGGGTTCTCCGTGAAGCCCAGAAATTCACCGGCGACATAACCACTCCAGTCACCGGCCTGCAGCGGCAGGACGGGTACGAGCAGGAAGGCAACAAAAAGCCGCAGGCATTTTATCAGCATGTCAGGCTAGCGCGCACGTTTGAGTGAGTTCTTGTCGAAGTCACGGTCGGTCAGTTCGACATCGAAATTGAAGTTTGACTGTAACAGGCGGGTACTTTTGCCTGTCTGGTGGTTGACCATGTACATGTCATGCGCACGGTAGTACTTGTCGAGGTAAAGGTTGTAGTCTGCAAAAACCAGTGTCTTCAGCAGGACATTCTTGCGGTCATAGTACTCGATCTTGCGCTCCTTGTAGTGTTCCTGGTCCAGCCAGATGATTTGCCGGGTATAGCCGGATTTCTTGTCAATCGGGTAGCGCTCTAGCACAAAGACATTCAGTCCGTCGAGGGTGTCATTCCGCAGGAACTTGTAGGTGTATTTGTCGACTTCCTGGGAAGTGATGTCTTCATAGGCAAATTCGCTGCCCATGAACGGTCCGGACTTGTTGTCGGAGGCGATGCGCTTGACGCGTTTCAGTGCAGGCAGATACAGCCACTGGTCGTCGGGACCTGTCTTGTGGGTGAAGCTCAGCAGGGCAGTTCCCTTTACGTCACGCGGTTCATCGAAAATGGTCAGGCTCTTGTCGCCGTCACCATCTACTTCCAGTGTGCTGGAGCGAATTTCACGGATGCTTTCCTGTCCCTGTCTGTTTTTCAGGATCATCCTGATGTCATTGGTGTAGTTGCGAAAACCCGAATCGTACCGGTCCGCCTCCTGTGCAATGGCGAGGCCCTTTTCTTCCGGGGTCTCTGCCAGCAGACTGAAGGGTAGCAGGCACAGCAGGATAGCCGGCAGAATTCTAACTGGAGTCATCGTTGTTCTCCTGTGATGTGTAGCAACAAGGGGGGGGCTGGTTGGATGA
>Ga0316194_10001845_pt1 | contig 14711 bp, 17 predicted proteins | sample CroRivsedime1_MG_FD_204936 | JGI IMG/M metagenome (GOLD analysis project Ga0316194, IMG submission 204936) | Coastal sediment microbial communities from Maine, United States - Cross River sediment 1 | ecosystem: Environmental > Aquatic > Marine > Coastal > Sediment | place: USA: Maine...
GCATTACGGCACCCTGGGGGCGCCCAACGGGCCCGGCCATATGAGCATCGTGAGTTCCGACGGCCCCATCGAGGTCGATCTTTCGGAAGTTGTTTCGATCATGCCGGTCGAGCGAGGTTTCTGGAAGGCACTTGACGGATCGGTCAACTTCGGCCTTACCTACACCCAGGCGAGCAACACGTTTCAGTACAATCTCAGCGCCAGTGCGGAACGCCACACCCGCAAGCACTTTTCCGTCCTGTCGGCGCAGTCGATCTTCAACACCCAGCAAGAAGCCGATGCCACCAGCCAGCATTACCTGAAGTTCATGCTGACGCAGTTCACCAAGTGGAAGTGGGGCCCGTTCGAGTTAGGGCAACTCCAGTCGAACCCCGCACAGGGGTACGACCTTCGACTGCTCGTCGGTGGCGGTGCTTCGAATTTCATCATCGAGCGGTCGGGGGCATTGTTGTCGTTGAACCTGGGCGCAGTGTACAACCGCGAGGAGGTGACGGGCGAGTCGACCGTCGACCAGAGTGGTGAGGCGCTGGCCGGAGTAGCGTTCCGACGCTTCAAGCGCGGCTCTCACTCGCCCAGTGTGCAGCTGAGCCTGATGACGTTCACCACGCTCAACGAGACGCACCGGTTCCGCACCGTCTTCAACTTCAACATTGGTTGGAAGATTGTCGGAGACTTCCAGTTCAACTTCCAGGTCAACAACAGCTACGATTCGCAACCGCCGGGAACCGACGCCGACAAGACCGACATCTCGGTGGTGACGTCGATCGGTTACACCTTCTAGCGCCGGGTCTGAGGATACGGGTGGGCGATGTCTCCCTGCTCAGGTAGAGATACGGCGAGATTCCCGTAATTCTACGAGTTCATCACACGGGGCGACTCCGATAGCGTGTGGGCTACAGGCGGTAAGCAGTCTGAAACGATAGGAGGTCGAGATGGCCGCAGCAAGGCTCAGAATGATCGGGGTATTGGCAGTGCTCGGGACGCTCGCGCTCCCGCTGGCGGTCCCGACGGAAGTCGGGGCACAGGCGCCGGCGGTCGATCCGGAGGCCACCAGGCTCCTGCAACGGATGACCGACTACCTCGGCAGTCTGGGGCAGTTCAGTCTGCACACGGATAACACGCTCGAGGATGTGCTCGAAACAGGGCAGAAGATCCAGTACGATTTCGTGACCAGCGTTGTGGTCCAGAGGCCCAACAAGCTGCGCGCGGAACGCACCGGCGACCTCATCGACCAGGTCGTGATCTACGACGGCAAGACCCTCACGATCTTTGACGCCGGGGAAAACTACTACGCTGTCGCGGACGCCCCGGACAACATCGACGACGTGCTGCACTTCGCTCGCGATACTCTGGATCTCGTTCCGCCGTCGGGCGATTTGATCTACACGGACTCCTTCGAATTGCTGACTGCCCCCGTGACCTCGGGGATGGTCGTGGGGAAGTCGATCATCGGCGGTGTCAGGTGTGACCACCTTGCCTTCAGCGGTCCGGTCGTGGACTGGCAGGTGTGGATTGCGGACGGGGACAAGCCGCTTCCTTACAAGTACGTCATTACCACCAAGGATGACCCCGCGCAGCCACAGTACATCCTCATGATGAGCAATTGGAGCGTCGAGCCGAAGATCAAAGACGCGCTGTTCAAGTTCAAGGTGCCCAAAGGCGCCAAGAAGATTGATTTCCTTGGCATGGATTCCGGTCACACGTCCATGCAATGACTCGGGCTGCGAGGTACACCATGAAGACCGTATTCAGGATTTCGGTTCTCGGTATTGGCTTCCTGTCCATGCTGCTCCTTGACGTGGCGCCCCTGCAACTCGTGCCGGACGCGAATGCCGTCCTCGGCGTTCGGCGCCGCACCGCGCGCAGGACCGCTGTCGTCGTGGGGAGCGCCAACGCTGCCGCGTCGGCCCAGCAGCAACAAGCTGCCGCTGCTCCTGCTGAGACGGCGCCACCGCCCGCGCCTGCGCCTGCCCCGGCGCCCGCGCCTGCAGCTGCGCCCGCACCCGCTGCAGCGCCCGCGCCCGGCGCGCTGCCCCTCGGCACGGTCGTGACGGCCCTGCCCGCGGGCTGCGCCCCGACAACGGTCGGTGGGGTCCAGTACCAGAAGTGCGGTGTCGACTACTACAAGGCAGCGTTCCAGGGAAGCAACCTCGTCTACGTCACGGCACAGCCGTAGGCGATCTCCCTGCAACGTCCTGAGCTCGCCCAGGAAGCACGCTTCGCCTTGATTCGAGCTCGGGGTGGGGAGCGCTCAGATCGACACGATTCCGTGCTTGATCGCAAAGTGGACCAGCTCGGCGGTGGTGTGTAGCTTCAGCGCTTCCATGATCCGGTACTTGTGGAATTCCACCGTGCGGGGCGAGAGCTTCAAGTCGACGGCGATCTCCTTCGCCGACCGGCCCTCCGCGACCAGCTGCAGGATCTCTCGCTGACGTGAGGTCAGCATCGCCACGGGGTCGGCGGACCCGCCGGGCGCGCCCGTCGCGTCGTGCATCAACTCTCCAGCCAGAGTGGGGGTCACGAAGGTCTTGCCCTGCAGGGACGCTCGAATCGCGGCAATCAGCTCGTCCGGCGCAGAGTGCTTGAGCACGTAGCCGGAGGCGCCCGCGTCGAACGCACGGCGCACGAACGCGACGTCCGGGTGCATCGTGAGCAGGACGACACGGATCCGGTCATCCATCTGCTTCAATCGCATCGTCGCATCGATTCCATTGAGCCGGGGCATGGTAATGTCCGCCACGATGACGTCGGGCTTGAGCCGCTCTGCCGCCTCCAGCAGCGCTTGGCCGTCCTCGACCACATCCAGCAGCTCGAACTCGGGAGCGAGAAGGCCCTTGATGCCCTCGGCGAACATGCGGTGGTCGTCGGCCAGCAACACCCTCGGACGCGCGCCGGGTTTCACGACGACCTCCGCGCCGGCGGCAACCAGGCCAGGACGGTGGTGCCCTGCCGGGGGACGCTTTCGACCTCGAGCTGTCCGTCGAGGTGGCGGACCCGCTCCCGCATCCCGGACAGGCCCAACGCGGGAGGCGTGGGCGGAACCGTGGCGTCGAAGCCCTGGCCATTGTCTCGAACTTCCAGCTGAAGTCCGTCGTTCCGTTTCCGGATCGAGACCTCGACTCGGCTGGATTCGGCATGGAGGGCGACGTTTCGCAGGGCCTCTTGCGCCACGCGGAAAAGGCACAAGCTCGCATCGCGGGACGTGGATTCGGGGATCGCATCCAGCGCGAGCTCCACGGGGATCGCCTCCTGCCTCGTGAATCGCTCGCATTCCGCCTTGATCGCCTCGACCAGACCCAGCTCCGCCAGGACCGTGGGGTGGAGGCGATAGGAGAGCGCGTGGACGTCTTCGCCGATGCGCACCAGCTCCTTCCGCAGACCGTGAAGAGATTCACCCACCGACGGTGTGGTGGCCAGCCTCTCGATTCGCGCCGCTTCGACTGCCATGCAAGCCAGGCGCTGCGTGATGTCGTCGTGGAGCTCGCGCGCCAGCCGTGCCCGCTCTTCTTCGTGGGCGGCCATGATCCGACCGGTCAGGTTCCGCGTGATCTCCTGCAGTTGTCTCCGTTCCGAGATGTCCACGGTGACACCCATGAGGCGCTCGGGGCCGGCCGTCGTATCAAGGGGGGTGCGACCACGCGACGCGAGCCACCGCACATTTCCGTCTGGACGAACGATTCGGTACTCGGCTTGACCCTCCTCACCCGAGCTCACGACTTCCCGGATCTTCCGGCGGATCGAATCACGGTCGTCGGGGTGGACCATTCCCAGGAACCGGTCGAGGGTGAGTGACTCGTTCTTCGGCAGGCCCAGCAGATCCAGGGTCCTTGGCGTGACCCAGTAGCGCCCGCTCGCCAGATCCAGGCTCCAGAGACCGGCGCCCGCCGATTTGGCCGCCAGGGCCAGTTTCTCCTCGCTCTCGCGCAGCGCGTCATCCGAGCGCTTGCGAGCGAGGGCGTTCGCGAACACCTGCGCGACCATGCCGAGCCGTCGGACGAGCGCGTCCGACCACGTGCGCTCGGTCCTCATCGTGTTGAAGGACAGGGCACCGATGGTGGGCTCCCCGCCGACTGACAACGGGAAGCAAATCGAGGAGACAACGCCGAAACGAATCCACATCTCCCGATCCGTGGCCGCCTCGGGGGGCAGGTTGTCCAGCGACGACACGACGAGCGTCTTGCCGGCTGCCATGAGTTCCAGGCTCCAGGGAAAGAACTCTCTGCCGTCCATCCGCTCTGGAACCGGCGGACCTCCGAGCGGACGGTAGAGGTGTGTCATGGTGAGGTTCCCCGGATCCCCCCCCTTCCACTGCCAGAGGGCGGAGAGCTCCACGTCGATGCAATCGCAAATCCGACGCTGAGCCACCTCGACTTGTTGGTCCACTTCGTCCGACGGCAGGTTGATGAATTTGATGGACAGATCGAGAATCAAGTCCTCAAAGGTCGCCGCGTCGAACTCTTTCCGGAGATCGACGCCTTCAGATTCTGCTTTGCCCCGAAGACCCATCACCTTCACCCGCAGGAAGACACCGGAGTCCAGCAACGATATTCGTCCCTCCGGGGAGCGTCAAGACCCGCCGGATCGGTCCGGTTCTTGATGCGATTACAATGCGTCAAGGGAATGGAGGTAGGTGATTTGGACGAAGCCAGACTTATCGAGAAGCTCCGTCGGGTCGAGGCTCTCTTCGCCGGCGCCTCGACCGCCGGTGAGAAGGCCGCGGCAGAGAGTGCGAAGCAGCGAATCCTGGACCGCTTAAGCCTCTGGGAGCAGGAAGCTCCACCGGAGGAGTACAAGTTCTCCTTGGGAGACCCGTGGTCCCGAAAGGTATTTGTCGCCCTGCTTCGCAGGTATGGGATAAGACCCTACAGGTACAGTCGTCAGCGTCACACCACGGTGATGGCGAGAATCTCGAAGAGCTTCGTCGATGAAACGCTGTGGCCCGAGTTTCAGGAGATCTCCGGAACGCTACGGAGATACCTTGACGACGTGACCGATCGAGTGATCGCCCAGGTCATTCACGAGGATTCGTCCGAGGTCGACGTCATGGAGGATCCCAGGCAGCTTCCGCCTGCCGTGGACGGCGCTGGTGTCGGGCCTGCGAAGTGACCCATAATGGCGCGTTACCACCCTACAGTGTGGGTACGGGGGGCAGTTGGCAAAGGGGGAGGCGACCCATGAGGGTTTTCGTGAAGCGAAAGCGTAGCTGGTTGCTCATTGGCCTATGCCTGACCCTGCTGTGCACGCTGGGTCCCGACGTGGTCGAGGCCAAGAAGAACAAGGCCGCTGCCAAGTGCGAGGGAACGAAGAAGCAGCGTAAGCAGAAGATGGAAAAGCGGGAGATCACCGACGCGCAGCTCAAGGAGATGATCGCGCAGTACAAGGAGGTCCTTTCCGCAGAGCGTGATGTGATGAGGGAGACCGCGGTGCGTCGCCTCTCCGCGGATAAGCGAAACAAGCCGGGTTCTACGTCTGATACCTACATACTATGTCAACCAGAGGGTCGGGGGTCTTCGCGGACGCTCCGGGTCTGAAGATCGTGGCGCTCGAGTCCGTCCACGATTTCCTGGACGAAAAACAGGATCCGAATCGGCTCGTCCCGAACCTGACCTTCGAGAAGCGGAAGACGATTCGGATGGGCTCGAAACGCATCGAGTTGATCAATGCCCGGGGGTACCACTCGGACGAAGGCGATCTGTTCATCTACCTGCCGGACGACCGGTTCCTGATGGCCATCGACACGTTGGCTCCGGGGTACGTGCCGTTCATGGACTTCGACCTCTCCTCGAATTTCCACCGCTACCTGAAGGTCTTCGACGAGATCCTCGAGTACGATTTCGACGTCTTCGTCGGCGGTCACCTGACCCACCTGGGTGGTCGCCGGGATGTCGAGTTGACGAAGGAATACGCTCTCGACGTTTACCGGACCACCAAGCGGGTCCATTCCGAGACCGACCTGATGAAAGTGATGGCCCGAACGGCGGAAGCGGCGGGAGGATGGGACAACAAGTACCTCCTGTTCCGGGCGTTTCTCGACGAGGTCATCGAAACGAGCGCACGAGAAATCGAGCGTCGCTGGGCGGGCCGGCTGGCCAACGTGGACGTGTTCGTGGAAAGCCACGTGCGGACGGCGCTGATCTACGTTCGATGGGACGACTGAGGCCCACGCAGGAGTCGAAATGAGAGCCTGGAGATTGCACGAGCCCGGGGGGCCGGAAGCGTTGATCGTGGAGCACCTGCCGCGGCCGGAACCGACGCCCGGACAGGTCCTGATCGAGGTTCGCGCCTTCGGGCTCAACCGGTCCGAGTGGTTCACGCGAATCGGAGACTCGCCGTCGGTAAGGCTCCCCCGGGTGCTCGGCATCGAGTGCGTCGGTACGGTCGTCTCCGCTCCGGGCGGCGAGTTCGATTCCGGCCAGACGGTGTGCGCGATCATGGGCGGGATGGGCCGTGAGTTCGACGGTTCGTATGCCGAGTACACCTGTGTGCCGTCGTCGATCGTCTTCCCGCTGCGCACCGGACTCGCGTGGCAGGACCTCGGCGCCCTGCCCGAAATGCTGCAGACCTGTCACGGTTCGCTGCAGACCGGGCTCGGCGCACGATCGGGTGAGACGCTGCTGATCCGCGGAGGCACCTCGTCGATCGGGTTGACGACGCTCGCGATGGCGAAGGGCAACGGGCTCAGGGTGCTGACGACGTCGCGAACTGCTGCCAAGGCCGAGATCTTGAAAGAAGCGGGTGCCGACGAGGTCCTCATCGACGATGGCTCTCTGGTCGAGAAGGTGCGCCGGTTACACCCGGACGGCGTGGATCGTGTGCTCGAATTGATCGGCACCAAGACGCTGCTCGATTCGTTGCAGTGTGCGCGGCCGGGTGGCGTCGTGTGCATGACCGGTATCCTCGGAGGCGAGTGGGAGCTGGCCGGCTTCCGGCCGATGGAGCACATCCCCACCGGCGTTCGCCTGACGGGCTACTCGGGAGGGGCGACCGACATCGCATCCGATGATCTGCAGCGCTACGTCTCGATGGTCGAAAGGGGTGAGCTGGAAATTCGTCGTGGCCCCGTCTGGACCTTCGATCAGCTCCAGGAAGCGCACCGCGCGATGGACGAGAATCGAGCCAACGGCAAGATGGTCGTCGTCATCCGCGGAGATTGAGGACAGGTGACGCCGACGCCGCTGCTATGCCCGAAGCGAGTCGAGGTGCTCGAGCGCGACGCGTACGGCACTCCTGACAACCGCTGGGGACGCCTTGGCTCTCAGCATGACGAACAAACCCAGGACGGAAGCCGTGAAGAAGTGCGCTTCCTCGCGTGGAATCACGGAGGGATCCAATTCGCCCCGGCTATGAGCGCTCTCCAGCGCCGCGCGGAACGCCCGGGAGAGACGAGCGAAGTAGCGCTGAACGAACGCCGCACCGCTGGGGTCCTCCGGTCCGAATTCCACCGCCGTATTGCAGAGCAAGCATCCGCGGCCCGAGGCCGGACCCTGGCCCGCCTTACCGAAGAAGTTCAGTAACGAGCGGATCTCAGCGATTCCGGCGCCGGGAACCTCGAGGGGACCGAAGTTCCGCTCGACGACCTGCTTGTCGTAACGCTCGAGCGCGGCGTCGAAGAGATCCTGCTTGTTGCCGAATTCCGCGTACAGACTGAAGCGGTTCACGCCGAGTTCCTCGACGAGCATCTGCGTCGAGGTGCCGGCGAAGCCGTGGTCCCGAAAGAGCTCCATGGCCTTCTCTACCAGCACCTCGCGGTCGTAGCCCTTCTTTCGACCCATGCTTCGATTCCCTCTTGACGAACTTCGCAGCTTCGATTATAACTAACCGATCAGTTAGAAATCAAGACAAAAGAAGGAGACGTGCGATGAGCGAGAAGACGACCCTGGTGGTGACGGCGGTTCCGAACCCGGCAGAGATGCCGGCGGTGCAGGAGTACCTCAAAGGAGTGCTGCCCCTGCTCCAGGGCGCGGGAGGCAAGTTGGTCAAACGCCTGAAGGTGAACAAGCCCATCCACGGGAACCCCAGCGGGATGGTCCTGGTGATGGACTTCGACTCGGCGGAGGCGATCACCAAGATGTTCGAGTCCGACGACTACGCCGCGCTCGTGCCGGTGCGCGACCGGGGCTTTTCGGAGATGAACATCCAGTTGACTCAGGAGATGTGAGACCGAAGGGGTCGATCGAAAGCCGAGTCTCCAGAAGACGCGGGCTACGCAGATCCTATGCGTAGACCGCGCCCTCGTTGAGGAGGCCCAAGTGTCCTGCTGAGTGCAGGATCCAGCGGTTTCGATTCGCTGCCCAGCGGATTGAAAGTCCGGTGGTCACGATGCAGCGTGCTCGGTGCGCGACCGCAGATGATTGACTACGAGAGGTTTGCGTTGGTGGGCCCACCAGGACTCGAACCTGGGACCGGCGGATTAAGAGGGCCGACCGTGGGGGCGGCGTTTCAGGCTTTCTTGAAACGTCGCCCCTTTTTTCCGTCCGGGGTTTCCACCAGCGTCCAGGATTTCCATGCTGTTGCTAGAGAATGCGTAGAGTCGTTTCGAGGAGATCAGTCCTCGACTTGTCTCTCGTTCTGGATGATCTTCCTTACCGCCTCCAGAAGTGCCGGAACGTCGCACTCGACGGCATCCCACAGAATATCGGAGTCCAGAGCGAAGTACGCGTGGGCGATGACGTCTCTCAAACCCGCTATCTCTCTCCAGGCCACGTCAGGATAGCGCTCGCGCAAGTCACCCGGGAGCTTCTTGACCGCTTCGCCAATGATGTGGAGGTTCAACAGGACGGCGTCCGCCCTGACATCGTCCTGGAAAACCTGGTCCTTCGAGCGGCCCGCGGTATACTGGAGGACCTTCTCGCAGCTTTTCTTAATGTCTTCGAGAAACAGCAGCGGATCACGCGACACGGATCGCTTCCTTCTCGACGTGCGGCCTAGCGCGGTCTCTCAGCCCGCTCTCGGTGACCAAGTCGACCTTCGCCCCCAGAAGATCCTCGAGGAAGATTCGGAGCTTCATGAACGACGAGAAACCGGGCGGCTTTTCGAAACCGACGAGGATATCGACATCGCTGCCATCGGCGGCCTCGTCGCGCGCCACCGATCCGAACAGACGTAGGGATTTCACGCCAAACCGTTGCAGTTCAGCTGTGTGCGATTCCAGAATTCTCAGAACATCAGCGCGACGCATCGGTATCTCCACCAGATCCTGGCGTCGGTGCCTGCTTGATTCACGTTCAATTGTAGCCCAAAGTACCCCCACGGGCAGCCGGTTCAGCATCATCTTCCGTAAGGACGTCCATGACCCACTCGCCCGATCGGCCTGCGGATAAGCGAAACAAGCCGGGTTCTACGTCTGATACCTACATACTATGTCAACCAGAACAGCCGTCTCGAAACTCTCACGAGCCTCCTGGCCGCGGTCGAGACGAGACAATGCGACACCGCGATTCACCCAGGCATCGGCATCGTCCCACCCGGCGTGGATCGCCCGATCCAGGTGGGCAAGCGCCTCCGCGTCGCGCAGCTGCTTCACCAGGAACGTCCCGTAGTTGTAGTTGAGGCAAGCCGCGTCGGGGGCAAGTTCAAGTGCCGTCCGGAAGAACGCGTCGGCCTTCTCGACCTCCTCGGACTCGGCGAGCTGCGCCGCGAGGTTGTTGGGGTAATAGGGAAGGGGGTCCCAGCCGGACACGCTAACCGGTCCACCTGGAGGCAAGGCGTAAGCGCGCGCCAGATTATCCGGCAGGGCGCACTCGCCGCGATGGAGCAGCTCGAAGTAGATCTCGCTTCCGGTAGGGGCGAGGAAGACGTGGTCCCGCCACAGAACGGAGGAGGGAGTTATAGGAAGAGGTGGTGTCTAAAGACGGACAGCGTTAGTCGATGGACGTCTAATGTCAGTCGATATCAACAAAGGAGTCAATCATGAGACGCCGTCTTGGAGTCGAGCTCGCAGCAGTTCTAGGTCTCGGGTGCATCCTGTTCATGTTCCCCGTAAGCGCTTCCGCCGATGTTACCGTGGCAGACTTACCGCTGCTGCAAGGTGAAGTGTTTGCTGGGACGCTGGCTGACAACGATCTTGTGGTAATATTGGTGTTCCTAGAGGCAATCAATGGAACAACTTACTACACTGAGTACACTTTCGATCCTGCAACCTCTAAGCTCAAGGAACACGCAAGCAGCATAGCAGAGATAATCCAGCCTCGTTCTGAGTGGAAGGTGTACGGAAAATTGGAACCGGACCCTCAAGATTCCGTCTATATCGTCGATGCGTCCGGCGTTCTTAAAGTAGATGGTCTTCCTACAGGCCTAGGCAAAGTGGACTACGAGGATCCATCGGCTCCCGTGCTGACTGCGGCTCCAGGGGGGTGCTTCACTGCTTGTGTCTTTGAGGGTTGTTGTGTGTGCTGTTACTGCGTTCATCGAGCGTTGAACATACCGTACTTTATGGATCGGCTGTGCTGCCGTTGGGCGGGTCTTCACTGTTAGTAGTTAGTAGTTCAAGCTCATGCCGGTCGCGTTGAAGAGCGTCGGCAAGTTGGGTCACGAGGAATAGAGAGGTCGTGAAACGGCCACGCGCAGCGTTAGTTGTTACTTGGGTCGGCCTCGGGGCGCTCAACGGGCTTGTTTTGTGGATATCTCTGGGGGCGGTGGCTGTTTCACTCACTGGGGAGGACACTTGGCAAGGAGCGATTGGAAATGCCGTACTCGTGGCGCTGTTGTACTTCTTGTACTCTCCATACTTGGCTCTTCTGATATTAGTGATCGCTGTTCCAATCTACGCGACGGTCTTTTGGCTGTGGGCGCTCATTTGTACGAAGAAGCCATGGTTGGACTCCAGTTGGCCACCCGTGTTGCTGGCCGCTTCTGGATTCGCGCTGCCACCCTCTCTCGTTATCTCGACCGTGAGCGTATTGGGCAAGGAGGGGGTCGCCTGGCCGAAGTTCCTTGTGCTGATGCTCTTGTATTTCACGATCTTTTGGGGCGCTATCATATCGCCTCGTTGGCTCGTCCAGTCACTCGCTCCGGGAGCTTTCTCGGGTGAACCTAACCAGCTTGAGAGTGCGAAGTTCTCCTAGGCCCTGCGGCGTGCCTTGGTCGGTTGCGGATAAGCGAAACAAGCCGGGTTCTACGTCTGATACCTACATACTATGTCAACCAGAACAGGCCGGTCGAACAATGGAATAACCTGAAGCACGCTCTGTACCCCCGACAACACGGGAGCGCGTCGTCTCAACTCGTCGAACCAGTTGAGCACGAGGATCGCGTGGGTGCGATCGTCGGTGTCGGACTCGTCGCTGTCGGTGACCAGGAAGCGCCGGCCGTCGGGGTGGAGGTTCCAGGTGGAAAGCCACCGGACTCCCCCCAGCGCATCCTCGAACACCACCCGCGGCTTCTGGGCGACGAACGACGGTCCGCTGCCGGAAACGTCCGCGACCAGCAGGTCGTCACCGCGCCGGTAGTACAGTTCGCGTCCGTCGCTCGACCAGCGGGGAAAGCCAGTCGCCCCGTCCGTCGAGATCTGCCACTTCCCTGGTCCCGCCGGGTAGGGCCGGACGTAGATCTGGACTTCGCCCGACTCGTTCGAGCCATAGGCGACCCATCGGCCGTCAGGCGACATCTGCGGCCAGTATTCGCTTTGGGGCGTCGCGAGGAAGTCGCGCGACTCGTGCTCTCCATCCGCGTCCAGCGCCACGATGTCAAAGCCCGTGTCCGGATCGTCCCTCAAAACAAGCAGCGTCTTGCCGTCCGGACTGACATCGTGAACGTAATGCGCGATGTCGCTCTCGTTCAGGCGCACGACCTCGCCCGTACCGTCTGCTCGCTTGGAGTAGACATTAGCCGCACCGTCCCGATCCGATGAAAAGTAGATTCGTACGCCGTCGGGGCTCCAGCGCGAATTGGAGTTGTGCGCTTCGGCGAAGGTCAGACGCGTCAGGGTATCTCGAGTGAAGTCGTGGATCCAGATATCGCTTCGGCTCGACTCACCGACGATATCGACGGCCAGCTTCGTGCCATCGGGAGAGATCGAGAACTGGTTGTAAGCGCGGCTTTCCGCGAGCGCCGGTGTACGGGCGCCATCGAGTGCCAGCCAACTCAGCGTCACGTCGTTCCCCCTCGCTCCGCCGCCGCTGAACAGCAGGTGACCTGCCGGCGAGAAGTGGTAGCCTGCGCCGCCGTGGCTCTTGTTGAAAAGGATGCCCTCGAGGACCGGAGCCGCAGAGCCACTGACCTGACGCGACTCCAGATCGAAGCCGACCGCGAACATCGTACCCTCGTGCACGTAGACCAGGTGGCCGGTCGGAACGTAGGCCGGATTCGATCCGCCGCGCTGCAGCACCCTGCGTTCCTTACTTTCGAGGTCGAGGATCTCGACGGTGGCCTCGTCGAAGCTAGCGCCCCTCTCCTGGACGCTGAACAGCAGCGCTCGTCCATCGGGAAGGAAGTGCGGCCAGCGGTGGGAGCGCTCGTCGTCACCGGGCAGCGTGAGCTCCTCCGGATCGCCGCCGCTGGCCGGGACGCGCAGCAGACCGCCGGAGGTCTGGGGAGCGAAGACGATCGTATCGTCGGGTCCCCAACTGCCGCCCCGAAACGTCCCGACGTCGCACAGCGTCAACGGCGCACCGCCGACGACGGCGACCTTCTTCAGCTTGCGGCCGGCGACGAACGCGATCCAGCGGCCATCGGGGGAAAAGAAGGGCTGCTGGGCTCCGTTCGTCCCGGACAGCGCCGTTCCTTCGAGCTGGTCGATCATGCGGACGTGCAGCACACTGTCGGGTTCGGCGATGTACGCGATACGTGTTCCATCGGGCGACAAAACGGCCTGGGGCCCGGGTCGGTTTACGATGTTCTCCGTCGAGAGTTGAACGTTCATCCGGATGACCTGCACCGCTGCGCTGTCGGTGTCTCGCGACACGAAGAGCCAGGCGATCGACGCGAGCGCTGCGATGACGGCCACGCCTGCGACGAACCACGGCAGACCGGACGGCCTCGGCGCGGTCGGCTCGGCAACCGCTACTTCCTCCGGTGCCTGCAAGACCTCTTCGATTGCGATGCGCGCGTCACCGATGTCCCGCAGCCGCTTGCTCGGATCACGCTCGAGGCAACGCTCGAGCAGGCGCCGGATGCGGGGCGACGTATCCCCGGGCAGCGAGCCCCATTCGATGTCCTTCATGATCACGGCGGCGAGCGTTTCGGAGATTCCCTCGCCCTGAAACAGTCGCCGACCGCTGAGCATCTCGAACAGCACCACGCCGAAGGACCAGATGTCGGCCCGGCGGTCGACGTCCTTGGCCTTGGCTTGCTCGGGACTCATGTAGGCCGCCGTACCGAGCACCATCCCCGCCATCGTGCCCGCCGAGGTCAACGTCGGCGACATCGACGGACTGCCACCCGTTTGCGACGGATCCAACAGCGCCTTGGCCAGACCGAAATCCAGCACCTTCACCACGCCTTCGTCGGTCAGTTTGACGTTGGCCGGTTTGAGATCGCGGTGGATCACACCGGACTCATGCGCAGCCTCGAACGCTCGCGCGATCTGCAGTGCCACCTCCAGCGTCTGCCGGCGCGACAGCGCGCCGCCGGCCAGACGCTGCTGCAAGTCCTGGCCCCCGACCAGTTCCATCGCCAGGAACGGAGTACCGTCGACCTCGTGGATCCCGTGGATCCCCGCGATGTTCGGGTGGTTCAGCGAGGCAAGCAGCTTGGCTTCGCGTTCGAAGCGCGCCAACCGGTCCGGGTGGCCGGCCATTTCCGCGGGCAGCAGCTTGATCGCCACCTCGCGATCGAGCGTGGTATCGACGGCGCGCCAGACGACGCCCATGCCGCCTTCGCCGAGCTTGTCGACGAACCGGTAGTGCAACAGGATCTTGCCAGCCTCAACCGTCATGGATGACTCCCGGAGCGCGTAATTCTACAAGAAGTCTTTACGGAGCAACTAATCCTGTATGTCCATACTCGCGAGAAGGGCGGCGATTCAATCTTTATTTGATCCCTTGCCCTTTCCCGCATACGAGGGTTACGAGGAGTTCTCTACAGTCCGAGGAGTATGGACACCCAGATGGACACCTGAAACCGTCACGGTCGCTCCGAGGGCCGCTCGATGAGCTCGGCTGCCTCGGTCAGCCACTCGCCTGCGGTGGCCGGCTCGATCGTCTTGCCCCGGTGCGCCGACACTTGCCGCGCGAAAGCCTAATCATAGACGATCCCCGCCGTCTCGAGCAGCATGCTCGGGGCAATTTGCTGTACGATGTTTGGCCAGCAGGGAGCTCCGCGAGATGTCCAAACCACTGACCGAGTCGATTCTGGCGCGGCTGACAATGCAGGGGGTCGCTACGTTCCTCGGGGCCGGCGAGAAGTCCGAGTGCGTTGCATTCCCCGGTGCTTCGTCGGTGTTGTGCCACGAGCCCGTAACCGACCTCAACTATGTCGTCGCCGGACACGGCGCGAACCAGGGCGATCGTTTCCGGACGCTGTGCCGTTCCGCGCTTTCCCACAGACTGCCGTTCCTGGCGATCGTCTTCCCCGAGGCCGCCGAACGTACGGGCAAGATCGCCGAGGAGCTCGGCGGATAAGCGAAACAAGCCGGGTTCCACGTCCGGTACCTACATACTATGTCAACCAGAACAGGGCCTGGTCCGCAGCAGCCGACGCGTCGTCGAGCTCGATCCTCACCATGCCGCCGGCTGCTATTTCCTCGCGGTGGGACTCCTGGCCCTCGGGCGTGT
>Ga0316194_10001848_pt1 | contig 14706 bp, 14 predicted proteins | sample CroRivsedime1_MG_FD_204936 | JGI IMG/M metagenome (GOLD analysis project Ga0316194, IMG submission 204936) | Coastal sediment microbial communities from Maine, United States - Cross River sediment 1 | ecosystem: Environmental > Aquatic > Marine > Coastal > Sediment | place: USA: Maine...
ATGATCGACACGGCGTCGATTGCGGGCGCGGGTTCAGAGATTCGTTCCCTCGCCAAGGAGACCGTGGTCGGCGCGGGACCCGGTGACGTCTGGGCGGCATGGGCGTCGAGCGAGGGCATAGCGTCGTGGTGGAATCCGCCGGAGACCACGATCGATCTCCGCATCGGAGGACCCTTCGAACTGCTGTTCGCTCTCGATCAGCCGGAGGGACGCCGCGGGAGTGAGGGGTGTCAGTACCTCGCCTACGTGCCGAACGAAATGGTGGCGTTCACATGGAATGCCCCGCCCCACCTCGCGCTGCGGGCGGCCAACACCTGGGTAGTGGTCACGTTCACCGAGCTGGGCAATGACACAACTGCGGTACGCCTCGTTCATACCGGATTCCTTGAAGGTCCCGATTGGGACGACTACATGAGCTACTTCGACGATGCGTGGGGACACGTGCTCAGCTTGCTCAGCGATCATTGGTCGACTACCTGAACCAACCGACGGCACACCGTGAACCTCCGTCGTTGGGGCAGCCGGGTACGATCGTTCCATGGATGAACCCGGATCAACGGAAGCCGGCGTCTACCTGCGTACACCGACGGAGACCGACCGTGAGGCGTTTGTTGCGCTTCGGCTGGCAAGCGCGGGGTCCCTGGCTCCGTGGGAGCCGCGCATGGGGGACGTCGATGAGCAGTTCGGCGACCAGAGCTTCGATCGCCTGCTCGATCGTTGCGAATCAGAGTCGGACGCGCCCTTCCTCATCCACCGCACTTCCGATGACGAGATCGTCGGCTATGTAGGCCTCGGACAGATCTTTCGCGGGCCCTTCTGGAGTTGCTACATCGGCTACTGGATCGGTGATCCGTACGTGGGTCGCGGGTACGCCACGGCGGGAGTGCGAGCTTGCCTGCAGACGGCCTTTGCGCCTGAATCCGAAGGCGGGCTCGGTCTCCACCGGGTTGAGGCAGGCATCATTCCGACCAACCACGCCAGCATCGCGCTCGTCCGCCGCGTCGGCATGCGCAAGGAGGGATACAGCCCGCGTTATCTCGAGGTCAACGGCGAGTGGCGCGACCATGAGCGGTGGGCGATCACCGTCGAGGACTGGGAAGATGCATCGCCGCTCCAATAGTTGATGAGGTCGAGAGCGTCATGAGAACGTGACCGTCGCTACCGTCACAACATGCCCGAGACGACCACCGAGGAACGCCGGAACGCCCGAGTGGTCCTCAACCGTTTGAAGAAGCGGTATCCGGATATCTCGACCGCGCTCGAGTACGTGGATCCGTGGCACCTTCTGGTTGCGACCGTGCTGTCGGCGCAGACCACCGACGCAAACGTGAACCGCGTGACACCCGTCTTGTTCGAACGTTGGCCGACGCCCGAGGATCTTGCGGCGGCCAATCCGGAAGAGGTTGAAGAGGTTGTGTATTCGACCGGGTACTACCGGCAGAAGACGAAGTCGATCATCGCCCTGGCTGCAGACCTCGACGAGCGATACAACGGCGTGGTTCCGACCGATCTCGAGGAACTCGTCACATTGCGCGGCGTCGGACGAAAGACCGCGAGTGTTGTACTCGCTGAGGCGTTCGGGATCCCGGCGATCGCCGTCGACACTCACGTGAAGCGAGTCTCGAATCGACTCGGACTCACGGCCTCGTCGGACCCCGTCAAGATCGAGTTCGAGCTCCGGGACCTCTACCCGGAACGAGACTGGGAAGCGGTCTCCATGCGGTTCATCCAATTCGGGCGGGACGTGTGTGATGCCAAGAAACCCGCGTGTTTTGGCTGCCCGCTCGCGGATCGCTGTCCGTATCCCGACAAAACCGTCGCATGATCCAAGCGTTCAGGCGGAGCCCGTACGATCGAGAGATCGTGCGGATCGGCCTTCCTGCGCTCGGTGCACTCGCGGCCGATCCGCTCGTCTCGCTCGTCGACACGGCGTTCATCGGCAGACTCGGTGCGGTCGCCCTGGCCGCCGTTGCGATCGCATCCGCCATCTATGTCGCGGTGTTCGCGGTGTTCAACTTCCTCGAGTACGCCGTGACACCCCTGATCGCCCAGTCCATCGGGGCGGGGGACCGCGACGAGGCCGGACGATTCACCGTGGCGGCACTTGCGATCTCTGTTGTGGGCGGCGTGGTCGCAGCGGTTGGCCTGATCGTCTTCAGCGAACCACTTCTGCGGGCCTTTGGAGCAGGGACGGATGTGCTCGAAAGTGCGACCACCTACCTTCGGATCAGGGCACTCGGCGTCCCCGCCCTGCTCGTGATCCTCGTCGGCCATGGTGCCTTTCGCGGCTATCAGGACACCCGAACTCCTCTCGTCGTCACCCTCGGACTCAACGTCGTGAACCTCGTGCTTGATCCGATCCTGATCTTCGGCCTCGACTGGGGTGTTGCCGGCGCAGCGTGGGCCACCGTGGTCGCACAGTGGTTCGGTGCGGCGTGGTTCGTGATCCTGTTCTTCTGGACACGCCGCGCAGAACTGGCGATCGGGTTCGGGCGCCCGCAGCGAAGCGCCATCGGTTCACTAGCCGGTGCCGGAAAGGCATTGATTCTACGCAACGGTTCCCTGCTCGCCGCGTTGACGGCGGCCACTGTCGTGGCCGCCAGGGTGGGCACCGCGTCGGTTGCCGCCCACCAGGTCGCGATGCAGTTGTGGATCTTCATGGCGCTGGTGATCGATGCATTCGCGATCGCCGGGCAGGCCATCGTTGGGAAGGAGCTTGGCGCCGACAACCCGGCGGTAGCTCGCGCGGTGTCAAACCGTCTCCTTGCGTTGGGAGTCTCGTTCGGTGTCCTTCTCGCATTCTTGTTGTCGCTCGTTTCGCGATGGCTGGGATCCTGGTTCACATCGGATCAGGCGGTGCTGGTTGCGTTCGCTTCGATCCTTCCGATCCTGATTGCGATGCAGCCGATCAACGGGATTGTCTTCGTGTGGGACGGGATTGCAATCGGGGCCGCAGCATTCTCCTTTCTGGCGTTGAGCACGCTTGCTGCTGCTGCCGCGGCGATCGGATTCCTGCTCGTCGTCATCCCACTCGGATGGGGCCTGGTCGGCGTTTGGACCGGAATCGTGGTCCTTATGCTTGTGAGGGCTATGACCCTGTGGTGGTGGTACGGCTTCCGGTTCGCCGTGCCCGGACGAGATCCATCCCCTTCGTCTCCGGGAGCGTGAGGATCAAGGCCATGGAGATGAGGAGGCCCGCCCCAAGAGAGGCGACGGTCTTCGGTAGGCCAATCCTGTCGATGAGCACACCACCGACGAGGAACCCCGAGATGCTTCCGAGGATCGCAACGTTCGTGACCCACGCGGCGGAAGTCGCCCGCACACGAGTCGGGAACAACTCGGCACGCATCGCGCCCAGCGCGGGCGTCAGCATCGTTGCTCCCATGGTTGCAACGAAGATCGAAGCGGCCAGGAACCAGCCGGAGTCGAGGAGATAGAAGCCGACCCCTCCGACGAGTCCGAGAGCGAGAGCGATGAGCGCCGTCGGTCGGCGGCCCTTCTTATCGGCCATGCGCCCCCCGATGAGCAGACCGAGAGCGCCGAGGCCGCTTGCCGCGATGAGGAGGAAGCGTGCGGCGCTCGCTTCCCACGCCAGGTCGTTGATGAGGCGTTCGAGGACGAAATCAAACGCCGGAGCCGAGAATGCAGACACGAAGAACGAGACACCTGCGATCGGCCAGAAGTGTTTGCCCAGTCCGAGCCGGAGCGCCGAGATGAACGAGATCGGTTTGCCCGGCCGGTAGGCCCGGCTCTCCGGGAGGTACCGCATGAGCATCGGAATCGCGAGCAGGCCGAGCCCGGCGATCGCGAAGAGAATCCGCCAGGCGGAGTCGGCGCGTTCGGCGATCGGAAGCAGGAGAAGGCCGGTGCCGACTCCGAGCGATCCGGCGAGTCCGTACAGCCCCATGCCGTAGCCGCGAATCTCGGGACTCAGCTCCTCAGCGAGCAGGACCATCCCGATCGCGGCAATTGCCACCACGGAAACGCGAACCACGGACTGGGCGATCACGTAGGCAGCGGTGGCCGGCACGAACGCGGTGAGGAGGCTCCCGAGAGACATCAACCCGAACGCGATGATGAGCGGCTCCTTGCGACCCTTCCGGTCGGCGACGATGGAGAAGCCAACGGCGGTGAGCGACACTGCCCGCACGGTGGCGAATACCAGGCTCATGTTCCCCTCCGTCAAACCGAGGGACAACCTCGCATAGGGGAGGGTGTGCGCCATTTGGGCACCGCCGTAGCCGGCGATGAACGCAACGACTCCGAGCAGGAAGACGATCCGGCGATCGGTTGCTGAGAATGGAATCGTGGGATTGAGGAACTGGGGAAGCGACATGCGGGCAGTCAAGAGGGGATTGGGACACCGGGAGCCTACTGCCCGAGTGGCCGAAGTCCGACCGGGAACAAACGGTTGCCGGTTACCGTTCTCGTGGACGGAAGCCACTCGGAGGGACTCCTGAACGAAGTCAATCTCATCGCGGCGGTGCTCGCTGGCGCCGCGTCGTTCCTGTCGCCGTGTGTCCTGCCCCTGCTCCCTGGCTACATCTCGCTGATGTCGGGCTATTCGATGCAGGAGCTCTCCGAAGGCGATGTGTCGATGCGCCGTGTTGTGGGGATGACCGGCCTGTTCGTTCTCGGCTTCACGCTGGTGTTCGTTGGTCTCGGTGCCACGGCCACGTCGCTTTCCTCGTGGCTCGCAACACCGGTGTTCACGGTCATCGCCGGCTGGGTGATTGTCGCCATGGGTCTGTTCATCGCCATCACTGCCGTCTGGACGCCGTCGTGGCTGCTACCGATCATGCGGGAGCGGCGTGTCGATTCGAACGCGGCACGGCGTCTTGGGTACGTTGGGCCGCCCCTGATGGGAGCCGCATTCGCATTTGGGTGGACTCCGTGCATCGGCCCGTTCCTGGCCTCCGCTCTGCTGCTCGGCTCAACCTCCGAGACCGTGGGGCAGGGAATGCTGGTGCTCTTCTTCTATTCGCTCGGCCTTGGAATCCCGTTCCTCCTGACGTCATTGCTCCTGGCCAAGGCGTTTTCCGCCTTCGGCTGGGTCAAGCGACACTTCACAGCGATCACCGTCTTCTCCGGACTGATGCTCGCCGTATTCGGACTGCTGATGGTCACCGGGCGAATTGCCAACCTGTCCGGGTACTTCTCGGATCTTCTCGGATGGCTCGGCCTCGATCGGCTCACCGAATCCTGAGCGCGGCAGGTGCCGAGATCGGTGACGCGATGACCCGACCTAACGTAGCCCAATGCAGATCTCGCTGACCAAGGACCGTTTCGTCGACCTCGCACAACGGCATACTGTTGTGCCGATCGCCGTCGAGGTGCTCGGCGACCGCGAGACACCGGTATCCGTGTTCGAAGCGCTCGTCGGCGACGGCGACGGCTTCCTCCTCGAGTCGGTGGAGGGCGGTGAGCGGTGGGCTCGCTGGTCGTTCGTCGGCTGGGAGCCGACCTTCACGCTGGTGGCACACAATGGTAAGACCGAGACCGTGGGCGCCGATGTCGTCCTCCCCGAAGGTGATCCACTCGAAGTCCTCAGTTCGCTGCTCAAACAGTTCCGGGCTCCCGATGCTGAAGCCTGCGGATTCCCGGGAGGCGTTCCGCCGCTCCATGGGGGATTCGTCGGCTACCTCGCGTACGACGCCGTTCGCTACGTGGAGAAGCTCGCGGAGGGCCCCCCCGACGATCGCGGCCTCCCCGAGATGATTTGGCATGTCGGGGGTGCCCTCGCCGCGATCGATCGTTTCCGCGACACCATTCTCATCATCCGAAATGTGATCGTCGGCGACGATCCAGCCGCGGCCTACGATCTCGCTCGGGCCGCAATCGAACGAGACGTGGCCCGGCTCGCGAGCGCCGCGAAGGGCCCGCTTGCCGTACGTCCGAGTTTCCATGCGATCGCTCCTGCGGTGCCGAACACCAGCCGCGAGGAGTACGAAGCTGCGGTCCGGCAATCGATCGAGTTCATCAAAGCCGGGGACGCGTTTCAGATCGTTCCCTCGATCAGGTTCGAGGTCGAATTTGACGGTGACGCGTTCGCTGTCTACCGCGCGCTTCGTCTCGTGAACCCATCGCCATTCATGTACTTCGTGCGACACAAGGCGATATCGATCGCGGGTTCGTCTCCGGAGTTGATGACCCGCGTGCGAGACGGTGTTGCGTACAGCCGACCGATCGCAGGCACCCGGCCCCGCGGAGACGATCCCGCGGCCGACGCCGCTCTGGAAGCCGAACTGCTCGCCGACCCGAAGGAGCGGGCGGAACACGTGATGTTGATCGATCTGGCCAGAAACGACCTCGGACGGGTCTGTGAATTCGGCACCGTTACCGTCGACGACCTGATGGTCATCGAGCGCTACTCACACGTCATGCACATCGTCTCCGGCGTGTCGGGTGTGGTTCGGGCCGGGCTTGGTCCGGTCGACGTTCTGAGGTCGACGTTCCCGCACGGTACGGTGACCGGGGCGCCGAAGATTCGCGCGATGGAGATCATCGACGAGCTCGAGCCGGTCGCTCGAGGGCCCTACGCCGGCGCGGTCGGCTATCTCGACTTCTCCGGCAATCTCGACACGGCGATTGGGCTCCGCACCATGGTCGCCGAGGGGAATCGGGCGTGGATTCAAGCCGGCGCGGGGATCGTCGCCGATAGCGATCCCGCTGCGGAATACCGGGAGTGCGTCGACAAAGCGGCTGCCGTCCTCACGGCGATTGCGGCTGCGCCCGACCTGCGATGACTCAGCGCCATTTCACAGACTTCTTACGGTTTTCGAACAAGAACCTGGGAACCTCCCGGCTACCACGGACGAGGGACTGATGACCAACGGAGGCGTCGTGCTGCTCATCGAAGACGAGGACGAGATTGCCGAATTGCTTCGTATGGCATTCGAACGCGAGGGATTTCGGCTCACGCATGCCACGGATGGCGAATCGGGCCTCGAACGAATGCGCGATCGTGATCCGCGCGCGGTGCTCCTCGATGTTGGGTTGCCGGGAATCGACGGATTCGAAGTCTGCCGGAGGATCCGCGCCGTCTCGGACGTGCCGGTCATCATGCTGACGGCACGCGATACCGAAATCGACACGATCGTGGGCTTGGAGATTGGAGCAGACGACTACGTCACGAAACCGTTCTCGGTTCGAGAGCTGGTCGCCCGAGTCAAGGCCGTGCTGCGTCGGAGCGAGGAGGCCCCGGTCGCGCGGACCGTGCTCGAGGTCGGAGGCTTCGTGATCGACGGCGGTCGGCGCGAGGTCACATACGTCGGCGGGTCGGTGGTGCGGCCCACAGCACGCGAGTTCGATCTCCTGTGGTATCTCGCCGATAATGCCGGGCTGGTCTTGTCACGCGCCCAGATTCTCGAGGCCGTGTGGGGCTATGACTACTTCGGGGAGACCCGCACGGTTGACGTGCACATTCGGCAGTTGCGGAAGAAGCTGGACGGCATCCCGATCGAGACGATTTGGGGCGTCGGATACCGCATCGATTCATGAAGCGGCGAACCTCGTGACCCGCCGCATCGCGATCGGAACGATTGTGATCGCCATCGCGATGCTGATCGTCGGGTTGATCGGAGTGGGTTACGTCAACCGCCTGCTCCAGACCCAGGCTCAGGACGAGTTGTTCCGGCAAGCCGAAGCTACCGGCAGGCTCGTAGAGGGCGCACTCGCGGATGTCGGACGGAACCCGGGTGCGGGCTTCGAGGGCCAACTGCGCGAGGTTCGTAGCGAAGCCGCGCGCGTTCTGGAGCGGGCACGCATTGTGGGTGGCCACGATGTGGTCGAGGCGATGCTGGTGACTCCCACCCGGTCATACCCGCTGTCGCTCGGACAGGATCTGATGCCGATCCTCCCACCCGATCTCGAGGAGCGGCAGGCGCTGAGTATCGATGTCGACGGAACTGAACTCCTCGCAACCGTACAGCGCTTCCCACTCGGCGCGAGCGAAATCGTCATCGCGATCGGACGGACCGCGCCGCTGCTCCCAATACGAGGTATGAGCCGAGCCCTCATGCTTGCCGTCGTGGTCGGTGTCGTGATGATTGTCATCTTCGGAATCGGCCTTGCGCGTTGGGTTCGCGAGCGGCTCGCCGGCCTCGAGGCGGCCTCGAACCGGATTGCGGAAGGTGACCTCTCAGCGCGAGCTCCCGTCGAAGGTGACGACGCGATCGCAACCGTCTCAGTTGCATTCAACGACATGGCGGCGAATCTGCAGGCGACCCATCAGCGGGAGCGCGAGTTTCTGATGAGCGTCGGGCACGATCTGCGAACGCCGCTGACCACGATTCGTGGATACGCGGAAGCACTGGACGAAGGGATGATCGGGAGTGACGATGCCGAACGTGTGGCGGCCGTGCTCCACACACAAACCGATCGCCTGACGCGGCTCGTTGAGGATGTAATGCTCCTCGCGAGGCTCGAGGCTCGAGAATTCACCCTCCGTCCTGAGCCCACTGACGTGCCTGCGCATCTCCGCGGAGTAGTTGATACCTTCCGCGTTCGGGCCGGCGAGCTCGGCGTGACTCTCGAGTTCATCTCCGCCGGATCAGCGATAGTGAACATCGATCCTGATCGTCTCGATCAGGTCTGTAGCAACCTCATCGAGAACGCCCTGCGTTACACCCCTGAGCACGGGACGGTGACGGTTGAGACTGATGTGGATCACGGCCACGTCCGCCTCATCGTCCGGGACACCGGCCCTGGCATCGAACCCTCCGACACCGATCGCGTTTTCGACCGCCTCTACGTTCAACAGCGGTACCACCCGATTCGCCCAGAGGGCAGCGGCCTGGGCTTGACGATCGTGCGAGAACTCGTCGACGCCATGCACGGCACCGTTCGCGTCGAGAGCACGCCGGGCGAGGGTTCTCAGTTCATCGTCGAGGTGACCGCGTAGGTCTCAAGCGAGTGCATACTTCCATAATGCGAAAGTCCGTCGCCGTTGTGCTCGTTTTGGTCGTTGTCGCCGGGTGTGCCGGCCCTGCCAACGACGTGTTTGGTGCCGACCTCTATTCGTCGTCGTGCGCTCACTGTCATGGGGGCGAGCTGGCCGGTGGCATCGGACCCCCGCTCGGCCCGGGTTCGAATGCCGCAACGCTCACTGATCAGCAGATCGTCGACGTCATCCGTATCGGACCCGGCGCCATGACGTCGTTCGGGAACCGGTTCACCGAGGCGCAGCTCAACAGCCTCGTCGACCACCTTCGCACCGAGCAGGGTTCGTAGCATCTCATGGTGCTCGACCGAATCCTCTCCGACGCCCGGATGCGCAGCGAGGCGGCCGCTGCCCAATCCGGCGCGCTGGTGGAAGCGGCGGCGCGATCGAAGCCCGCGAAGGGATTCACAGAGGCGCTCGCCCGACCAGGGCTCTCCGTGATCGCCGAGGTCAAGCGACGATCACCTTCGAGGGGAGTGCTGGCCGCCGGCCTTGACGCTGTCGCACAGGCCAGGATCTACGAGGACGCAGGCGCCACGGCGGTCAGCGTGCTCACCGAACCGCTTCACTTCGACGGTTCCCTCGATGACCTCATCGCAGTGCGGGGTGCCGTCGGCGTTCCGGTGCTGCGAAAGGACTTCGTTCTCGATCCTGCTCAAGTGTTCGAGGCGAGAGCTGCGGGAGCGGATGCGGTGCTCCTCATCGTTGCGGCCCTCGGCGCCGATATGCTCGAGCGCATGATCGTGGCCGCCGCTGAGGCGGGCATCGATGCGCTCGTTGAGGTCCACGGCCGGGAAGAGGCGGCGACCGCCCGTGCATCCGGGGCAACCCTGATCGGCGTCAACAATCGGAATCTGGAGACGTTCGTCACCGATCTGGGAGTTGCGGAGGCGCTCGCACCCATGGTGCAGGCGGACGGGATCGTAACGGTGGCCGAGAGCGGGATTCACACGCCGGACGATGCGGGGCGCATGAGGAGCGCGGGCTACGACGCGATCCTGGTCGGAGAGGCCCTGGTTGTCGCCGATGACCCCGCGGCATCGTTGGCGAGACTGGTCGGGCGACCATGACGTGGGTCAAGGTCTGTGGCTTGACCCGCGAATCTGATGTTGCAGACGCGGTTGATGCAGGCGCCGATGCCCTGGGCTTCGTGCTTGCTCCGAGATCTCCGCGCGCGATCGATCCCGGGCGGGCTGCTGCCCTGATGGATGGTGTTCCGGTGCTGCGAGTTCTCGTTACCGTGGATAGTCCTGCCCGTGATGTGGAGGATGTGGTCGCAGCAACCGGCGCCGACGGCATACAGCCGCACGGTGACCACGCCGACGAGGCGGCCCGCTGGGCGCAGGAGAGCGGCCTCTTCGTTCTGCGGCCGCTCTGGAGGGACACCAACGGCGCGTGGGGCGACAACGAGATTCCGCTTGGCCAGATCCCGCTGCTTGATTCAGCGACCGGCGATGAGCATGGCGGGACGGGGCGCCCACTCGACTGGAATCGGCTGGTGCCTCCGGAGCGGCGCTTCGTGCTCGCAGGCGGGCTGACGCCGGACAACGTCGCGGCCGCCATCGAGACCGTAGAGCCGTGGGGCGTCGATGCCTCATCGGGTCTGGAGTTGGCGCCTGGAATCAAGGACCCCGCTAGGGTCGCCGCCTTCCTGCAGGAGGCGAAACGCCAATGACCTGGCCAGACGACCGAGGACGATTTGGTGCCTACGGGGGCCAATACGCACCTGAGACGCTCATGCCTGCCCTCGAGGAACTCGAACGCGAATTCTCGATCGCATGGAAGGATCGCGCCTTTCGGAGCGAGCTCGGGGAGCTGCTCTCCACCTATGTGGGCCGACCAACACCGGTGTACCACGCGAAACGCCTTTCGGAACAGCTCGGACTTGATCTGTGGCTCAAGCGAGAAGACCTGGCACACACGGGTGCCCACAAGATCAACAACACGATGGGCCAGGCACTCCTCACCAAACGGATGGGGAAACCTAGGGTGATCGCCGAGACCGGGGCCGGCCAGCACGGGGTCGCCACCGCGACAGCTTGCGCCTTGTTCGGTCTCGAATGCGCCGTCTACATGGGCGTCAAGGACATCGAACGACAAGCGCTCAACGTATACCGGATGCAGCTCCTCGGCGCAGAGGTGATCCCGGTGGAGTCCGGCGCGGGGACGCTGAAAGATGCGGTCTCCGAGGCGATGCGCGACTGGGTGGGCTCTGTCGAGAACACGCACTACATCATCGGATCGGTCGTTGGACCGCACCCGTTTCCATGGATGGTACGCGAACTCCAGCGGGTCATCGGCGAAGAAATGCACGAGCAGCTACACGGCGCCGCAGAACCCGATGTCGTCGTCGCCTGCGTCGGCGGCGGTTCCAACAGCATCGGGGCCTTCGCGACCTATGTCGACGATGATGTCGATCTCGTTGGGGTCGAGGCGGGAGGCTACGGCCTCGCGAGCGGCCTCCATGGAGCTTCCCTCATCGAGGGCACTCCCGGAGTGATCCACGGATCATTCACGTACCTCCTCCAGGACGAAGAAGGGCAGGTCCTCGAAGCGCACTCGATCAGTGCCGGTCTCGACTACCCGGGCGTCGGCCCCGAGCACGCCGCCTATCGAGATGCCGGTATCGTGCGCTACGAATCGGTGACCGACGACGAGGCCGTTGAGTCACTCCACCTGCTGTCGCGGACCGAAGGCATCATCCCGGCGCTCGAGTCCGCACACGCGATCGCGTGGGTGGTGCGTGAGTCCGCATCGATGGTCGGCAAGACCGTGGCCGTTCTGCTCTCCGGGCGTGGCGACAAGGACGTAATGCAAGTGGCGGCGCTCGATGACTGACTCGGGCACTCAACAACTCGATCGTCTCTTCAGCGGCGTTCGATCGGAGCGCCGCGCGGCGCTGCTCCCATATCTCACTGCCGGACTGCCGGACCCCGACACGTCGGTGGCGCTGTTCGAGGCGATGGCTGAAGCCGGGGCCGACGGATTCGAGATTGGGATTCCGTACAGCGACCCGCTGATGGACGGTCCCGTCATCGCCGAGGCGGGAGCACGCTCTCTCGCCGCCGGTACGACCATTGCCACCGCGTTCGAGATCACAGGATTGGTCTCCCGGTCAACCGGGAGGCCACTCCTGTTGATGACCTATACGAACCCGGTGATGCACCACGGAATCGATGCCTTCATGAACGACGCCGGCGCAAGCGGAGCCGCCGGCGTGATCATCGCCGATCTTCCGGTCGAAGAGTCTCAACCGTTCCATGAGGCGGCGCAACGGGCCGGACTGGGAATGGCGCTCTTCGCAGCGCCGACGACGAGCGACCGCCGGCTCGAGCGCATCGCGTCGGCTCAGCCGGCCTTCATCTATGGTGTTGCTTCGCTGGGGGTGACGGGGGAGCGGACCACGTTGTCCGATCGGGCACATCTCCTCAGCCAACGGATCCGTTCGATCTCGAATGTCCCGTTGGTGATGGGCGTCGGGATATCGACCCCGGCTCAGGCCGCTTCAGCCGCTGTTGACGCGGACGGCATCATCGTGGGGAGTGCGCTCGTTCGACGGATTCTCGACTCTTCCGATCCGACAGAAGCGATCTTGGAGGTCGCCTCAGCCGTCGGTGCTCTTGCTCGTGCCCTGAGGGACTAGTCACTTGTCGCCGCCCGGAAACGGCCCTCTACTCGACGCACCGCCAGACCGATAAAGGTGGAACACCCGTCGCAGGGGCACGGAGATGGAAGCTGGTACCGGGAGTGGGACTCGAACCCACACGGGCTTGCGCCCAGCGGATTTTGAGTCCGCCGCGTCTTCCATTCCGCCATCCCGGCGCCGGGCCATGGTATCGAACAGAAGTGGCTACCAAAATGCTGGATTCGGCGATAGTATGCGGAAGCCGACCACGCAGAGTGGCAACCTAGTTATCGGAGAGTGGTTGCAGTGATGGTATCGAGATGGTTGCGCCGCACCGGGCGTGAACGCGGCGCGGTGATGGTCGAAATGGCTATTGTGCTCCCGCTGCTCCTGCTGCTGCTCATCGGTGGGATCGAGTTCGGGTTGCTCTTTCATGAACGGCTCACGATCGCGTCCGCGGCTTCGTCGGCAGCCCGCACCGGTGCCACGATGGGGATCCGCGACGAAGCCGACTTTGCCATCCTCCAGGCGCTCGAGGCCGGCCTGTACGACCAAGTCGATACCTCTGTGATCATCCGGGTTGACATCTTCAAGGCGGATCCCATCACCGGTCAGAAGACCGGCAGCTACGACCGCTACCTCTACCAGCCGGGCTCGCCCGGGTGCAAGTGGTCGCCGTGCCCCGATGTTGCTGAGGATGGCCCCGTTGGGTCGTGGGAGCCGGCATCGCGAGATACAACGCTCGATGAGGGTGGCGGTGGCTTGGACGTGCTCGGTGTTGAGATCATCTACCACCACACCGCGGTCTCGGGATTCATCCCGGGCATGGATCGAGACCTCACCGAGCGCGCTCTCGTTCGCTTGGAGCCAGGAGTGATCGAGGCATCCCCGTGATGAGGCGTCTCTTCTCTCGTTTCGCCGACCTTCGTCGGGAACAGTCCGGCGTTGCCGTCGTCATCGTGGCGCTCCTGATGTCGGTCCTCTTCGGCATGGCCGCGTTTGCCGTTGACTTCGGCTGGATCTATTGGAACGTCATCAAAATCCAGCACGGCGCCGATGCTGCCGCGCTCTCCGGGGTCATCTATGAGCCGGGGAGTCAATCGCTTGCCTACCAACACGCATTGGAGGCAGCATCAGAAAACGGCTATCAGCACGCCCCCCCCAACTCCTCCGTCGTGCCCGTCGACTTCGAGCAGGACGCGACCGCTGTGGAGAATGCGAACCAGCTGCGCGTCACCGTCACTGACACCGTTCCTACATTCTTCATGTCCATATTCGGCTTCGACTCGATCACGATCAGCAAACATGCAATCGCCGAGTATGTGCTTCCCCTAGCAATGGGCAGCGACCTTCCCTACTTCGGAACCGATCCGTCGAATCCAGACCGCCAGCCGAACTTCTGGGGGAACATCCACGGGTACTACACCGGCCGTTCGATGGGTGATCGCTTCTCGTCGCAGTGCAACCACGCCGGTTCAACATCCGGCTGCGACGTCAACCCCGATGCCCGCCCAACGGCGTCGCAAGGCACGTCAGGGGGGTTCGACGACTACAGCGGTGGCTACATCTACGGCATCGAGGTTGAGGATGGCTTCGGTGATCTCACCGTCGAGATCTTCGACGGTCCGTTCTACCGCGACGGCAATGACCGGTTCCTGGTCGGCGACAACCCGCAGGGCAGCGGCGAGACGCTGCAAGACCAGGGCCCAACGACGCGGTTCATGCTCTACGCCCCGGACCCGACACCGCTCAACACCGCGGACAACACGTTGCTGTGCAGCGTGTCATTCGGGCCCGAAGACAACTTTGCCGATTTCGACGGTGACGACAACATCGGGAGTTGGGACGGCGGAGCGGAGCGTTGGTCGGCCGATCCGGATGACGACCAGAACGGTGATGGGTGGTTCGACTGGGACGATATCGAAGCAGCCTTCAGCAACCCCCTCATCCCGGGTCTCAACTCATGGGCTGATCTCTGGGACCCGCTGTGCACGGTCGACGCCGGTCCCGGGATCTACCCGCTGAGGGTGGTCGTCGACGATCCGGGTATGAACGATGATCGCGGGCTCAACCGCTACTCGTTGAGAACCTCGACGTCGGGCAGCGGCGAGGCTCAGGTCTACGGGCTCGGCGACATGGC
>Ga0316194_10001851_pt1 | contig 14684 bp, 14 predicted proteins | sample CroRivsedime1_MG_FD_204936 | JGI IMG/M metagenome (GOLD analysis project Ga0316194, IMG submission 204936) | Coastal sediment microbial communities from Maine, United States - Cross River sediment 1 | ecosystem: Environmental > Aquatic > Marine > Coastal > Sediment | place: USA: Maine...
CGAATCCTCGAACATAGCGGTTACTCCCGCGACAACATCATCAACGAAGAATAATTCCACGGTTAACTACCTCGTGCTGAAGGCTCCGAGGGGGTCAGAGCACGTTTTTCGGTGCTTTCCGAGCCTTAAATTGAAAGATGTGGCGAAAAACGTGGTCTGACCCCGAGGTTTCGGGACTTGGATGGTCGGGGTCAGACCAGATTTTTCGCCAACTATTTCACTACAACTCCCTGCCCACAGAAAAATTTGCTCTGACCCCCTCGAAGGGACCAGGGATACCTTTACGTCACAAGAGGGTTCAGCGGTTGCCTCCTAAAAGAGTTGCTACATCGTGAGCAAACTCGCAAAAGACGCTCCCAAACGGCAAAAAGCGCCGTTTGGCCCATCCCTGGGATCGCTTGGAGCTCGGCGTCCTGCCTCGCTACACTTTTGCGAGTTTGCTCCCGAGGTAACCACTCTATTTAAGAAGGCACCCGATGACCCCCTGTTGTGACGTAAAGACTGGTTGCTGAAAAAGGAACGTTTTTGAAGGGTCAGGCCGCAGGGACGCGGCCTGTGGCGAGTCGAGACATGGATGTCGAGTCTCGCCTTGCCCTTCAAAAACGTTCCTTTTTCAGGAAGCCGTAGGCCAACCAGTCAGTCGCAACAGGGGGTCATCGGGTGCCGAGGTCGGTTAGAAGCGGTGGTGGGGTGGCCACGGATCGAAGCCATGGTGGGGCGACGGGTAGTTTAAGAGGGGAGGATGATGGCGGCGGTGACGGCGCGGTCTTCGGCGACGAGGATGTTGAAAGTGCGGCACAGGGCGCCGTTGTCCATGACTTCGAGACCGATACCCTGTTGGCCGAACAGTGCGTATATCTGCGGTTCGGGGAACAGTTGCCGCTCGCCGGTGCCGAGCAGCACTACTGCCGGCTTCGATTCGAGTATCGGCGCCAGGTTTTCGGGGTTCAGCTGTTGCAACGAGTCAACTGGCCATGGGCAATGCACGGTGCTGGCAGTCATTACCAGGCTTTGCCGGTAAACACTGTCGTTTACGGTAACCGAGCTTGCGCTGTAGGCGGTAATACGGTGACGACTGGTGACAATATCTTCGGCGAGTGGCATGCAATGCAGAATAAAGTAATTTGCACGGCTGATCAACGCGCTCATATCGTTGCACGCGGTTGACAGTAGACGATACATTTCTTAAGGTTGCGCGGTCGAAAATTCCCTGCGACGATTTCTGGAGACCTGGATTGAAACCGGTAAAACTGGGCTTGCTTGGCGTTGGTACCGTGGGTGCCAGCACCGCCATGGTGTTAAAAAATAATGCCGCCGAAATAGCGCGGCGTGCAGGACGCAGTATTGAAATTATTCAGGCCTCACGACGTGATGTTGCCGCTGGCATGCCGGCAGGTAGTGGTGATATCAGTCTTGTCAGTGATCCATTTGAAGTGGTCAACAATCCGGCAGTCGATATCGTTATCGAGCTGATTGGTGGCTACCAGCCAGCGTTGGATCTGGTGATGCGGGCAATCGAAAATGGTAAGCATGTAGTAACTGCCAACAAGGCTTTGATCGCTTTGCACGGAAATGAAATCTTTGCCGCGGCCCAGCAAAAGGGAGTCAATGTTGTGTTTGAAGCCGCCGTTGCGGGTGGTATTCCGATCATTAAATCCATTCGTGAAGGCTTGAGTGCTAATCACATCGAGTCGGTTGCCGGCATCATCAATGGTACGGGTAACTTCATCCTGACCGAGATGCGCGACAAGGGTCGTGATTTTGATGATGTTTTGCGCGAGGCACAGGAACTGGGCTACGCCGAAGCCGATCCAACTTTTGATGTCGAAGGGATCGACGCTGCGCATAAGCTCTGTATCCTGTCATCGATAGCTTTTGGCATCCCGTTGCAATTCGATGCAGTCTATACCGAGGGCATCAGCGCTATCTCAACCGAGGACGTGGTCTATGCCGGTCAGCTCGGTTATCGCATCAAGCATCTCGGAGTCGCACGACGCACCGACCGGGGTATCGAGATGCGCGTACATCCGACCCTGATCCCGGAGAAAAGACTTATCGCCAATGTCGATGGCGTCATGAATGCCGTACTGGTGCAGGCCGACAAGCTTGGACCCTCGCTTTACTATGGTGCCGGGGCCGGGGCCGATCCAACCGCATCTGCGGTGATTGCGGACATTATCGATGTGGCACGCACGATCACTACCGATGCGCAAAATCGAGTACCGCACCTGGCTTTCCAGCCTGATCAGATTGTCGACATTCCGATTCTGCCGATCACCGAGATCGAAACCGCGTATTATTTACGTATGCGAGTCGATGACCGCCCCGGCGTTATGGCCGAGATCACCCGCATCATGGGTGACAAGGATATTTCCATCGAGGCAATTCTGCAGAAGGAACCGGAAAGCGGAGTAACCCGGGCGACGATTATCATGCTGACGCAAAAGATTCGTGAGCAGCAAATGGTCGATGCCATCGAGGCGATTAGCAATCTGGATGCGGTTCACGGCGAAGTACACCGAATCCGTGTCGAGACGCTGGATGGTGATTAATCCAGCAGAGCCCGGGTCATGTCTGTCAGCGCGATAACCAGACTGCAACCCGCTAACCTGGCCCAACTTGAAGACCTGTTGTGCCTGAGTAATTTACCCACGCAGGACTGCGCTGCACAGGCGCAGAACTTTTATGGAATATTCGACGGCGATGAGCTCATCGCCGCGGGTGGGTTGGAGCCCGCTGGAGATTACGCGCTGCTGCGTTCCATCGTGGTAAAGGAACAGTATCGTGCATCTGGTCTGGCGCGAAACATAGCAGAATTTCTAGTCAACCTGGCCGAAACCAGAGGCGGACAGGCTGTGTATTTGCTAACCGAGACCGCCGGGTCTTATTTTCAGAAGCTGGGATTCACTCCGCTGTCACGAGCCGAAGTACCCGCTGCGATTGCACAGACCCGACAATTTTCGGCTTTGTGCCCGGACAGCGCCGATTGCCTGGTGATGCGGCTTCCCCGGCAATGACTCACAGTGGAACAGCTGCGGTCTGAATCATCGTCATAGCAACGGTAATCTAGTTTCCAGCTTCGAGGAACTTCAGTATCTCGGTTTCGATAGCCTGCTTTTCGACTACGCTCGGGTGGGCAATCGGTTTGGTAAACAGTCTGGCGATGACTTCGGGTACCTTGACATCGGCAGTTTTAGCGATAGATTCTAATGCGACCTGGTCGGAGTCCGCTTCGTTCCCGTTTATCGCGTTATCGACCACCGACGCAAACTTGGTCCATTCGGCGGTCGAGTAAATAATATTTACCTGGTCTTTAAACTCGGGCGAACGGCAGGTCTTGAAGCAGGTTGCCGTGTGTGGATCCATCAGGTAACCCTGTTCGAATGCCTGTCGAATGTATTGCTTGCCTTCGTCATCTGAACAAAAATCCGCGGCAAATATATCCGTTATCTGATCATGCTCATGCTGATCGAGCTGGTAACGACCATCGGCATCGAGTTGTTGCATCAGGTCACGCGTGCGAGCCGCACCAAACAGGTCAAATAATACGCGTTCCACGTTAGATGATTTGAGGATATCCATTGCCGGAGAAGTCGTCGCAATCAACTTGCGTTTACTCAAGTCGTAACACCCGCTATGAATCCATTCGGTTAACACGTTATTGGCATTGGATGCGATGGCGATTTTTGCGATAGGCAAACCGAGGCGATGCGCGTAATAAGCGCCGAGCGCATTTCCAAAGTTACCGCTCGGAATATGCAGCACGATCTTGTCGCCTGGCTCGATCTCGCGCTGGCGAACCAGTGCCAGGTAACAGTAAAACTGGTACAGCATCTGAAAAATAATGCGCCCGAAATTCACCGAGTTGGCGGCCGACAGGGATATGCCTAATTGCTCGAGGCGCTGGTTAAAGGTTGACGACGAGAGCAGGGATTTAAGCGCCGACTGGGCATCATCAAAATTCCCATGGATACCGATCACTTTGAGATTTGCCGCGTTCTCGGTGACCATTTGCAGGCGCTGTACATCCGAGGTTCCACCGTCCGGATACAGGCAGACAACGCGGATATTGGTGCGATCACGAAAGGTCTCCAGTGCTGCCGGACCGGTATCCCCACTGGTGGCGGTCAGTATCAGATACTGTCGGTCCTGTTGTTGCGCCAGTTCGGATAGAATCAGCCCGAAAGGCTGTAATGCCATATCCTTGAAGGCTCGGGTCGGGCCATGGTAGAGCTCGCTGACAAACAGTTTCTCGTCGAGTCTGACTACCGGTACCGGATCGGAGGCATCATCAAAGCGCTCGTATAAATCGAGTGCCTGAGATAGAACTTTTGTATCGACATCAATATCCAGGTGCTGCAACAAGGCCAGCGCCAGCTCTTTATAGGAACTGTGCAGGTGCCGCTGCAGGAAATCAGCGTCGACTGGTTGCATCGACTCGGGGCTGTAAATTCCACCGAACGAGGCGATCGGTGACAGCAAGGCGGCGGAAAAGCTCACGCGCCCGTTATGGGTGCCATCATTGCCTCGGGTTTCAGCGAAAATCATGTAGTCTCTAGAGCTTGTTAAACCAGCGAAGACGCGAATTATATCTGGCTGGATGGGCCTAACAAGCTGTTTTACGGCGAAAACATGGCAAAAGCCCCCGAATACTTGATATGACGAAGCATTTCACTTCTACTGAGTCGCATTTATGCGTAAAATCCGCCGTTCAACCCGGCAGTCTGTCTATGCTCGGGAAGCGCAGTTGGCCGAGCCAGAGTATCCGAACCTAATCCGATGTCTACGACTGAAAAGATTAATTTACTTGATTTCAATCGAGCAGCGCTCGAGACGTTCTTCATCTCCAATGGAGAGAAGCCGTTCCGCGCTCGCCAGTTGATGCAATGGGTACACCAGCGCGGTGTAACCGATTTTTCCCTGATGACGGACATGTCAAAAAATCTGCGCGAATTTTTAAGCGCAAACTGTTGCATCGAACTGCCGAAAATTCTAACTCAACAACGCTCGGCTGATGGAACGCGCAAGTGGTTGCTTAGCGTGGACGACACTGACAACGCCATCGAGTGTGTCCTGATCCCGGAAAAGTCACGCATGACCTTGTGCGTGTCTTCACAATTGGGTTGTACCCTGAACTGCAGCTTCTGCTCGACCGCGAAGCAGGGTTTTAATCGTAATCTGACTACCGCGGAAATTCTGGCGCAACTGCATTTTGCCCATCACAGCCTGCTTGCGGAAGGTTATGCGCAGGGTGTTACCAATGTCGTAATGATGGGGATGGGTGAACCGCTGCTGAACTTCGACGCCGTAATCGCGGCAGTCGATACGATGTGTGATGACTTTGGTTATGCACTGAGCAAGCGGCGAGTCACGATAAGCACCGCAGGCGTGGTGCCGGCGATGGAAAAACTCGTCCAGGTAACCGATGTCGCGCTGGCGGTATCACTGCATGCGCCGAACGATAGTTTACGTAATCAACTGGTGCCAATTAACCGCAAGTATCCCATTGCAGAATTAATACGCGCCTGCCGCAGTTATATCGATGGCTATAAGAGCCGCAAGATAACTTTCGAGTATGTCATGCTGGATGGGATCAACGACAGTCTCGAGCATGCCCGCCAACTGGCCGCGCTGATAGGTAACATTCCCTGCAAGTTGAACCTGATCCCTTTCAACCCCTATCCACATGCGATTTATCGGTGTTCGGAGCAGGAGGCGATTGATCGATTTCGAGACTACACCGCTGGCAAGGGCATTGTGACCGTAACCAGGCGTGCGCGTGGCGATGATATCGATGCTGCCTGTGGTCAACTGGTGGGCGCTTTCCACGATCGTAGTCGCCGTAGCGAGAAGTATCAACTCAGCCTGAACGAAATTAAAGGAGCGACGCTTGCGCATTAATAAAATTGTCTCGTTGTTGATATTACTCGGATTGCTGCAAGCTTGTATGACGGTAGACTCTGACCAACAAACCCAGGACGAAAAGGCCAGTGCAGTCAATGTGCAGCTCGGGATTGGCTACCTGCAACAGAATAATCTAGACCTGGCTAACGAAAAACTGACCAAGGCCTTGCGCCAGGATCCAAATTCCGCCTCGGTGCACAATGCTTACGCCATTTTACAGGAGCGTTTGTTGCAAACGGAAAAGGCTGAATTCCATTACAAGAAGGCGACCACACTGGACCCTGATAACTCGCAGGCGGCCAATAACTATGGTGCCTTCCTGTGCCGCCACGGCCGCGAAATGGAATCTGAAAAGTACTTCATACAGGCACTAAAAAATCCTTTGTATAGTACTCCCGAATTTGCCTATACCAATGCGGCACTTTGCTTGTTGCAACTTGGTGAGCCGAGCGAGACCGCGAAAGCGAAAGAATATTTGCGCAAGGCGATTGCGGCGAAAAGCGATTTCGGCCCTGCTTTGTTGGCGATGGCAAACCTGCTTTTCGACGAGGGCGAATACACCGCTGCCAAACCGTATCTGGACCGCTTCCATCTGGTCGCCAAACCTACCGCAAATAGTTTATGGCTGGCGATTAGAAATACCCTCCAGATAGATGGCCAGGGTGATGTTACTGAACTGGCGCAACGCCTGGGTAATGAATTCCCGGACTCGGAAGAATATAAAGCATGGCTGTCGATTCAATAATATGGATGCCGTAGACGAACAAGCGCAGGATGGGCAGCGGCCAACCGGGGTTGGGCCCGGCGAACGACTGCAGGCGGCGCGCATAGAGAAGGGTTTATCGCTTGCTGATGTCGCCAAGCGCATGCACTTGAGCGCCAATATCGTCGAGGCCATAGAAGATAATCATTTCGAAGAAATTACTGCGCCGATTTTCGTTAAGGGGTATTTGCGAGCCTATGCGCGTATCGTTTCGCTGGATGAAGACGATATGATCGATCAGTATATCGATTTTTACTCGGGAGAGGATCCGCCGATATCCTCGATCAGTAACGTGGCATCTGAATTGTCGGTAGCGGATGCGCGGGTTAAATGGACGACTTATATTGTCGTATTAATTATTGGCGTTTCGCTCGCGGCCTGGTTATGGAACAAGGAGCAAAATGCTGAGGCGCCTATTTCACTGGATACGCAATCTTCCAGTTCTGAAGAGCCAGCCATATCCGATGCAGATGTGGTGAGCAGCGAAATTGAGGCTGTTTCGGAAGAGTTGGTCGAAGCAGGTGAAACTGCCGAGGCAACTACTGCTCAACCAGCATCGGTGACGGCAGCGGAGGTCGCACCTGCCGCATCCACGGCAACGCAGCAGCCGTCTATAGAAGCAGGCGAAGTTGCAGAAAGTGAGGTCGTTGAAGTCGAAGTTGCAGAAAGTGAGGTCGTTGAAGTCGAGGCCGTCGAAGGTGAAGTCGTCGAAGGTGAAGTCGTCGAAGGTGAGGCTGTAGCAGGCCAGGCCGTCGCAGGTGAAGTAGTCGAAGCTGAAGCCGGGGCGCTGGAAACTACACAGGTTACGCGCAATGAACCTACCCGCATCGCGCCTGCCGGTTCGGATAAGGTGAGCCTCGTTGTCAATGCCGATACCTGGGCGGATATAAAAGATGCGAACTCATATCAGCTGGTTTATGACTTATTGCGCGCAGATGAGGTGGTGGAATTGATGGGCCAGGCTCCGTTTTCGGTTTTCCTTGGCAATGGGCGTGGAGTCGAAATCATGTTCAATGGCGAACAGATCGATGTTGCTCCAAGAATTCGTGACGACAATACCGCACGCCTTAAAATAGGTAGGTAGAGCGGGGTAGCACGTGGCAAATCAATTTCAGGTCATTCGTGGAATGCACGATATTCTGCCAGCCCATATGCCTGCCTGGAACCAGTTGGAGGACGAATATCGAGCTCTCGCTGAATCCTACGGCTATCGCCAGATACGCACTCCCATCGTCGAGAAGACCGCGTTGTTCGCGCGTTCCATCGGCGCGGTCACCGATATTGTCGAAAAGGAAATGTACAGTTTCGAGGATCGTAATGGCGACAGTCTTAGTTTGCGCCCGGAAAATACCGCGAGCGTGGTGCGCGCAGGACTGCAGGCTGGACTGTTGCAGGATCAGCAGCAAAGATTCTGGTATTGCGGGCCGATGTTTCGCCATGAGCGCCCACAAAAGGGGCGTTATCGACAATTCCACCAGCTTGGTGCCGAAACTTTCGGGGTCGCGGGTGCCGACATCGAGGCCGAGTTAATCCTGCTCGCGGCACGCTTCTGGAAGCGTCTGGGACTTGGCGATATAGAGCTGCAAATTAACAGTCTGGGTAGTAATAACTGTCGGCAGAAATTTCGTAGCATTCTGGTCGAGTATTTTCGCGATCACTACCAGCAACTGGACGAAGACAGTCAACGGCGTCTTGAAACCAATCCGTTACGAATTCTGGATAGCAAAAACCCTGATCTGCAAGCATTGATCGAGGCCGGGCCAGGCTTGCAGGACAGTCTTGACCAGGAGTCGCGAGAACATTTTAACGAGCTGACAGATATTCTCGATCAAACCGGGGTTTCATATCAGGTAAATCGGCGGCTGGTGCGTGGACTGGATTACTATTGCCATACCGTTTTCGAATGGGTGACCGAAACCCTTGGCGCGCAAGGCACGGTGTGTGCAGGCGGCCGTTACGATGGTCTCGTCGAACAGCTTGGCGGCAAACCAAATTATGCCGCGGGTTTCTCGATGGGTTGCGAACGGCTCGTGTCTATGATTGTTGACCAGGGCAGGGCGTCCACTGACGACGGTTGTGATGTATACCTGGTCATGCGCGGCGAAAACAGTGTCGCCCGGGCCCAGCAGCTTGCCGAGACAATTCGCGACCATATGCCACGCCTGGAACTGGTGGTCCATGCGGGCGCTGGTAGCTTTAAGAGTCAAATGCGCAAGGCCGATAAATCGGGAGCCCGGATAGCGTTGATACTGGGTGAAACCGAAATTGAAGCGGGTACCGTAGCGGTCAAATTTTTACGTGAAGAAAAGGCGCAAGCCGAAATTATGCAGGCAGATATCGTTACCCAACTGGCGACGTTACTGCCTTAAAACGAGAGGTTATAGATGGAAACCGAAGAAGAACAGGTCGAGAAACTAAAAGCCTGGTTGAAAGAGAATGGGCTATCGATCGTTTTTGGGATCGTTATAGGTGTTGGCGGTATCGGTGGTTATAGATACTGGGTACAAGTACAGGAAACCGCCGCGGCAGAAGCTTCCGATCATTTCACACAAATGACCGACGCGCTTTCTGCCGATAATATGCAAGACCTGCAGGAACAGGCTGATATTCTGATAGCTGAGCATGCCTCGACTGATTACGCGTTGATGGCACATTTGGCGCTTGCCAGGCAGCATGTCGCCAACGCCGAGTTCGAACAGGCCGAGGCCGCCTTGCAGCAGGTTGTGGGTAGTGCCGGGCAACGGCCGCTAGCTTATATAGCACGCACGCGGTTGGCCGCAGTGCAGCTGCAGGCCGGGCGTTATGATCAGGCAATAAGCACGCTGGCGGTTCAATTTCCGGATGAGTTTGCCGCACTTGCCAATGAACTGCGAGGCGATATTTTTGCCCTGCAGGGTAAGGATGCGGAGGCAATCGAAGCCTACCGTAAGGCCCAGTCGTCTGTACCAGCACCTGCCAATGTCGAGTTCCTGCAACGCAAGCTGAATGACCTGGGGAGCGCCAGTTGAAGCCTGGTCGAATCATAACCGCGTTAGTTTTCCTGGGTTTACTCGTTTCATGCGGGGGCGATAAAGATAATACCGAGCCCCCGGCGGAATTAACCGCTATCGAATATAATATTCCCCTGCAGCTTAACTGGTCGCTCGATACGCGGGCGGCAAAAAACAGGGCGTCTTACCGGCTGCGGCCACTGTTAATCGGTGATCGTGTTTACAGTATCGATACCGGTGGCACAGTAGTCTGCGTCGACCTGGTCACAGGTCGGAGGCTGTGGAAGTTTGATACAGAGCTGACTCCGATTGCCGGGTTGGGTGGGAACGATCAAATTCTCATTGCGACTTCAGCGGACGGGGATATCGTCGCTTACCAGGAGTCGGATGACGAACTGGTGAAGCTATGGGGCATCCGTGTTGAAAGCGAAATTCGCGCAATACCCGTGGTCGATAATGATCAGGTGTTCGTACGCAGCGTCGACGGCAAACTGCGCAGCCTGGCGGTTGCAGATGGCGCCGAGCAGTGGGTGGTGTCGCGTCGCGTACCGGCATTATCGCTCACCGGTAATAGTGAGCCGCTGGTGGCGGGGCCACTGGTGTTTGCAGGCTTTGATGACGGCAAGGTGATCGCTTACGAACGTGTCAGCGGACAAACCAGGTGGGAATCAACCATCACCGCCCCTAGCGGGCGTACCGAAATAGAGCGCCTGGTTGATGTGGATGGTCGCTTTGTCCTCAGCAACGGTGTTATTTACGTGGCTTCTTTCCAGGGTCGGTTAGCGGCGTTACAGGCAGTTAGCGGGGATTTACTCTGGTCGCGTGAGTTTTCCAGTTACCAGCCAATTGCGTTTGATGACGACGCGCTTTACTTGAGTGCTGATGATGACCATTTGTGGTCAATCGATCGACGAACCGGCACAGCTTTCTGGAAACAGGATGTGTTGCATGCGCGCAAAATCACGGCCCCGGCTGTTATCGGTGACAACCTGGTGGTTGCCGATCTGGATGGTTACCTGCACTGGTTTTCCAAGTCCGAAGGGACCCTGCTTAGTAGAATTCGGACTTCGTACACGCGCAATTATGTGCAGCCAATTACGTGGCAGGATTCGGTGATCACACTCGATAAACTCGGCCTGCTTGCATCTGTTTCAATACGGCAATGATTCCAGTCATCGCCTTGATCGGTCGTCCAAATGTCGGCAAATCCACCCTGTTCAATGTGTTTACCCGCAGCCGTAATGCGATAGTTGCCAATGAACCGGGGTTGACCCGAGATCGCCAGTACGGGGTAGGCGAACGTGGCGACAAGACGTTTATCGTCGTCGACACGGGCGGTTTGAGCGGCGAGAAACAGGACCTGGATGATTTGATGGCGCGGCAAACCCTGCTGGCGATGGACGAGGCGGATGAAATTGTTTTTCTGGTAGACGCCCATGATGGCCTTACCAACGGGGATCGCTTTATTGCCGACCTGGTGCGCAAATCGGGAAAGTCCTGCCATGTGGTTGTCAACAAGGTGGATGGCCTTAATCCCGAGCAGGCGCAGGTCGATTTTTTTACCCTCGGATTCGAGCACGTGGAAATGATTTCAGCCGCGCACCGCAAGGGAACCGGGGTTTTGCTCGACAAGTTACTCGAACCCTACCCGGCACAGCAGGCTGCGGAGGCGACTGACGACGGTCCCCGGGTTGCCGTTATCGGACGTCCCAATGTCGGTAAGTCTACGCTAATAAATCGGCTCGCTGGAGAGGAGCGAGTGGTCGCCTTCGACCAACCCGGTACTACCCGCGATACCATTTCGGTGCCATTTGAACGTCATGGCAAGTCCTATACGCTGATCGATACTGCCGGGGTTCGTCGCCGCGGAAAGGTGCAGCAGGCGATCGAAAAATTCAGCGTGATCAAGGCACTCGAAGCTATCGAAAAAGCACATGTCGTGATTCTTGTGATCGATGCGCGCGATGGTCTCACGGACCAGGATATGACCTTGCTGGGATATGTGCTCAACGGTGGTCGCGCCCTGGTACTGGCAATTAATAAATGGGATGGCCTCGATATAGAGCAGCGCGATCAAAACCGCAGTACCTTAAAACGCAGGTTGACGTTTGTGCCGTTCGCCGCGCAACATTTTATTTCCGCCCGACACGGGACCGGGGTAGGTGAAATGATGGCTTCGGTTGATCAGGCTTACGCGTCGGCGTTCAAGGATTTAAATACACGCTACCTGACTGATTTGCTTGAAGAAGCCGTGTTCAAACACAACCCGCCCTTGCACCATGGTCGACGCGTTAAGTTACGCTATGCGCACCAGGGGGGGCGCAATCCTCCAGTTATCGTGATCCATGGTAACCAGACACAACACCTGCCAGATTCCTATCAGCGCTACCTGATCAACTTTTTTATTACCAAGTTGAAACTAAAGGGCACCCCGTTACGCATCGAGTTGAAATCGGGAAGCAATCCGTTTGCGGATAAAAAAAGCGTCCAGAAGCACAAAAAGCGAGACTAAATCAAAAAATACTGCAAATAATCACGAAATCCCTGAAAAATCAGTTGTTTCGACATAGACTTTGCAGCATGGGCTTACAAAGAATCCTCGTAACCAACGCCAAAGGCGGATGCGGTAAAACGACTATTACGACAAATATTGCCTCGCATTACGCGCGCCGGGGTAAAACAGTGCGTCTGTTCGATCACGATTCCCAGGGTTCGTCGCTAGCCTGGATTAACCGGCGCACTGCGGAACTGGCAATGATTACCGGTGTCGATGCCTCGAAGAATTCTGACCATCGACTGACTCGTTCCTGGCAACTGCGCGTGCCACCGGAAACCGACGTCGCAATTATTGACTCGCCCGCTGGAACTGATATCAATGAGCTGGTGACGCTGTTTCAACAAAATGACTCGGTGCTGATTCCAGTGCTGCCGTCGCCAATCGATATTCATGCCACCGCGCATTTTATAAAAGCCCTGTTGACTACCGGCAGGGTGCGTAAAAAAATGATTCGCGTCGCTGTGGTGGCTAATCGGGTGCGCAAAAATACGCTGATGTATCATTCCCTGGAGCGGTTCCTGTTCAGTCTTAATATTCCGTTTATTGCGAGTCTTCGCGACACCCAGCTTTACGCCAGGGCAATCGAACTAGGCATTGGAGTTGCGGAAATACCGGGCTCGCGTAATAAAATTGACAGAGAACAGTGGGCGCCGATTGTGCGTTGGCTCGATACCCCGGTTACCGGGGAAGTCGCCCCGATCACCCCGTTGTTCAAACGCTCAGAGCAGTAATATCCCAGCGCTGGCTGCGCAAAGTAAACTATTATATTTAATGTGTTTTCCACGCGCATCGATGCAAAATCATGTGTTATTATGGCGCCAGTTTTCTGCTTCGGTTTAGCCATGAAATTTATTCGCCTCAGTCACCTTTTCCTGCTAGGCCTTGCGGCCATTTCCACAGCGAACGCCAACGATTTTGAAGTCGCGCTCAGCAAGGAAACCGCACAGTTTACCTTCCGTTCGGACTCCAGTCTGATAGGCTGGGGCGGCGCAGACCTCGCGCTCGGCCTGTTTTATAATGACGAAAGCGACGTTATCGTGCAGGCCAGCCTGATCCAAATGCGTCAGCCATCCGAGGAAACCCCGTTAACTTTCGGTGTCGGTGTTAAGGCCTATCTGGGTCATCTCGACGACCCTGACGAGGATCTGGCCGCGCTTGGCATCGGTGGTGAAGTTCGCTACACCATTCCCGGAACCATGCCGATGGCGGTTTATGCGCGCGGGTTTTATACGCCCGATATCACCAGCTTTACCGACGCCAAGGAAATCATCGATTATACGCTTGGATTTCAAGTCGAAATCCTGCCGCAAACCATGGGTTTCGTGGGTATCAGGCACCTGCAAATAGATACCGATGACGACGGTGATTATGATGCCGATGACGATAATATCCATATCGGCGTGCGCTTGACTTTCTAGTCCACCGCAGCAATAAATAACGCGGGGTCGATCCAGGTTCCGTTCAATCCCAGGCTCCAGTGCAGGTGTGGACCGGTCACGCGACCGGTGGCGCCGACCTTGCCGACAATCTGTCCTTTTTCGACCCGCTCACCGAGAACGACATCTATTTCGTCCAGATGGGCGAACATTGATATCAGTCCCTGGCCATGGTCGAGGTAAACCAGGTTGCCGCTAAAGAAGAAGTCTCCCAGTTCTATCACTGTGCCCGCGCTGGGTGCACGAATCGGTGTCCCCGTCGCTGCAGCAAAGTCCATGCCGCTATGTGGGCGCCGTTTTTGTCCATTAAAGACCCTGCGCCGGCCAAAACTACCGGTATTCGTACCAGTTACCGGGGTCAGAAAATCGATATCGACATCAGCTTTTGAATAATGATCACGAGCTTTTTGTTTGCGCGCCTTTTCCGCGAGGATACGCTCCATGTCGCTGGCGTAGGGATTGACCTTGCGCTTGTCGGTTATGGTGATATTTTGCGTGCTGTACTGTTTCGGTTTGACTTCGAAAAATTTCTTGTAAACCTGGCTGGCGCTGCGTTTTTCGATATAGTGCTCGCCCGGTTCAAGACTGAGCGGCAGACCAACCAGCGCGCTTGGCTTACCCGCGATTTGAGTCACCAGCACCGGCTTGCCGCGGAAGCTGTAGCTGGAAGCATCTCCCGACTCGAGGCCGACGATTGCGACACCGCCGGGAACCAATGACTGGCGTGGTTCTGACAGCGCCGATGGCAGGTGAAACATCAGCAAAACCAGCAGTAGAATGCGCAAACTTGATATCCGCTTAAGGGGAGTACGCAGGTAAGTATGCGAACTTTTTAACCGGGGTCAAGGTCCTAATGATCTTTAACCGCCATGCGTTACTCGTAGCGTGGTAATGGCATAGATACACGTGACTCGAAGGTAAGTATGGAAATAGAGCATCTCGGTAGTATCGCTGAAAAGCTGCTGGTTTTCGGTGGGCCTTATAGCAATCTCGCGGCAACCATCGCGTTACAGGCTCGTGCGCGCGAACTCGAT
>Ga0316194_10001852_pt1 | contig 14682 bp, 15 predicted proteins | sample CroRivsedime1_MG_FD_204936 | JGI IMG/M metagenome (GOLD analysis project Ga0316194, IMG submission 204936) | Coastal sediment microbial communities from Maine, United States - Cross River sediment 1 | ecosystem: Environmental > Aquatic > Marine > Coastal > Sediment | place: USA: Maine...
TGAATCAGCCGGTTTTTTGTTGAGTCACAAAGGGTTTGATGTGTACGTGCTGGAGGGCGGCATGCCCGAAACCACTGCCGAAACGACGCCTGTGGATACAGCGGATACGGGCGAGCCTGCAGCATACGATGAGGAACTGGAGTCATTACGTGCGGAAAACGAGAGGCTGTTGACTGAGATAAGGGAAAGCCGGTCTGCTGAAGTCCGTATGACAGAGCAGCTGGAACAACTGCGTGGTGAACCAGGTGAGTCAGGAGACAAGCTGGGTTCGCTGTATGCACAGGCGCAAGGCGATACGGATGAGGTGCACGTGCTGCAGGACCAGTACGCCGCCCTGCAGGGGCAGCATGCAGATATGGTAAATGCGCACAAACTGGAGCTTGAACAGCTGGAAGAACGGTTAAACGAGAGTCGCTCACAGGCTGATACAGCGCGGGATAAACAACAGGAACTGGAACAGCAGGTGGCATCGGGGCAGGCAGCGCAGCAGGAAATACAGCAATTACAGGATGCGCTGACGCAGGCCAATGAGCGTGTGTTGGCTCTTGAATCCGATGTTGTCAAGGTAGATGAAGCAGGCACCACCTTGCTGAATGAATCTGAAAGCCGGTTACAAGAGCAGCAGGCGCTGGTGGAACAGTTGCGGGCAGAGTTGTCCATGACTGGCCAGCAGATGGCGGATTATCAGGAGGGAGTCAGAAAACTGGCAGCAGAACGCGAGGTTGCTGACGGGGAATTAGGGGAAAAACTGCAGCAGCAAACGGAGCTATCCGGGAAATTGCAGAGTGATCTTGACGGCCTGCAGCATGATAATGACAAGCTGCGGACGGAATTGCGTGAAGCTTCATTGTTGCTGGAAAAACACAAGGAAGATGCCGGTAAGCAGCAGGATGCCAGGCAGGCATCTGAAGATGCATTGCAGGAGCAGCAGGCCGAGTGGGAATCGGAACGCGCCACTTTGCAGCAGGCAATGGAAGGTGAGCAGCATGTTAGCGAAGAGCTTCGCCGGGAACTGGAGCAGGTCAAGGCCCGGGCTGAAGAGAGCAGGGGTGACCTTGAGAAGGAACAGCAGGAGAATCTTGACCAGGCAAGGGAGCAGATTGAGCATCTGGAGTCCATTAATGTGAAGCTCATGAATGAGCAGTCATCGCATGCCGAAGAGCTTGAAGTCTCGGCGGCTGAACGGGAGCAGCTGCAGCAGACGCTGAATGCTGTTATCGAGGAGAAGTCGCTTCTGGAAAGTGAAGTCGAGTCCCTTAAGGGACAGGTAGCCGGATTCGTTGAAAGTTCAGCAGAAGAATTGCAAATGTTGCAGGAACAGTTCAGTGCAGAGCAGGCCCGGTCAGCAGGTTTAGAGCAATTGGTTGGTGACAAGGAAGTGCAGGTAAGGGATTTGCAGCAGGAAATATTACAGTCAGGGGAAGCCCGCAATACCCTTGAGCAGGAACTGGAGACATTGCGCCAGCGCTATGAAGAGGGCCATTCGCAACTGGAACTGCATGCAGAGCGTGCCAGGGAGCTTGAGCAGGAGCGTGACGAGGCAATTCAGAAAGCGCACGAAGACCTGATGCGCAAGAATGATAATGAGAAAGAGTTGCAAGGCCAGATTAATCGCTTGCGCAAGAAACTGGAACAGTCAACTACTGATCAGAGGGAAGCGCGTGAAGGTTCACAGGCAGATATAGACAATATTCGCGATGAGCTGCATGCGGAGCGCCAGGCAAGGGCTGAAGAGCGTGCACAAATGGCTGCGCGCCAACGTGAGCTGAAGGAACAGCTGGGGGCAATTGCCGTTGAACACGAAGCCAATATGACGAACCAGTCCGGGGCAATAGAACAGGCACGGCATGCCGGAAGGGAAGAGGAGCAGGAACGCCTGCGGGATCTGCTAGAGGCCCAGGGGCAGTCTGAAGAGCAGATGCTCGCGCTGCAGCAGGAACTGCAGAAGGCACATGCAGAAATTGCAGAATTGACCCGACAGGAAAAGGACCGTCGGCAGGTTGACCTGGAAATGATGCAGGAGCAAAACCAGCAGGCAGTGTCCACTATCACGCAGCTTGAATCACAGCTGAAGCAGCTCACACAGGATCGTGATACAGCCCTTCATGAGCAGCAGACATTGCGTGAAAAGATGAATGCCTTGCGTGGCGAGGTCGAGGTTTCCAGGGGGTTGATGAATGTGGGCAGCCAGGGCCAGGTAGAGGATCCCGAGAAGCTGCGTCATGAGTTGGACGAAAGCAAGAAAAATGTGGCTATCGCATTACGTCTGCGGGCCGAGGCAGAAGCTGCTCGCGATCGGCTGATTGAGGAACGTAATGCACTGCGGCAGAAATATGGCGAGGAGACTATAACCAGTACGCCATTACGAGCACCTTCGCTTGCTGCAGACAAGACAGAGGCTGGACGTCGGGAGTCACAACAGGGGGCGGCAGAGACGGCGGTAGAGGCCACCAGAGAACAGCCTGAGGACAGGGAACAGCACAACAGGCAACCTCCCCTGGTAACTCTCGACAAGGCCAGCGGGAAGCGACGCTGGCTGGGTGCGGCTATCGGTCTTGGCGTTGTCGCGGGTGTGGTACTGGGAGCCTGGTTGCTGGCCGGTAGCGGGGATCCCTTGTTGGCTGTTTCTGAGGTTCAGAATGTTGTTGTTGAAGAACATGCCGGCAGCGAGGAACAGTCGCTGGCAACGACCACGCCGGTTATTCCGGCCAGCTTGCCAGTCGAGGCCGTGAAGCCGCCCGTTGAGGCCAGTGAGGTTGAGGCCAGTGAGGCTGTTGACTTTGTGACACCTTCTCCGGTGGTTGCAGGTTCGGTCGCAACAAACACGCCGGAAGAAATCGTCACCGCAGGCGAGCCCGGGCTTGCAACCGAATCTGCACCTGTCTCTGCAACCGATCCTGTGCCGGCAACGGCTATCCGTTCTTTTCGGGACGGCCTGGGGAATGATTCGCAAGGCCCGGAGATGGTCGCGTTGCCGGCTGCTGAATACTTGATGGGCAGCCCCGGTGCCTCACTGAACTATGATGAAATACCCCGTCATAAAGTGACCCTGTCCGGTTTTTCCATCAGCAAGAATGAAGTGACATTCGCAGAATACGATAAATTTGCACGTGCGACTGGCCGTCGTTTGCCCTATGACGAGTCATGGGGACGTGGTGAGCGGCCTGTTATCAATGTTTCATGGGGCGACGCACAGGCCTATGCCGCCTGGTTGTCAAAAAAGACCGGGAAGAAGTATCGTTTGCCAACGGAAGCTGAATGGGAATATGCCGCTCGCGCGGGTAGTAGTGCAAAGGTCTGGTGGGACAGCAAGGTAGATATCAAGCCGGCGAACTGTTTTAACTGTGGCAGCGAGTGGGATGGTAATCGTACTGCACCGGCTGGCAGTTTCAAGGCTAATGATTTTGGCCTGCACGATATGGCGGGTAATGTCCAGGAGTGGACGGAAGACTGCTACCACAAAAACTATACCGGTGCATCGGAAGATGGCAGTGCCCGCACGGCGCCGGGATGTACTCAACGCGTGGTGCGCGGTGGTGGCTATACGAGTCCGTTGGACTCACTGCGTAACGCCAAGCGCGGACAGTATAATCAGGATGCCCGACTCGACAATCTTGGCTTCCGTGTCGTGCGCAGCAACTGATAAAGTTTCGTAAGCTATTCAATAAGGATCAATAGGCAAGGTCCTGCTTCTGGATCTGTCTCAATGAAACTGGTTCCTGATTTCTGCCCCGCTGCCCCATGGTTGACAAAACGGTGAATGAAAGTACGCTGCCTGCATGGCAGTAGTTCTTGGCATCGGTAACGCAACGCTCGATATTGTTCATCTGGTTGATGGCTATCCGCACGAAAATGACGAGATCCGCTGTTACAGCCGCATACTGCGTGTGGGTGGCAATACCGCCAATACCCTCGTTGTGCTCAGTCAGTTCGGTGTGAGCTGTCGCTGGGCAGGTGTGCTGGTGGACGATGCAGAGGGTAATCTGGTCGCTGCTGAACTGGACCGTCACGGCATTGATGTCAGCGCCAGTGAGCGACTTGCCGGGGGCAGTATGCCGGTGTCCTCGATTATCATCAGCAAGCAGACCGGTTCACGCACCATTACACATTACCGTGATCTGCCGGAATACGGTTTTACAGCCTTCTGCGCTATCGACCTGGAGCCGTTGGGCTGGCTGCATTTTGAAGGACGGAATGTCGCCGCCGTTCGGCATATGCTTGAACGGGTGCGGGTAATCTCTCCGGAGGTACGCTGCTCACTGGAAATAGAGAAGCCGCGTGCTGGCATCGAATCCCTGTTTCCTTTGGCAGATGTTTTGCTGTTTTCCAGGAGTTATGCAAGTGCACGAGGATTTGCCGACCCGCTGGCGCTGCTGCAAGCGGTACGCGCAGATTGTTCGGAGGCTGACCTGTTCTGCGCCTGGGGTGATGCGGGTGCGGCGGCACTTGGCAGGGATGGCAGGGAATACCGGCATCCTGCTGTTAGGCCTGCAAGGGTGATCGATACACTGGGTGCCGGCGATACATTTAATGCAGGTATCATCAGTGGTTATCTGGATGCGCTGGATATCGAGGCGATACTTGCGCGTGCCTGCAGGCTTGCCGGTAGCAAATGTGGCCAGCCTGGTTTTGACGGATTGACTCTTTAGCCGCTTTGTAAAGATGACTGACAATACACCTTCCCGGACCGTCATTTGCAGGCTGGATGAACTGGATGATCCGGGCAGCCGGGGAATGACGGTGATGCACGGCGGGGAGGCGCACGATGTCTTTGTTGTCCGGCTGGGCGGACAGGTGTTCGGTTACCGGAACAGCTGTCCGCACACAGGCGGCCCGCTGGACTGGGTGCCGGACAGGTTCCTGAGCCTTGACAGGGACTATATTCAATGCGCAACACATGATGCATTGTTTCGCCTGCATGATGGTAAATGTGTCGCGGGTCCCTGCAAGGGTGACGGCCTTGTCGCGGTGCCGGTGATCATAGAGGCAGGTGACGTGGTGATGCTGACGGATATGCTTGGCCATAGCTGAAGCGGCACACCGTACCCGGCCTGTCAGCTCGCTCATGATGTGCGCGTTTAACAGCGCATGTCAGCGCGGTCTGTTGTTAAACACAGGGGAATAGTGTTTTAAAGTTCCCTGAGAAGTTCACGGATTACCGACATGTAGGCATCGCAGGGGGCTGTTTCTTCAGGTCGCGTTTCTGTGTGCACCGGTTGCAGTGCAGTGTTGCATTCGGGAAGTCCGGCGTAATCATCCAGTCTGGTGACGCCAGTGTTTTCGGCTACGATAGTGCCGGTAGAGAAGTCGTATATAACCGCCATGGTGAACCTCCTGCAGTTGCCTTAAAATCCTTATCGGCAACGGGAGGGGGCGGTTGAATGTTATTTTGCTACGGTAACCCGGGCTGGTGTTTCAGCAGAATGGTTGTCGCAAACCATTCCAGTGACTATTCAAGGTCATCCAGCGGGTTGATATGATCATTCGGTGACGTCAGTTCGAGGTCCACACCGTAGTCGGCGCGATCAATATCAAGTGAGCCGGACCAGTCTTCCGGTGGTTCAATTGTAATGACTTCCATTTCTTCCCAGGAATCAAAATCAAGTTCTTCAACCGCACCGTCGTAGTGCTGTATTTCCATGGTGGCCACATCCGTGTCAAGTGCAACTATCTCGAATTTGTCACCGTTGATGGATTTGTACCAGTCACCCACACGTGGATCATATTTGTTTGTCATAACCAGCATCTCCATTGTCTCTGCGACTTGAGTAGGTTCACTTCTGTGAGATGCGAACCGCTAAAATTCAAATAACCATGGGCCATTTATAAAACTTGTGGTAGTGATTGGCAAGCAGTTCAGCATCGGCTTATTTATGATCTTGACGGGTGCACTGCCAACCTCGGTGCGATGAGGCTCAATTGATGATTTTCGACGTTTGTACCGGTGTATTATTGCGCTCGGCGTGTCGTGATCTCAGGCGGTTTTTTGGAAAACGAGATAACTCCATGCAATTAATAAAAAAGCAAGACCGCCGCCGGGAGGCTGTCCGGTGCGCGGTCACTGGCCGTGATGCATTCGGCCTGTGTGCGTTGTTCGCCGTGAGGCATGGTAAATAGATAACAAATTCAAGGTATTGATTAAAGGTGTGTTGCGGGGCAGGTTGTATATGCGCAGTTTGCACGTGCAACATTAGTATCAGCTTCTTTTCTGTTGCCGGATGCTGAAAGTTTTGCCCTGTTAGGGTAAAGTGCGCGTTCTATTTTTTTGCACATCCCTTTGCATTTTTGAGTGAGGACAACAACATGGCCGATTACAAGATAGCCCCTTCCATTCTGTCAGCGGATTTTGCACGTTTGGGAGAAGAGGTTACACATGTACTGGAGTCGGGTGCCGACATCGTGCATTTCGATGTAATGGATAACCACTACGTTCCAAATCTGACCATTGGTCCACTGGTGTGTGAAGCATTGCGCAACCACGGTGTGACTGCTGATATCGATGTGCACCTGATGGTCAAGCCGGTGGACCGGATTATTCCCGACTTTGCCAAGGCCGGTGCTACCTACATTACTTTCCATCCTGAGGCCAGTGAACATGTCGATCGTTCCCTGTCACTGGTGCGAGATAACGGTTGCAAGTCCGGGCTGGTGTTTAACCCGGCTACACCACTGGATTATCTGAAGCATGTGATTGACAAGGTCGATATGATCTTGCTGATGTCGGTCAACCCGGGGTTTGGCGGGCAGAGTTTTATACCCGAGGCACTGGTGAAACTGCGTGAAGCACGCAAGATTATTGATGGCAGTGGCCGAGATATCCGCCTGGAAATTGATGGTGGGGTAAAGGTCGACAATATCGGCGAAATTGCCGCTGCCGGTGCAGATACCTTTGTTGCCGGTTCAGCCATTTTCGGGGCAGATGACTACAAGGCAACCATTGATGCCATGCGCGCTGAAATAGCCAAGGCTGTTTCCTGACGGGTTGAACATGCGCAAGCCCGACATGATCCTGATTGATGTGGACGGCACACTGGTTGACAGTGTGCCGGACCTGGCGTTTTGCGTCGATAGCATGATGGTGGCGCTGGGTCGACCGCCCCATGGTGAAGCGCGTGTACGTGAGTGGGTGGGAAATGGCGTGGAACGCCTGGTGCGACGTGCGCTGGTCGGTGCCTTGCGGGGTGAGCCCGACGATGTGGATTTTGACCGTGCATACCCGCTGTTTCTGGATTTGTACACAGAGAACACTTCGAAGCGATCCTGCCTGTATCCCGGTGTGCGGGAAGGGATTGATCTGCTCAAGTCAGCCGGTTATCGCCTTGGCTGTGTGACCAATAAGGCGGCGCGGTTTACCGAACCCCTGTTGAAGGATCTTGGTGTTTTCGATGATTTTTCAATCGTCATCAGTGGAGATACATTAAGTACAAAGAAACCGGACCCTGCTCCGTTACTGCATGCTGCCGGCTTTTTTGGATGCGAGCCCGCCAATGCGCTGATGATCGGTGACTCGGTCAGTGATGTGGCGGCAGCGCGTGCAGCCGGGTTTCAGATTGTGTGCATGAGTTATGGTTACAATCATGGTGTTGATATCCGTGAGGCGGCGCCTGACGCCGTGATCGACTCCTTTGTCGAACTGTATCCGTTACTGGATTCGGCGTCTTGAATAAAGCTATGCAATTCACCGGACAATTCACTGGTGAGACAACCCGGACAACACACTTTGTCAGCGGGCGATGGCGGTAGATATCTTGCTGTTTCGGCTGCTGTTTTGTGCAACCCGGTTTTTCAATAGTGAATGTGATGACACCTGAAGAATTTCAAGACCTGGAGCGTCAGGGATTTAACCGCATACCTGTCACACGAGAGGTGTTTGCAGACCTCGATACGCCACTGAGTACCTTTATCAAGCTTGCCGACCGGCCGTATTCATACCTGTTCGAGTCTGTTCATGGCGGAGAGAAGTGGGGCCGTTATTCCATTATCGGTTTGCCCTCTAAAACAATACTGCGAATCCAGGGCAATGACATCATCCTGCTGCACGATAATCAGGTCATAGAAAGCGAATATGCAGAAGATCCGCTGGCCTGGATAGAAAAATTCCAGGCACGCTATCGCGCGCCCGAGTTGCCGGATCTGCCACGGTTTAACGGAGGGCTGGTCGGTTACTTTGGCTATGATACTGTGCGTTTTATCGAACCGCGCCTGGCGGCCTTTGATAAACCCGACCTGATTGGCTGTCCGGATATCCTGTTGATGGTCTCCGATGAACTGATTGTGTTTGATAACCTGGCAGGCACCTTGCGGCTGATTGTGCATGTCGACCCGACACAGGGGCATGATCTCGCCTGGGGGGAAGCCCGGCTGGATGTGCTGGAAAGTCGGCTGCGAACGGGGGTGTCAGGATATGAGGTGTCTTCTGGCGCTGACGGTGTGATAGAGGAGACGGACTTTGTTTCCGGGTTTACCCGTGAAGGCTTTGAAGCAGCGGTTGCTCGTATCAAGGACTATATTATCGAAGGCGATGCCATGCAGGTGGTGTTGTCGCAGCGCATGTCTATCCCGTTTGCGCGGCCGCCGCTGGATTTGTACCGCGCCCTGCGTAATCTGAACCCGTCCCCCTATATGTACTATCTTGATCTCGGCGATTTTCATGTCGTTGGTTCCTCGCCCGAGATCCTGGTGCACCTTGAGGACGGCGTGGTGACTGTGCGCCCGATTGCCGGTACCCGGCCACGCGGCAAGAATGAGGCGGAAGACCGGGCGCTGGAAGCCGATTTGCTGGCCGATCCAAAGGAACTGGCCGAGCACCTGATGCTGATTGACCTGGGACGTAACGATGCCGGGCGCGTGAGTGAGGTGGGCAGTGTTGAACTGACCGAAAAAATGGTGATTGAACGTTACTCGCACGTCATGCACATCGTGTCAAATGTGACGGGCCGCATACAACCAGGTATGAGCGCAATCGATGTGTTGCGTGCCACCTTCCCGGCAGGCACCGTCAGCGGCGCTCCCAAGATCCGTGCCATGGAAATCATTGACGAGCTGGAACCGGTGAAGCGCGGAGTGTATGCGGGGGCAGTGGGGTATCTCTCCTGGTCGGGTAATATGGATACGGCCATTGCAATCCGAACCGCAGTGATCAAGGATGGCACGCTGCATATACAGGCAGGAGCGGGTATTGTTGCCGATTCGGTGCCTGCCAGCGAGTGGGATGAAACCATGAACAAGGGGCGTGCCATTTTCCGGGCAGTTGCCATGGCGTGCCGTGGTTTGAAAGGGAGACACTGAGCATGCTCCTGATGATCGATAATTACGATTCGTTTACCTATAACCTGGTCCAGTATCTCGGGGAACTGGGTGCGGATGTGCGTGTGTATCGCAATGACAGGATCAGCTTGCAGGAAATCGAGGATCTGCAACCGGAGAGGATTGTTATCTCGCCGGGGCCCTGTACGCCGAATGAAGCCGGGGTCTCGATAGATACCATCAAGCGGTTTGCCGGCCGCATACCGATTCTGGGTGTGTGTCTGGGGCACCAGAGTATTGGCCAGGCATTTGGCGGGCGTATCGGGCATGCGCGTGCCATCATGCACGGCAAGACATCCATGATGCATCACAATCATACCGGTGTGTTCAAGGGGCTGCCGAATCCCTTTGAAGCGACCCGTTACCATTCGCTGGTAATCGAGCCGGATTCGTTGCCTGAATGTCTGGAGATCACAGCCTGGACAGCAGATGACTGCGGTGCTGTTGATGAGATCATGGGGGTGCGCCACAAGACCATGGCGGTCGAGGGTGTGCAGTTTCACCCGGAATCCATATTGACCGGTTGTGGGCATGACCTGTTGAAGAACTTTCTGGAGCAGTAGACAACCCTGTGCGGATGGTAACGAGGTAGAGATTAAATGGATATTGCAACGGCAATAGCAACTGTTGTCGAGCGGCGTGACCTGAGTGCCGGCGACATGGAAGCAGTGATGCGATCCATTATGACCGGGCAGGCAACACCTGCACAGATCGGCGGCTTCCTGGTCGGTCTGCGTATGAAGGGTGAAACCGTCGATGAAATAGCGGCTGCGGCAAAGGTTATGCGGGATCTGGCGACCAGGGTCGATGTGGCAGGGCCACACCTGGTTGATACATGCGGCACCGGCGGTGACGGCGCCAGTACCTTCAATATTTCAACGGCGAGTGCCATTGTTGCGGCGGCGGCCGGTGCGCGCGTCGCCAAACACGGTAACCGTTCGGTCTCGAGCAGCTCCGGCAGTGCAGATGTCCTGGAAGCAGCCGGTGTGAAGCTGGACCTGAACCCCGCGCAGGTGGCTGCCTGTATAGACCGGGTCGGGGTCGGTTTCCTGTTTGCGCCACAGCATCATAGTGCGATGAAGCACGCCATCGGTCCGCGCAGGGAAATGCGGGTGCGCACCCTGTTTAATCTGCTGGGTCCGCTAACCAACCCGGCAGGTGCGCCCAACCAGGTGCTGGGTGTGTTCAGCGCCGACTGGGTTGAGCCGCTGGCCCGGGTGCTCAAGCGACTGGGCAGTGAGCATGTACTGGTAGTGCATGCAGAAGACGGGCTGGATGAAATCAGTATTGCCGCTCCCACACGGGTTGCTGAACTCAGGGGAGGAGAGATTTCGGTCTATACAGTGACACCGGATGACTTTGGCATGCAGCGAGCAGATCTGGCGGCTATTGCCGTTGGAAATGCGGAACAGAGCCTCGCCATGATCAAGGCGGTGTTTGCTGACCAGCCGGGCCCGGCGCGTGACATTGTGCGTCTGAATGCCGGTGCCGCAATTTATGCCGCGGGCCTGACGTCATCGCTGGCAGAAGGTGTCATGCTTGCCAGTGAGGTTATACGGAGTGGCAAGGCCAGACAAACGCATGAATCACTGATTCAGGTTTCCAATGCGGTTTGAGCGACATGCCTGACAGGATGAATACGCCGGATATACTGAAAAGGATTCTCGCCCGCAAGGTTGAGGAGGTTGATGCGCGCAGGCGTATGGTTGGACTGGATGATTTGAAAAAGGCGGTGGCTGCTGCCGATCCGGTGCGCGGGTTCATGGCCAGCCTGCAGGGGAAAATGCAAGCCGGCGAGGCGGCGGTGATTGCGGAGATCAAACAGGCCTCCCCCAGTCGCGGTATTCTGCGGGAGGCATTCGATCCGGAGCAAATAGCCGTGAGTTATGAAAAGGGCGGTGCGGCATGCCTGTCTGTATTGACAGATATTGATTTTTTCAAGGGATCGGATGCCTTTCTGCAGCAGGCGAGGGCCGCCTGCAGTCTGCCCGTACTGCGCAAGGACTTTATGATCGATCCCTGGCAGGTATATGAGTCGCGGGTGCTGGGTGCCGATTGTATCCTGCTGATTGTGGCAGCTCTGGACGATGCCCTGTTGCTGGAGTTGTTGCAGCTGGCAGATCACCTTGGCATGGATGCGCTGGTCGAGGTGCATGATGCGGCAGAGCTGGAGCGTGCGCTGGTGCTGCCCGCGCCATTGCTGGGTATCAATAATCGGGACCTGCGTACCTTTGAAACGAAGCTGGATGTCACTATCGGTTTTCTGGAGCAGATTCCTGACGACCGGCTAATAGTGACCGAGAGTGGTATACACACGCTCGATGACGTGGCGCTGATGCGCTCACATGGCGTGAACTGTTTTCTGGTGGGTGAGGCATTTATGAAGGCGCCCGAGCCGGGCGAGAAGCTGGCGGAACTGTTTGCCTGATACAATAAAAACCCGGATAGCGGAAGGCTGTATCCGGGTCAACGGTGAACTCAATACCTTCTGCAGGGAGAGCCAGAGGTTCGCTAGCGGGTACCGAATACCACGATCGTTTTGCCCTTCACCGATATATGGCCCTGCTCACCAAGTGCCTTGAGTACCCGGCCGGCCATTTCGCGTGAGCAACCTACGATACGACCGAGTTCCTGCCGGGTAATTCTTATCTGCATGCCATCCGGGTGCGTCATTGCATCCGGTTCCTTGCACAATTCCAGCAGGGTGTGTGCGATGCGTCCGGTCACATCAAGGAAAGCCAGGTTGCTGACCTTGCGACTGGTCTTGCGCAGACGCGTCGCCAGCTGCGCAGTCAGTTCCAGCAAAATATCCGGATCTTCCCGCGCCAGTGCGCGGAAACGCGAGTAACTGATCTCGGCGACTTCACATTCGCTGCGCGTGCGGATCCAGGCGCTGCGGTTGGGGTGTTCCCCGAACAGACCCATTTCACCGAAGAATCCGCCTGCGTTGATATACGCCAGCACTATTTCGTGGCCATCCTCATCCTCAATCAATACGCTAACGGAACCGTTGATGACGTAGTAGAGGACATCTGGCTGGTCACCGGCGTAGATGATGACGCTCTTGTTCGGGTATTTGCGACGATGGCATTGCTGAAGGAACCGGTCAACGCACGGGTTTACCGAGCCGTATGCCGGGGCATTGTCTGCTTCGAAAGTCAACGGGTATGTTTGCATAGATCCACTATCGGCCAGTCCGGACAAGGCTTTAGATAACCTGCGTGCCGCATCCCGGGGCGGTGAACTGTGGTAGGCTTCAAGCTCCTTGGGAGCCAGGATATATCATGAAAGCACGTGTTAAATGGGTTGAAGATGTGACCTTCTTGGGTGAGTCGGCCAGCGGCCATACGGTGGTCATGGATGGCCCGCCGGAAAGTGGCGGGCGCAATCTCGGTATACGGCCGATGGAAATGGTATTGCTGGGGATGGGGGGGTGTACGGCATTTGACGTGGTAATGATCCTGAAAAAAGCCCGTCAGCCAATTGCGGACTGCGTGGTTGAAATGGAGGCCGAGCGGGCAACCTCCGACCCCAAGGTGTTTACCCGTATTCATGTGCATTTCGTAGTGACCGGCAGCGGGCTTGCTGACAAGCAGGTCGCACGGGCTGTAGAGTTGTCAGCCGAGAAATACTGTTCGGCATCAATTATGCTCGGCAAGACTGTGGATATTACCCACGATTATGAAGTTGTGCCCCTGCCGGTTACGGAGGCGTGATGGAAAGGCCGGCAGCGACTATGGGTATGCGTCATGTTGCCCTGAATGTCAGGGACCTCGAGGTTTGCGAATTTTTTTACGTCCAACTGCTCGGCATGACCGTTGAATGGCGCCCGGATGCGGATAATGTTTATCTGACTTCAGGCAATGATAATCTGGCGCTGCATCGGTTCGCCGGGGAAGGACCTGCAGCAGCAGGTCAGCGCCTGGACCATATCGGTTTTTTTATTGCCAGTCCGGAACAGGTTGATGACTGGTATGCATTTCTCAAGGAAAGTGATGTGGAAATAAAGGCGTCACCCCGGACACACAGAGACGGTGCCCGCAGTTTTTATTGCGCTGATCCGGAGGGCACCATCGTTCAGCTTATTTTTCATCCCCCGATGGTTGACTGACGATGCCAGTTATCCGGTAACGCTGCATGCAGTGTGCCGGGGGCTATATCCGATAGGTTGCCGTCGTCATTATTTTTGACATCCAGGACATCATTTTTTTAACGGGTACCGGCAACTTCACGCCGCCGGCCTTGATTGCAGTCGCTTGATGTTTTGCTTCATCTGTCTGCATTTGTTCCAGGATGGCGTGGGACTTTCTGTCGCCAGCAGGCAGGCGTTGCAGATGCCCCTGCAGATGTTTCACAACCTGTGATTCAGTTTCCGCCAGGAAACCGAGACTCCACTTGTCACCCAGTAACCCCGAGGCCGCTCCTATTGCCAGTGAACCCGTGTACCAGGCAGGGTTCAGCAGGCTGGTATGGCCGCCCAACTCATGGATGCGTTGTCGGCACCAGGTGAGGTGGTCATTTTCCTCGATTGCGGCCTGTGTCATCCTGGCCCGGGTTTCATGACTGCGTGCAGTCAGTGCCTGTCCCTGGTACAGGGCCTGGGCACATACTTCACCGGCATGATTAATGCGCATCAGGCGGATACTTTCTGCCTTCTCGGTGGCAGAAAGTTCGTTGTCACTGGCGGGTTGTGCCGGATTTTCCCGGCCGGAACCGATCGGTTCTCCGAACACGGTGCGCAAGGCCTGGTCGGCATGTGCTATACACTGGTCGATAAATGTCTGGTTACGTCCGTTCATGCGTTTAAGATAGCACGATCCTGCGGGAGCGTCCTGCCGGGAGCGTTTTTTCACTGTTACTGAGCTGAAGGTATCGTTAACAAACATGTCCTATTACCAATACCATGTCTTTTTTTGCACAAATTTGCGGGCTGATGGCAGCGAATGTTGCCAGCGCTTTGGTGCGCAGGGGGTGCGCGATTATGCCAAGCAGCGTTGCAAGGAACTGGATCTCACCGGCAAGGGCAGGGTGCGAATTAATACCGCCGGCTGTCTGGACCGTTGTGCTGAGGGCCCAGTGATCGCTGTTTACCCGGAAGCGGTCTGGTATACCTATGTGGATAAGGAAGATATAGACGAGATTATTGACGAACATCTGCAAAACGGGCGCATTGTAGAGCGTCTAAGGATCTAGGCGGGTGACGGTTACGTATTCAATCTATTGTCTTTAATGATAAAAAATTATATCTGCCATGCTGTCAGAATTTGTCCATTTAAGGGTTGACAAGAAGTAAAGAATATTAGAAGATACTAACACGCTGATTGGCCTGCCCCCCTATTTGGCCGGTCAGCGCTCCTCCACCTCCCTCAAGGGAGG
>Ga0316194_10001853_pt1 | contig 14668 bp, 14 predicted proteins | sample CroRivsedime1_MG_FD_204936 | JGI IMG/M metagenome (GOLD analysis project Ga0316194, IMG submission 204936) | Coastal sediment microbial communities from Maine, United States - Cross River sediment 1 | ecosystem: Environmental > Aquatic > Marine > Coastal > Sediment | place: USA: Maine...
CCGGCTTCGGGAAGTATGCAAAACCCGCGTAATTTCATTGCAGTTCGGTGAGTTCCCCCTGCCACGCTGAGCCGATGGCAGGGGCCTCTCTTCGCCGCTTGCCCATGATCCGGGAGACATTCGCATGCCTAAGATTGCAATCGTCCAATGAGCGCCATGTGTTCTCGATCGCGAGGCAAGCGTTCTCGCCGGAGCGGAGTTCGTCGCACAAGCCGCAACGGCAGGGGCGGAACTCGTCGTTTTCCCGGAAGCCTTTGTGCCGGGCTACCCCGCCTGGATCTGGCGCCTGCGTCCCGGTGGCGACTGGGACACCAGCGAGCAGCTTCATGCACGACTGCTGGCAAAGGCAGTCAATCCGGAAGCCGATGACCTCGCACCAATCCGAGCAGCCGCGCGCGAGCACGAGGTCACGGTTGTCCTTGGCCTGAATGAACGTGATGGCAGTTTCAGTCGGACAACCCTCTACAACACCGTAGTAATCATCGGAGCGGACGGAACCGTCATCAACCGCCATCGGAAGCTGATGCCGACCAACCCAGAGCGGATGGTATGGGACTTTGGCGATGCAACCGGCGAGTCTCAGAATCTGACATGACCGCGACCGAAGCTCCGCGCTGGCCCAAGTTGTCGCAGCGCGTATAATGGAGCGACGATTTCCGAGCCGCCCATGAGGGCTCAGAGCATGACATAGGCGCGCCCAGGCGATGTTCGAGGCTAGTGCTCACTTTCGCATTACCGCGCTCGTCCTGACTTGGCTGCTCTATTTCGTGCTGCACACGGCTCTCGCCTCCCTCAGGCTGAAGCGGTGGGTGGCGCGGGAGCATCCGCATTGGATGCCCGCCTACCGACTAGGCTACAACGTTCTAGCCCTGCTGCTCCTGATACCGCCGCTCGTTCTCACCTACCAGGAGCGCGGCCCATGGCTGTGGCAGTGGACCGGTCTCGGCTTTTGGATCGCAAACGGGATCGCCGCGTTGGCAGTCGTGGGCTTGATATGGTCCTTGCGATGGTATGATGGGGCGGAGTTTCTGGGCCTGCGCCAGTGGCGGAACCATGTCACGGCGGTCGAAGACCAGGAACGCCTCCACCTCTCCCCGCTACACCGCTATGTACGTCATCCCTGGTACAGCCTCGGGCTCGTGATCATCTGGACCAGGGACATGGACCTTCCGTTTCTCACCTCCGCGTTGATGGTGACCCTTTACCTCTTTGTGGGCTCGCGTATCGAGGAGCGCAAGCTGATCCAGTATCACGGCGACGTCTACCGTCGGTACCGGAAAATGGTGGCGGGCCTCATCCCTTCTCCGCGAAGGTTCCTGTCCCGCAAGCAGGCGCAACGCCTCTTCTCGGAGACGACCGGGGAACCGTCGGATATCCGCTAGCACGGGCTGAAATCGACCCACAACCGACATCGGTTCGTTGAAGCTCAATGGCCTAAGCGCCGGCAAGCGACCTCTGGGCGATGCGGCGCGCGGACTTGTTCGAGTCCCTGCCGCCTACCTCGACCTCGACTGGTCGGACTCGGAACAAATCCGGTTTGCGGACCGGCTATGGTCGTGTCGGCGAAGGCCGGCACGACAGGTGGACGGGCAGCGGTGCCGACGTCGCATCGGGGGTGATCGACGGCGGAGTTCCCCCGCCAGACCGATCCCCGCGAGACCCACCAGAACGGTCATCCCTTTCTAGCGGCTCTTCAGCGTTGCCGCCCGACAACCTCGGCGGTGACCGGTGCGGCCTGATTTCCCCAAGTACTGCGCACATAGGTCGCGACTGCCGCGATCTCCGCGTCACTGAGGCCCTGTTGGGTTCCGATTGGGGGCATGACGGCGTTGAAGACCTTGTCGCCGACGGTAATCTCGCCGCTGCGTCCGTGAATGATGGTGTGGGCGACAAAGCTGCCATCGCCTTCGACAACTCGAGGGTTGCCCGCCAGTGGTGGAAATACGCCCGGCACGCCGTTGCCGTCGGCTTGGTGGCAGTTCACGCAGGTGGCCTTGCCCTCGAACAGCGTTTTGCCGTCTTGCCCGGCGACTGCGACCACCGGACGCACCCAGTCCTGCATGCGAATGTCTGGCAAGGGACCTCTGAGCGCCAGGAGAAAGGCTTCGAGGTCCTGTTTCTCCTCACTGCTGAGGTGCAACGGCTTGATCCGGGGATCCTGGTTGCGCGTCGTGTCGCCGCCGCGATCGTAGTGGTCGATTACCTCTTTCAGCGTTCGATAACGTCCGTCGTGCGTGTAAGGAGGGGTGTCCGCCAAGTTGCGCAGGGTTGGCGTCTTGAACCGCCCCCAGTCACCCTGGTCGTGGGTGATCAGATAACGGCCGGGGTCAGTCGTGATGGTTTCCCAGTCGTCATTCTTCGTCCGCTTAGCGTCGAACTTGAGCACCTTCTGGTGGACGTCGTCGGCCAGGAGCGGGTTGTCCTTGAGACCGATGTTGTAGAACCCCGAGTCGGTGAAGTTTGGCCCGTTATGACAGGCGACGCAGTTGCCCTTACCCTTGAACAAGGCCATACCGCGGACCGCCGCCGCGTCCATTGCGGCCGCATCGCCGGCCACGTAGTGGTCGAAGGGGCTCGGGCCGGTGACGATGAAGTGGCGTTGAAATACAGCCAGCGCCTTGCCATAGTCATCGGGGTTGGGCTCGCTGCCATAGGCCTCCTGGAACATCCGCACCATCTCCGGATCGGCCCTGAACGTCGCCATGAGCTTGTCGATGTCCTGGCCCTTGTGGAGCGGGTTCTTGGTGGAGCCGATAGCCTGCCTTTCCAGCGGAAAGGCGCGGCCGTCCCAGATCAGGGCTTTGTTGTAGCCGACGTTGATGAGGGTCGGGGAGTTGCGGCGCTCGACCTGACCAGGGTTGGCCGGTGAGAGCGGTGTCTGCACCGTCCATCCCTGGTGCGGCAGATGGCAGGTTGCGCAGTTCATGGTGCCGCTGGCTGAAATACGATTGTCGAAAAAGAGCGCCCGGCCCAAGGCCAGGCGTGCCTCGGTCGGCGGATTGTCGGGGTTGGCCTCCACGGGGGGCAGGGGCCCGATGTCGGGCACCTGCGTCGGTGTATCGGATGCGGACGCTCCCCAGGCGGCCAGGGTGGCGGCGAGCACGATTGCCCGGGAGCTTCGGTTCGATTCGGTCATGACGTTTCTCTGTTCGTTCCGTTTGCCCCCTTGCTCCTGAAAGAAGCGGGGGCAAGGTTGCTGGGATTCGGCTGGGGTCGCAGGCAGACAGCGGACCTGGCCCGAGGGCGAGCACGGCCACTCCGTGATGCACACATTTTGACGGGGGACCCGATACCTGAATGCTGCTCAACTCCCTGAGCACCGCTCGCTGATGCGCAAATAGACGGGCGCGCTCGGCTGTTTACGAGTGAACCATAGCAGCCCGCGCACTACGATGCCTCAGATATCTCCACCCCTCCAGCGCTCCGCCCTTCCTCCTCGCGACGGCTTGGCCGCCTACCGATCGTGACCCATGCCATGGGGGAAGTTGACGTGAGCGCCGCCCCTGCGGACTGGTGCCGGCGGCGCTTCTCCGACGCATGCGTGCGGTGACCCGCTGAGTCAGCGAAAACTGGGTGGAGCCCGCCCCATCGCGTTGGGACGGAACGGGCCGGTCTTTCGCGCCGGGTCCACCCGCACGAGCTATGTACTCTTGCTTTCGGGCAGCGTGCTGGTGCCGGTGATCGGCGAGGGCGGGCGCAAGGCGGCGCCCTCCCAGGTGCTGCCTGGTCAGTGCCGCGCGCGACGACCCGCTGCATTCTTCGGGCGATGCCTCTTCGGCCGAGAGGGGATAAGGTGAGAGAGCTAGGGGGCCGGGCTCAAATACTCGATCCGGCTGCTGCTTGATGGCCGTTAGCCGCTGCGAAAAAGGCCATGCCAAGGGAAAGGTGCTGGCCGACTGCTGTCTCTCAGCCGCGTTCGAGGTTTGGCCCGGCCGGGCGTGTGGATGACTGGCGGCACACGACCCCAATCCGAACACCCAGGTGCATGGCGCCGAATGTCTTCTACGTCGTAGCCGTTCAGCCGGCGTGGAAGCGCGGACCACCAGGCGCCGGCATTATGTCGAGCGCTACATAATGACGGGCCCTTGCCTATCGATGCCACCGGTCCCTGACGACAGCGGCCAACCCTCGGCAGGCACTCGCCGTCGTTACCGCACTGAGACATCTTCGGCCAACCGAAGCCCAGCCCCTAGCTGGCTGCGCCGCTGTAACGATGAAGCGGGTCATCGAGCGCACGCGGTCTCCGGACCGTTTGCCCGGAGCACCAGTTTGCGGCCGAGCCGATCAGCGCGGCGGCGCGCACCTGGCGGAATGGCCTGTTCTGGGTGCTGCGCGGACAAACCGGCCCAGAGGCTGCCGATGGGTTCGCTCCCCAGCACCTCCGCCGTCTGCTTGAGCTCCTTCAGCGTGTGGCCCAGGAACTGGGCCATCACCGAGGGTGCAGCGCTGGAGGTGATCAGCACCGCCGGCCTGCGTGGGCGCTTCTTGCCCTCGACGAGGTCCCGGCGCAGCTTCGGCGCTGGTTGGCCCCAGGGCCAGTAGGCGTAGCAGATGAGCCGCTCCATGAAACGTTTGGTCACCGCGGTGACACTGCCAAAGTTCGTCGGCGCGGCGAGTACCAGCCCGTCAGCGGCGTCGATGCGTGCCAGCAGTGGCGCCATGGCGTCGTCCAGCTGGCAGGCGCCCCGTACTTCAGCGCTCGCCAACGGCTCCGAGGCGCAGGCGCGAGAATTCCCGCAGAAAGCGATGCGCTCGTCGATCAGGTGTACTCGCTCGGTGCGGGCGCCGTCGGCCTCGGCCGCGTCGAGCACGGCATCCACGAGCTGATCGGTGACACCGCCTCGGCGGTAACTGCCGTCGATGGCGAGGACTTGGGGTCGCGGGTTAGGTGGGGTCGATCACATGATTTCGGTGCGTGAGTTCATCTGAGCACGGCGTGCCGGCCAAGACGACGGCAGGCCTCGGGCGGCAAGAGCCAAACGGCGCTGACATCAGAGCATACTCTGCTGCATGTCGCCCTAGGTTAACCGCCCGTCAGGCTTCCTCCTCGACACCCCTATCGCTGCCAACCCCAGCCACCCTGTGCGCCGCGATTGCACGGACGTCCGGCCATTCTCTGGTCGCGGAATTCCGCCATTTCGGTCTGACTCAGTCGCCCATCACCGTCGGCGTCGATATCGGTGAACCGTGGGGCGTTGCCGGCGTTGCGCAGGAGCCGACCCGCTTGGGCGTTGGCGGCCCTGCGCTCAGCGCGAAAGGTCGCGTGCTCGTTGGCGCTAACAAAGCCGTCGCCGTTTGTGTCCATCGCGGAGAAGGCCGCTGGTCCCCCGCCGGCCGGGCCGTACTGCCCGGCCGTCCAACCGGGTTGGGCGACGACCGCTGTGGTGGTGCCAAGGCCGAGCGCAGCGAATAAAGCGATTTGAACCAATCTGCGATTGCGTGACATGGTGAACCTCCGGTCAAGCTAGCCGTGAATGCTCGAGGCGGGCGTCACACTGATCGGACCGTTGGATGAACCGAGACCGCATGGCGGCGCCCGCGGCCGTGGTCGCGAGGCGGTTGATGCCGTCCTGCTCCACTCGATTTAAAGACTAGCGCGCCATTACGCAGCAACAGTGCAGGCCCGGTGCAAAGACGGCGCAAGCTGTCGCTAACTCGGTTGCGGCCGTTGGCCGAATTCTGGGGTGGTCGGTGCACGACGGCGGCGGAGTCCCTCTTTGGCAACCGAAGTGGGCGCTTGCCATATCCTCAGCCGACTGGCGGCCTCCGAAGCCGATGCTGATATCTCGGCTTTGCGGGGCGGACGTTCGCTGACGGCTCACAACCAGCCAATAAGACGCCGTTGCCGCGGCGCCAAGCGGCGCGTCGGCGTGGCCTACTGAGATACCGAACCAAGAGCCTTGAACATCTGAGGGATGTGGCTCGATACGTCGACCGCGCATTACCGCTTGGACTCGTACCGGTCCACCGCATAGCCGACACCAGCACCGACCCCGGCCCCAATCGGACCACCGAAGACCCCGCCGATCGCCGCGCCCGACACCATGCGCTGGTCTGTCCGGTCCATACCGGCGCAACCGCTCAAAAGAAATAAGATTAGGAACAAAAGCAGAATGTACCGAGACATAGCGATTCCCCTACGAACTGGTCTGCGCTCTATGGGCGTCTCGCCCGTGACCGCGTGGTGTCGGGGCAAACCCGCGCACCGAGCGGACTGCGGGGGCGTCACCCTATAACAATACCGCTTATTGTCCACAAGGTGCCGTCCAACAACGAAACAGACAAGGTCTGCTCTTGGCCGACACCTGCCTGTTGGCGACCGATCGTCTGAGGACGGCTTCCTGACCCTTTGCTGACGCTACCCCGGCTGACGTGCAGCGTCAGTTCCCGGCCCTAACCTGTCATGGAAGGCTCACTTCCGCTGAGTGGCAAGGATCTTTCCTTTTGCCTGAATGAAGCTCTTCTTCGTTTCCGCAGATCGAGGCGCGAAGGGAGTTGAGCCCGACGTTGGTTCTGACCGCTGAGTCCCAATTGGGGACCTTAAAGCGTCAAGCAGCTGAGCCCTGGGGCACGGCCCATTACGATCGGTGATGAAGCCTGGCCTGGCGATCGCAATGGAATCTTAAGCGGACGCTTTCGTTCGCAACGTAGTTCGACATTCGGTCTCGCGTCCTATGGCAAAGCCCAGATCGAGCCACGAACTCTTCTTCTTCGGCCCATGGGCAGTCCCGCGAGCATACAGCCCTCCTGGGAGTTCTGACCTATCGCCTACGGTACTCTTGGGGATCGATAGCATGCTTTCGCAGCTTCTGGTGAACCGCTCTCGGGCTGATCCCCATGTTCCGGGCGACCGCACTCACGTTTCCGCTCAGGCGTTCCAGAGCAGCTTGAATCACTTCTTTCTCGGTATTCATTGCGGCCCTTTTGGTGATTTCCCTCAGGTTGACTTCGCCGGATACCAAGCCCGCGCTGTCGCTGATCGTTTCCTCCCGATTCAACTGCGTTGACTCGATGATGGGTCCGCTAGAGAACAAGAAGGACCGCTCTAGCACGTTCTCTAATTCCCGGACGTTTCCCGGCCAGGAATAAGCATTCACCTGATTCCAGGCCCGCTCCCCGAGCACCTTTCGGCTCTGGCGATACTTCTCCGCGATTTCCCGCAGAATGTGATGAACCAACGCGTTTAGATCCTCGCGCCGTTCGCGGATCGGCGGTATGCAGATTGGGACTACGTTCAGCCTGTAGTAGAGATCGCGGCGAAATTCCTCAGCCTCGACTCGCTTCTCGATATTACGGTTGGTTGCTGCGATGATCCTGACGTCAGCTCGCAGCGTCTGATGTCCCCCCACCCGCTCGAACTCGCCTTCCTGCAGCACCCGCAATAGCTTGGCCTGGGCGGATAGCGGGAGGCAGTCGATCTCGTCGAGGAACAGGGTCCCACGCTCGGCTCGCTCGAACAGCCCGTGATGCACATCGCAGGCCCCTGTAAAGGCCCCCTTCTCATGCCCGAACAGCGCACTCTCGACAAGATTCTCAGAGATCGCACCCGCGTTTACCGCCACAAACTCACGTCCAGAGCGTGGGCTCAAAGCATGGACGGCCCGCGCGACGATCTCCTTGCCGACCCCCGTTTCACCGCTAATAAACACGGTCGCGGTGGTCGGAGCGACGATCTCCACCGCTTCTAGTGCCCGGCGCATAGCCGCACTCTCGGCGACAATCTTGGGGCCGCGGGTACCGCGCGTATCGGTATCCTTGCCGCCGACGCACCAGACCTTGTGCATCTGCTCCTCTACACGGACCCGAAGCTCAGCCGAGGTGGCGTGGCTCACGAGTTTGCCGTCCTCGTTGTGATACTCATCTCCAGGCAGGTCGCGTGAGCCTTCACGATCGGTATAGATGCAGACCTCACAGGCATGGTCCCCTGTTGCGATTCGGCGACGCAACTCCACCTTCGCATACCCGAAATTACGGGCAGCGATACCACCAAATACACTCGAGGTCATTCGGCAGAGTTCCGGCGCTTCTTTTACGACCTCACCGAATGGACATCGGTTGTTCACCACTCGCACGGTACCAGGCTCGCTGGAGGTCCTGGAAAAGTTGCCCCCGATCTGGTTTTTTATTCTCAGGATGATATCGGCGTATTGATTGACGTCGATCGGCCCGGTTAGCCCCATCTGCTGGCGGCAAATGGCTTCGAAGCAGGGGCCCGCCGTCAGGCCGATATGCTCGATATAGCCGAGGTCATCTTCGCAGTGGGCGCAGCCGAGGTGCTTGGCTGCTCGAAAGCTCTGGGCAGCGAAGGTCTGGAGGAAGGCGACCGGGCTCAGCTCATACGCTGAGTATTTTTCCACGTGAACTTTCCCCTCGCGCAGGTGCGCGTCGTTACGCGGGCTACGGCGGAGCGATCAACCGGTCACCTGCACCGGGAAAGCCCGCGCCCTGCGTGTCCTAGACGCGCACGGTGTCAGTGAGCTCTCCGGTGCAGAGGTCCCTCCCGCACGCCCGACAGAGTTGACAGAAATAGGCATTGCGCAGATGAGCCGTGATAAGCGTGGCTCCGCCGAGCACCGTAGTGACGACTTCCGCCGTCTCGCTCATTGTAGCTTTCGGCACCAACACACCCGCCGAAAGCATTCCGAAACCGACTAGGCCCAAAAGCACCACCCGCCACCGACCATGCCGCCGATAACCCGGAACGAACGCCAGCAGACCGATGCAAAGGATGCTTAGTGCAAAAAGCGCGTGCGTCTGGCGTTCAAAGATTTCTAACGTGGGCAAGACCACGAGCAGCAGCGGCGTGGCCACGCAGTGCAGGATACAGAGCAGCGACGCGCCAATTCCGGCCAGATCCCAGGGCCTTTCCTGCGATAACGTAAAACCAAGTATAGTCATTTATTGTTCCTCCTCAGGTCTTCGCGCAATTGCTTCTCGCGACCACGCACCCTAAGCCCGTACCGAAGCTGCTGGGGGTCGATCGCGTGGAGCGGCGCCACTGGATTCAGTCAAGGACAGCAGCGGCATCCTTTTCCGCATTCGGGAAGGGAACGAGCCGCCATGTCCCGGCCACGCGCCGAAAAGCCATGCATGGCGGGCGCGGACAGGATGCGCCGCTGTGCCTTGCCTCCGCAGGCGATGCATGCCGGAGCTTCGTCAGTGATCGTGCGGCGTGCCTCGAATTGGGAATGGCACTCAAGGCATTGGTAGTCATACGTTGGCATCTGCAGCTCCTCCTGGGGCGGGATATCGGTAACCCGCCGGAGAAAAAGCCCTCCGGCGGGCCCTGGACAAGTGGGCCGAGTGTTAACAGAAAACCGACCTGCCCTTATTTCCAGCGTGGTGGCTGAGAACCCTGAACACCCATGCTGGCGGCGGAATACTGGGTTCGCGCCCGCGCATCTGGGTCAGTGGTCGGGGCCCTGAGGCGACGAAACTCCGTCTCCCATATCCATCCGCTGACGACGATGTCATCCGGGATGAGGGGATGCTTTTGGAGATATTCGACGCATTTGATGCAGGTCTCGTCCACGTCGTCCATCATGCCGATCCACTTTCCGAAGGCACCCGGCTGGAGGGTCATCTCCGGAAGCGAAGGGTCCATGGGCACGGCGTCCACGTCGATGCCCTTGGCCTTCAGTGCCGCCTCTAGGTCGTTGCCGTTGGCCGAAAGCATTCCGCATCCAGTGTGCTGCAGCACGATGATTTCTTTGGTCCCGAAGAAGTTGATGGTCAGCATCGCGGAGCGGATAGCGTCGTCGGTGACGATCCCCCCGGCGTTTCGGAACAGATGCGCGTCACCACCACCGACCGGGGTATCGGCACGAATGCCCAATGCTTCGTCCACCGGTAGGCGCTCGTCCATGCAGGTCAGAACCCAGAGCCGACGCATGTTCGGACCGTCGGCGCCGAATTGGCGGCGAATTGCCCATCGGTCATATTCGGTAACTCGTGCCTCGAGCTGTTCTTTAAGCGTTGCCATTGGAACACTCCTATTCAGCATTTGTTGATCGTGGTCGTTAATCCGGGCACGAAACTACACCCGGCTAAGGATATTTCGCATCATCTGTGCCAAAAAAAATAAACTCACAAAATCAGTTAGTTATTTCTGTAGTCGGGAGGTCTACCGGACGCCCATCTTCCCGCTGGATTCATTTTTTCAGAATAAAATTATAAAAAACATATAGATAGAAATTTTCACGATTGCTTCTCGGTGCGAAGTAACGGTTCGCACCTTGAACGAACCATGCCTATGCGGTTGGCCCCTAAGAGCCCGGCCGTGCGCACTTATGGCGCTCGGACGCCTACTTACTGCGGCTCTCCGCCGAACTGATTGGCCTCATAGCCGACCGCGCCATCTGCGCGAGGAACCCAGCAAGCACGGCGACGCACGCCATAGGGGTCAACCGGATAGGCATGGAAAGAACTGTGGAAAGTGGGTTGGGAGCAAAGAAGGGGCTTCGCCGTTCGCTCATCATTACTACGAAAGTCGCGCTTGGCGCGCTCCAAATCTCCCTCTCCGCGGGAGAGATGGTCGGGATGAGGGGCAAGCTTTCCGACCACGGTAAGCCCTACTTTCATGCTCCGGAGTGCCCGCTAACCTGTATGAGCATTACCGTAGGAATCGCGTTTTTCGGGTTTTTTCCTTCTGCTAATGAGCAAGTTGAGCCAGATCACCAATGTCCGCTGAACTCGAGACATTGGGCACCTGTGAACCCGACGCCACTAATACCAATGGTCGACATTTACCGCCCTCACCCTCGGAGTTGGCACGGAGTTGGCAGAGGCCGCATTCAGCGTTTAGCAGCCGCTCCCGCGGAACGGGTGAGTGTCCGCAGTTGGCCGGCTGCTGCCGCAAGAGTGAGCCTCGCAAAAAAGCGGCCTACCATCGCCGAAAAACCTACACTCGGTCACAAAATGCCGGCGGGCTAGCGATGTAGGCTAGTGCCGAGCGATCACGACCTCCTCGTGGTGGGGCAGGACGGACCTGCCATTCAAGCCCGCGCGACCGATTTGGCATCGGGTCGCGCGGGCTTCCTTCTTTTTGCCCAGCAGACCGATCACCACACGGTGAATTGGGACCTGGCTTGTGCATGAACTGCAGAACCAACTCTTGCGGCCTGGGTCCCGGGTACGACCAGCGTTGGCCTATGGCTGACAGACACCTGCGAAGGCAGGCTGGGCCGAATTTCTGCGATGCGCTTCTTTGCGGACACTCGGGGCCGGTGTTTGTCAAGGTAGTTGTCGCTTCAACCCATTCGCTCAATTTCAATTTGCCGCGTGAGGCTGATGGCCATCGGCGGCTGGTGGGTCGTGGTGGCGTGGGGCGAGTGGAGGCATTGGCGAGTGGCCGACCGAGGATGGCCACCGAGCCGAGCGCTATGCTGGGACAGCACCGGGGTGGCAAGACGGTGATCGCTCCCTCCCTCCCAAGTCAGCTATTGATAAGGGTAGAGCGCCCGGGCGTCTGCCAAAAAAAATGGGGACCCTCGGCGCGCGGCAGGCAAGTGCTGCACTTGCCCTTCGGTTCCGGCGAGTTGGAGGTATCCCCATGGGCAAGCGTAGATACAGCACGGTGAATTGCAAGCAGGTCGATTGGTCGGCGCTGGCCGGGGCGATGGCCGGGCAGCGTGCGGTGTTCGCAGTGGATGTCGCCAAGGTCAAGTTCGTCGCGGCGTTGCAGGTCAATGGTGGCAAGACCCTGGTCCGGGTGGGCTGGGCGCATCCGTTCGAGACCGCCGAGCTGCTAGCGGGGATCGAGGTCTTGGCTGCAGCGGGCGCCTTGGAGGTCGTCATGGAGTCCAGCGGCGTCTACGGCGATGCGCTGCGTTGGCAGCTGCAACAGCGCGGCATCGCCGTGTATCGGGTCGAAGCCAAGCGCGTGCACGACAGTGCCGAAGTCTACGACGGTGTGCCGAGCCTGCACGATGCCAAAGCCACCGAGCTGATCACCAAGCTGCACTGGGCGGGCTGCAGCGCGCGCTGGGACATCCTCCCCGAGGCCCGTCGCGACCAGCTCGCGCAGCTGCGCCGGCTGCGCCAAGCGAAGGCCCGTGCAGAGGCCGAGCGCAGTCGGCTCGAGGCGCTGTTGGCGCGCCACTGGCCCGAGCTGCCCCACCTGTTGGCACTCGGCAGCGCCTCGCTGCTGCGCTTGGTGGGCGCCTACGGCGGACCGGCGCCGCTGGCGTTGTTGACCCGGCAAGCACGGCAGTTGCTGCGCGACGTCGGCGGTCGCCTGCTCACACAGGAGAAGATCGACGCCGTGCTCGCCAGTGCGCGCACCACGCTCGGCATGCCGTGCACGACAGGCGAGTCGGCGCAGCTGCGCTGGCAAGCCGAGCAGGTCATCGCGGCGCAGCGCGAACAGCGCCAAGCCGAACGGCAGTTGGCCCGCAGCGTCCCTCCCACGGACGTGCTCGCGCCCATGCAGGCGCTGCTCGGCAAGGTTACCACCGCTGTGCTCCTGGCCACCCAAGGCGACCCCAAGCACTATCCGAGCGCCGCGAGCTACTGCAAAAGCATCGGCCTCAATCTCAGAGAGCACAGCAGCGGCCAACACCAAAGAAGGCTCTGCATCACCAAGCGCGGCCCATCGATGGCGCGCTTCTACCTCTATTTCGCCGCGCTGCGCCTGCACCAACGCGACCCCGTGATCAAGCGCTGGTATGAGTTCAAGACCGCCCGTCCCGGTGCCGTAAAGCAGAAACAGGTCATCGCGCTGATGCGCAAGCTCGCCAAGGCCTTCTGGCACCAGGCCAACGGCCATGACTTCGACGTCAACCGCCTGGTTAACCTCAAGGCCGTCGCCGGCGCCTGAGCGGCGTCGCTCCCCGGTAACGCTGGAGCGCACGAGGCAACTGCCATGAACAGCTGACCGCAGCCCACATGCGCACCCGGTTCGTTCCGAGCGTCGACCTTCCAACCATCCATCAGACCCTTGGTGGTCCGACCCAAGTCTTCGAGGCGACGCCCGGGATGTCCCCCGGACCCGATGCCCGATGCAACTGATTCGATGCCGCAATGCGGACATCCCATGCGGGAGGTTAGGCGAACCCCGGGCGGCGAACATCCGGACGAGCCACAGCGCATCCGCCAGGCAACGCGCAGAGTTCGGACAGGCCCGTGATGATAGATTTCATTTATCCACTGGGTTTGCGGATTCGCACGGAGAAGAAGATAGATAATTTCTATTTGCTTTATGTATGGGAGGATGGCGCGGGGCACGTACGGCCCTGATTCGCAACGGGATGCTCATGCAGCTTGCGCCAGTGAACTTGCGCTGGCGCCGGCCGGGTTCAGTGTCACCGCCCCGGGTCGGCTCCAGTCGCGCGTCGCACCACTCCAGCGCTTGGGATGGGCGGTCTTGGCCTGCGCGTAGAGCGCCTGGCGCTGGGCGAGGATGGTCGCATCGGCACCGGTGTGGCGCTGCGCGGGGGTGACGAAGCGAAGCCGGCTATGGCGATGCTCGGTGTTGTACCAGCCGACGAAGTCGAGTACCCAGGCACGGGCCGCGGCGAGGTCGGCGAAGCCGTTGACTGGATAGGCGGGGCGGTATTTCAGGGTGCGAAACAGCGTCTCGGCGTAGGCGTTGTCGTCACTCACCCGCGGGCGGCTGTAGGAGGGAGTGATGCCCAAGCGATCCAGGGTGGCCATCAGCGAACTCCCCTTTTGCGGGCTGCCGTTGTCGGCGTGCAACACCAGGGGTCGGCCGGGGCCGCCTTCGGCGAGCACGGCGTGCTGGACCAAAGCGCCGGAATGGGCGCTGTTTTCTTCCGTGTGCACCTCCCAGCCGACGATCTTGCGGCTGTAGAGATCGACGATCAGGTACAGGTAGAAAAACAGTCCCCGCACCGGGCCCGGCAGGTAGGTGATGTCCCAGCACCAGACCTGGTTCTGCCCATCGGCGGTGTGGCTCGGCGGCAGCGCCGCGCACGCGATCCCGCCCGCTCTCGACCAGGTCCGCAAAGCTGCGGAACGCCGAGGTGATGAAGGGGTAGCGCAGCAGCACCGGATCTCGGATGGTGAGATCGACGAAGCCGATCCCGCCCTGATCCGCATGAACGTGGACACGCTGTACTCAGCCACGGTCCTGGATCTGTCCAGCCCTGTAACGATCACGCTCGCCGATATTGGCGATCGCTATCAGTCCATGCACGTGGTGAATCAGGACCATTACATGCTTGTCGAGGACTCGCCTGGTACCTACGAACTCACCGAGGACAGCGTCGGCACCCGCTTCGCCCTGGTCACGTTCCGGACCTTCGCGGACCCGAACGACCCGGAAGACCTCGAGGCGGCCCACGCCGCCCAGGACAGCATCACGATGACCGGTGGCGGTGAGGGTCCGCTCGAAACCCCCGACTGGGATCAGGACAACCTGGCCACGGCCCGCAAGGCCCTTAGTGACCTGGCAGTGCTCGGCTTTGATTACTCCTACGCCTTCGGGAGCCCGGAAGATACCCGGCCGATCGATCACCTCGTTGGTGCGGCGTCGGGCTGGGGCGGTCTGCCTCGCACGGCCGCCTCGTACACGATGGGCAGCGTCAAGGATAACCACGGCAAAACCCCGTATGTCCTGAACGTCCGGGACGTGCCGGTGGACGCCTTCTGGTCCATCACGGTCTACAACGACGAAGGTTATCTCGAAGCGAACGATCGGAATATCTAT